>Ga0157364_1007562_pt1 | contig 11245 bp, 5 predicted proteins | sample AttsexASBM2_FD_111476 | JGI IMG/M metagenome (GOLD analysis project Ga0157364, IMG submission 111476) | Fungus gardens microbial communities from leaf cutter ant in Ribeirão Preto, State of São Paulo, Brazil - Atta sexdens ASBM2 | ecosystem: Host-associated > Fungi > Mycelium > Unclassified ...
AACGATGAGGGATAGGACAACAGTAAAAATAAACAGTGTAAATAAATCTTATCAAATAATCTTTCAGCGTATTCAATTTGTCATGTTTAACGATTAAATCGGTAAGTATAATTAATGCATCGCGATTTATGCGCTAAAACAATTGTCGCTTAAACAAGTATCACGATAATCGGACATGTTATTATCTGATAAAGAGAGAAAGAGAGCGAATGTAATTCCTTCAGGGGCGTACATATAAACTAATTCATGAATATAAATTTCCAATGCTGGTGAAAAAGTTTTCTGTCTCACGTTTGCCTATATTAATAGCGGGTAGAAAATTTCTTAATTATCGTGCTCATGCATCTCTTGAGAAAGAGAGAGAGAGAGAGAGCTCTCTATTTACATTCTAGAATGTAAATTTCTTCGGGCATTTTATCCTTCGCGCGCGCTTTAAATCAATTCATGAATATAAGTTTTCAATATCTGCGGAAAAAGTCTTCAGATAGCTATCTCGCGCTGATCTATCGTAATTTTTGTTGCTCACGAACGTTGCCCGCGAGAACGCGATGCACGATACGATAAGAGCAAATAAGGTTTATTCGGTGTGACTGATTTCAATTTATCTTGCGGCGCACCCCGGTTTAATCGCGAACGTGGGGAAGGCAACGTTTCTCGTTACATATCTCGTGACTACCGAATCCGCCTTGCTGATCGAGTGTACTCGCTTATCTCGATGTACCACCGACATGTTTTATACGCCACTGAAAAGAGAGTCGTCGTCATACGGCGAATCCTTGTACGCGCGCTCCATAATATTTACTCATTCAAGAGAAAAACCAGTTCGCAGGTCCCGGTTTAACAATCGCAATTGTCCGGCGAAACACGCACGCGAGATAAATAAGGCCTTGTTACGAAAAGGCGATCTGTTCCCGTTCGCGCGCGATGCGTGATGGAATTTCCACGTGGAATTTTCACTGTGATCAGAATTGAGTCTCTCGAGTATCTACTTGTTTGACCAACTTCGAGTGTCGTTAATTCTAACAATGTACTCGAATATGACGACAAAGAACACGAAATACAGTACGCAATAAAAAATTGTTAAAATATATTTTTATAGTACTCGTACGGTTAAAGTATATAAATGTTATATATTATAATTTTTTATTATATGTTATAATTTATTATTTATATGTTATAATTTTTATTATTTTTTAATTTCTATTTAAATTATAATCTAGTAATATTAATTATCCATTTAAATTATTTATTTTATTCAATTTTCACGTTACTGGATAAGGAGTCCGATTGATTTTATCGCAGACTCAAATGTTACAAAATTATACCATAAATTATCCAATTTGTAAAGTAATAGATTCTTACGTGAAGGACTTTAATCGCAATGAGAATAAATCGAGTAAATCGATGAGAATAAATCATGATCGTAATATGGAGCCGTATTTTTTCCTTCGCGCGCGAAAGATCATTGAATCATCGAATAAAAAAAACCCAGGAAAAAGTATAGGCATTGATTTTTATTCTTTGAACTTTATCTCCGCAAGCGCCGCTTCTGAGAAAGATGTAGATTGATTTACGCAATACAATAGCCCCGAATGCTACGACGCAACGACGGCGTAATACGGCCAATCTTATGTCCGCCTTGACACCACTAACATTCGTCAAAAATAACTCACGACCGTCCGCAATTAAACGAGAGCGTATTCCCCGACCTTCGACGATGCGCGAATTGATTCACAATCCGTACGAGACAAACCGATCATTCATTACTATAGTGATCTATTATTATCGTAAAAACTACTTAATTGTTTAATCATTATTCTGTATCTTATTTACTTTCGATTATCTCAATGAATTATTGCGTAGAATAAAAAAATAGCATCTTACAGGATAAATTAATTAATATATGAATAGAACACAAAAAAAATGGTATCTTGGATAAATTAAATAGCAGCGATATAGTTACGGGGAAAAAATATCTCCGCGGGAAAACAAGGGTCTGTTTTGTGGTGAAAATAATTTGGCGCCTGGGTGCTGTGCCGCGAAACAAATCAAGATTTATCGATTCGCCTGCGGATACGTGCCATTTCCATTGGCTGCAGAGAACGAACGAGGCACGTCGACAGCCAAAACATTTCTGAAATAGATCGCACGTCGTAATGTATATATCTAGGTCATATTTACCATAGAACAAAACTTTCCGGAAACTCCGAAAACATAAGTGCCTCTCGCTATTGCTCGCCAAGCTGAACAGGTATGCTTATATTTTAAATTTAAATATATATATATATACATTAAGTACACCTAAGCTAAATTTATTTTGTGATGCAGTGTCTGAATCCACAAGTTTCAATCTAAATACATATGATTTGGAAAAACCGCCGCGTCATTGATATGTTTAAATAGCTGAGAAGAAAAATAGTTGCAATTATTATAACTTCATTATAATTTATAGTCATTTTCAATACCAACTATATTTTTATGTAGAATTACAAATATAATTATTATTACTAACATTATATACTTAAAGATAGACATATATAGTGATGAAGTTACAAAGGTGACAATTACTCAAGTTTTATATGTGGAGTTGATAGTTTAATAGATTATTTTACCATTGTTGCAACTTGTAGCGCGGCCAACTAATAGTAATATTATAATTTCTCACTCAATTGTTACGACAATTGTTGACAGGAGAAAAATTTTTAGTACTTATATAAAACTATAATAATAACTATAATTACAAATTATTATAATTATGATTATTACTGTTAATGGTTGTAATATTAATAATAATATATATAGCTTTATCAATAAATCTATGTAATTAGCCCAAAAATGGCTATGAATTATAATTAAATTATAATAACTGCAATCATTTGGTAATATTGGGTTGGCAAGGAAGTAATTGCGTTTTTTTAGCTCAAAGTTGTATATACAATATTTTCGTCAGTAATGAATGAAATTTAAAAAAAGAGTTTTAAAGCTTAAAATCTCTACTTTTAAAAGCTTACCACATTTTTTAAGTTCATATGAGTTTGATAATTTTTACATAGCAAAAATTACGAGCTGAAAAAGACGGAAAATTTTCTTCTCACTTTGTGGGTTTATAACGTGCCCAAAACAAATTTGAGAAAATTTTCGACTACCTATCGCGAAAGCTTGACACTTTCCCTACAAAATCGTTTTTTTTTAAATATTCCTACGATTTTTGGTTACTGAGTTATCGTGAATTAAATAAAAGGATCATTTTAACTTTAATTGCTCATAATTCCGTTAAAAATTGTCGTATTGCAATTGAAAAAAAAAGATTCTTAAAGCTGACTTTATTCTATCAAGATATATTTATATTGGTTAATAATAAAGTAATTGCGGTTTTTACTGATAGGTGCCTTTTAAAAAAACGCAATTATTTTCTTGCCAACCCAATAATTATAGTCATAAATACCAAACTTTTTTCTCTGTAATGATAATAGTTATATTTACATTTCTCCTAAAAAATATATAGGCACCGAAGATGACTATAAATTATAATTAAATTACAGTTTTTTCTCTCAGTGTACACATGGTTCACTGTGGAATCATTTTTCCAACTTGCGACCGAGTGTTTTCCCACGAGGAAACGTGGACTACGGAATCGTTTGTCGGGTTTGTCCCTCGACGAGTCGCGACTGTGTCGTTGAATGATGAATCGTTCATTGTGCGACGTTACGTCGAAGAGCAGTTGATACTTGCGCAACATGTGGGCACATTCTAAGCCAATCTCGATCTACTTTCAATTCTATCAATTCGAAACAATTCAAGGTGCTGTAAGAGCGATAACGACAGAGGGAGCGAAGCTCCTATACGAGCGAGATTGATTGAGATAATCGACACGCGAGAGAGGACGTTTGAAAAAAAAATATCGCGCTCATCTTTATCGGCAGAAATTATTTTATTCCACCGACTCTGAATCTGACAAACAAATCCGATTCGATTCGGCCTTCACGCGCGCGTCTGTCTCGCGAGATTTCTCAGCGAGATGTGACGACAGATAGCTCGAGAGGCTGTTTATCGATCTCTGTCGGGCATTGTAAATGCGTTCACGTAATTCAGAAAAAATACGTGGCCGTTTTGTATCGCGTTCTCGTCGTAGGAGGCGGCGGAAACATCGTGATTCGCCATGACACCGGAAGCGATGCACGTGCGTCGTCGTTTTCGTAATTCATTCAGTTGTCTCGGAATTTATTTGAGGATAGGGCTAAAAACATAGTACATTCTAAAGATCCCTTAAAAAAATCTGGCGTTATTCCGCGCCGTGAGCGTAAAAAAAAATATTCTTAATTTAAAAAGATAATAAGTTACAGATAAAAATTGGATAGAGAGACAATATGACAATAAGTGACGACAATTATTCATAGACAATGTAACGGAAAAAAAAAGGCACGTCGATGCAAAACCGATTAATAAAAAGATCGCGCACTTTCGTGTTACAAAGAAGTCGAGGAGGTTTATTCGGGCTTCGATAAATTTCATTAATTGCTCGTCTATTCAAGGAAGTCACACGAATGATCTTATGATTACACAAGATGCGGACACGCCGGGTCATTCACCGATTCCGTGCATTGTTCCGTCAGGTCAAGAACGACGCCAACACGCTGCCGAGCGAGCGAGAATCGACTTCGCACCTTTCCAGCCGCCGATGAAACCGCAACCGAAGGATCTCGCCGACTAGAAATAATCGACACGATTGGATCAAGCAATGCGATGACGCGATAAAGACGGAATATTCTTACGCGAGATATTTCTGTGTTTTCGCCGACGCAAAACCGACACAGTCTTCGTCATCATCAGAAACGGTCAGCAGGATTCGAAGATCATTCATCCTCGGTACGCTAAAAGAAAAGATTGGCTGAAGCCATGTCGTAGCATTTTTAATTAGCTGCTACAGAAAATTAAAAATGTTGCCATATTTTACCATCTAATTTGCTACAGCAGCCAATCTTTTCTTTCAGTTAGGATCGCCGAGACGAGTGAGTTCATTCGGATTCCGCAAAAATGAAGCAACGCGATAACGAGATAAAGAGAGCCTAGGACGAGCGTAGATCTCTCTTATTTTCTTCTTCCCCCCTTCTCGCACGATGACGATATGCTTTCCTCGAGACCTCGGGGTCAAGAGACGATTTCTCTCTTTCTCTCTTTCGCCGTCTCTCCCTCTTTCTCCGTCTCTCCTCGAGTTATGCGTCCTCCGCCTCGTCGCACTCTCACATGTCCACCGTCGTCTGCTCAGGAAACCATCCATTATGGAGATCGGTCGGCGTATTTAGTGGCGGTGTGGAGTGCACGCGGCGAAGTACCGAATTGAGAAAAGTTGGACGACCAAAACGGATACTACGGGTATCGTAATATCGGGCACGCGCGGGGTCTGCGATGATCAAGGACGCGAGGAGTGAGCCTTGGATTACCAAAGAGAGAGAAAGAGAACGAGTCACTGGACGTGAATGCGATTTATAAGTAGTATAAGTAGTGTATTGCGCAGTGACCCGCTATGTTTCGTCACTTCGCGTGCCTTTCGACGACTTTAATTGCATTCAAATACGGGACGAGCTCAATGAATGTCTTCACGTATAAGAAGCGAGAACTCGAGAGATCAATATAAATCTAATTCTCGTAAAAAGAGGATGCTCAACAGTGCATTGATTGTGAGAGAAGTGTTTGATATTTGATATTTACGATTATAATTGCATGTAAAATAATTGCATGTGTTTAATATTGAGTATTTAGTATTTGTGACTGTAATATATTGCGTAGTAAAATAAATTATATTTAGCATCTCCGTTTTTATAGTTATTGCTCTATAATATTAATAATAATGATATACTATATTTATATATTTAAACAAGTATATAAGAATATAAATTGTCCTCGAAAAAGACTATAAATTTAAATGGCTATAGAAATGAAACTTTCTATAACATACACTGAAAGAAAAGATTAGCTGAATGTGGCATAGTATTTTACCGTCTAATTTGCTGCAGCAGCCAATCTTTTCTTTCAGTGCAATTATTTTACCATATGATTGCAGTCACATGGTATACCATATTTTTCTTTCAGCGTATCGTTACAAATATTTGATGAAATAAGAATAGTGAAAAAAGTCTATTCCGAACGTGCAGTATGATGTACTTATCCACACACATACTCATGCATTGGACACTCCCGTCTGATTTTGATTTTCATTACCGTTACTAGTAGCGATAATTAAGTCAGACACGAATGCATCGCGACAACGGCGTGATTTACACATCTTTTTTCTAGTACTTACGGGCATAAGGCGCGCTCTGTTTCGCCAAAGCCCCCGCGATTTAAAAAAAAGTGTTCCTAGCTGCACGACGACGAGCAGATGTTTGGAGCGGGGCGGAGGACGAAGAAAGCCACTCGGGGATCACAAAGAAGCTTCCCCGAAACCGAGCCCGTGGCGGCGCCTCGACACGTAAAATGAATTTCGAAACACGAGCGACCCGGTGACGACGATTGCAAAAAATAAAAAAAAATTCCATTTCCGCGGCGTAAGGATCGTCTCTTCTCGAGACGCTCAGTGACTCTCAACGTAATAGAATCTCTCTAAATGAGACCCTTTCTTCAAATGGCCAAATATTTGTTCTTTACCGTGTGCATAAAAATCCCATGGTTATTTAAATTTCGAACTGTGAACATCGAAATTACAAAGCAATTCACTCGTCGGCTTTCACCAATGATGCCTATTTTACAATAATTTTTTTTTTTAATTTCGAGTAAATTAATTTGTTCACGTAATGATCTTAAATACTAATAAATTATTTTAAAAAATTAATAATATAGAGCGTAGATTAATTTTAATTTCAGTTTAACTTATTTTTTATCTTTTTTTATTTCTTAAAACTAGAAAAAGATAAAATATGAATAAACCGATATTAAATTATTTTCTATATTGATAGAAACGGACATGAAAACGTTAATTTAATTTAAGAGAACAGTTATCTAATTTTTTCTGTGTGAGCGATCTGCTTTCTTTAACATCCATTAAAGTCATTGTTAAGAAAGAATAGTTTTGCTGAAGTGTCTAAAAATTACCTATACAGATTTTAAAATAATTACAAGACGAGATTAAAATAAGAAAAAAATAAAATAAAAAAGTATGATAATGCTATAAAATTTGACATTTTTAGCAATTAGCTCGAGCGTCCAACATAATTATTTTCTGTATGAAATCTAATTTATAGCTGGATTCTTCATTAAAGCCATTCTTCCATATATTATAATTATATACATATATATTATACAATAATATTGTATATATTATATATTGTATATTGAGCGTTTTACAATTTATTATTAGTATTTGAAATAATTATTAAAAAATTTACTCAAAAGTAAAAAAATATTATGTTAAAAAAGTGAATAATCAATAATTCAACAAAAAAAAGTGAGAGAATCGATATAGATTTTTCATTATCAACTGAAGATCTTACGCAAGACGAATTTTCGAGAGCTTATTGCGGATTCAACATGCGTCTCCCGATCGATTCTAATAAATAAAATATTCCAACATCGTGCGTACGCTTCCCCATTCTACCGATCCCTCCGCATCTCCTCTTCCGAAAGCATCGCACGTATCTCTTATTATTCATGCAGTTAAAACATCTCCTTTAACTTTCTTACCTTCGAGTCTCATCTCACGAAGTCATCAACAATCGCCGGGAAGTATCTTCGTCAGGCGATGGGCCAGCGGGAAAGTCGCTAAATCAAGCCGATAAATCATGAATACGAATCTTTCAGCCAATCTCCCGATCCTCCTCGTGATATGTGCCTTGCGCCAACTCTCGATCGGCCAATTTCAGGACATCAACCTTAAAATATTGAAAAACAATAAAAAAAACTTTCATAGCTGTACGTTGAGTTACAAAAACACTTTGTAATTAATGAAATTAAACAAAGATATAGAGTGATTCATTTCAATTTCATATTTTTTATAACTTGCCACTATTAAATATGTTACTATTTGCGATCATGAATATTAGACGAAAAACATTCGCTTGATTTTTACAACCTTTATAAAGTGATTATTCTTTATTAAAACTCGGCTTGACATGTCAATAAACGACTACCTCCACTAACTGCAAAGGACGACAACGACTACGGATTAATTTCGATACAATGCGAGTATTATTTTGTCCGATTAATGTATTCCGTTGAATTTTTTAAATTGTACATTGAGAATAATCCAAAACAGAGGTCTGTTAGAAAGTCGAATATCGGAAAATATTAAAGATATGGAAAAATGTTTTATATTTTGCACAGTGTATATCGCTTGTGTTTACATATCCGTGAGATATGAATCTGAAGACAAACGACTCGAGATTGACCTCCCTCGTTCCCCACTTTTGTCGCCGTTCGCAGAAGTGTTGCGTCGCACGATTTTCCGAGGCGTTCGCGGAAGCATCGCACGTTTTTTTCTCGATCGCTATATGCAAGTCACGAATCTTCATCGTAGCATGGCGATCGCAAATGTCGAACTGGTCGGCACCGCGCGAATAAAGATACGAGATTGATCTTCAACAACATCATGCAGAACGAATTCTCTTCCGGATCGGACCGATAATTAATCGACGCATTTCATTTATTTCGAATTTATAAGTGAAAACATATAAAGATCCTATATTTGTATATTGATGGATGTATTCGTTCATTTGCTGTAATATAAGTAAAAAGCTATCAATTTAGTTGCTTGCGGAAATAGAACGAAACATATAGCGAGAATGTACTTTTATTTGTATTATATCAAAATAGTTAAAAATTAATATTACAAATTAATACAATAAAAACAATGAGATTACGAGCCAAGAATTAAATAAGTATTTAATGTTAAAATTATTATCTTAAACAGTAAATCAATTTCTAACAGACGTTTCTCGGATCATCCTCAATGTTAACATACAATTTAAATTATAATTCAACAGTACGAATTATAAGAATAATATTAATTGGACAAAATAATATTCGCATTATCGAAATTAATCCATAGTTATCGTTCTTTGCAATTAATGAGATAACTGATCGTTTCATCTATGTTAATCCGAGTTTTAACATGATGAATAATCAATATGTAATAAAGATTGTAAAAATCAAATAAACACTTTTCGTCTAATATTACATGATCGCGAGCATTACAAATCGCATTACATGTATTTAACTAAAATATTTTTCTTATAATTTGCTGTTCAACTTTAGTTAAATATATTACTGTTTCGCTTGGTTTTTATAATTTTTACATATTGATTAGTCATTATATTAAAACTCGGATTGACATGTCAATAAACGACTACGGATTAATTTTGATAAAATGCAAGTATTATTTTGTCCGATTAATGCTATTCTTACAATTCGTATCGTTGCATTATAATTTAAATTGTACATTAAGGATGACCTAATAGAATAGAAATCGAAATGTCTGTTAGAAATTGCTTTATCAAGCAGAATGACAAGTCAAAATGACATTGAAATGATTGGAAAATGACTTTTAATAATCATTTTGGAGTCATTTGATATTATAACGACGTGCTGTGTGATAATTTTTGCAAATATCTAGCTTAGATCTGTTGTTCTTATTGTTTTAATTTCAAATTAATCGAACGCGAAAAACAATAACGGTCACGCGAGCGACCATGCGCAGTCGCGCAGTTTTCGCGAGCCGAAGCGATTCTGCGTTGATAACGACAAATCAATCGTGACCATCATAGACATCTCAATTCGCTCAGCAGTCACGTTAAATACATGTTTTATTCATCTCTTGACGAGGCCGAGAGTTCCGCGACGCGTTTGCGCCGCGACTTTTCGCGCCGCCACAAAACGGATAAGGAAATACAAAAATGTCCACTTACTCGTTCTCAGAAACGAACATCGCCTATCACACTAGTGATCGACTCGGCACTTGAGGGGAACTCTGCAACTTTCTCGACGATTCATCGTCTTCCGTACAGCAACGGCTCTTCGAAATAGCCCAAACGCGTAATAAGTCGGATTACCGATTAAAGTAGATTCGGCGGAGGTTTTTCACGAAATGATATACGTGTCACGATTAGACGGGTAATGTGCGAAAACTGACGCGAAGGGCGAGCGCGCTAGTCGCGATAGTTCGAAAGTATCGGACGGCCGTCTGCGCCAATCAGCGCACGGCACGTGACTTCGACCAACCAGCAACCCTTATTCTTTAAGATTGTTATTCCAAGTAAACGAGAATGGATTAAAATGGATTGAAATTTTTTTCTATCCGAATGCGTATTTTAAATAGCGAATACTTTTTTTTGGATTCAATTGGATGCAATTGGATTGAAAAACTGCATTTCCTATTCAAAATTTTGAATTGGACAGTATTCACAATGCACAGAAAAAGCTAATATTATTTTTAGATTAAAAAACATAGAGATATGTTTTTCCACGCAATTCTTATAAATGAATAAAAATACATTCAGAATTGAAAAGTATTCATTTTAACATTCGTGAATAAATATCTCTGAAAATCTGAATCCATTTCAATTCATTTCAATCCATTCTCATTTGTTGGGATGACAATAATGATATCGTTATGTTATAGTGGGGAGCACAGACTTTTAAACATGTTCTACAATGTGCTGTTTCCTTGCTTTTTGTTATTTTTTACATCTTGCTTTGTTATTTTTTACTTCTTATTTGATTTTTTTTTATATCGCCCGAGATAAAAGTTAACGAACTTGGGAAGAAACAAGAAATACATAGCAAGAAATATAATTATCGATAAAACGGTTGCAAAAGAGAAAAAAGGCAAAAGCTTAAAAACAAGAAATAGGAAACAAAGAGCACATTATAAAATAGGCATAACACATAAAACATAAGAAATTCAAGCAATTATAGTTCTTTATTTCATGGAAAGGAAAGAAACAAAGGACTTTAATTGGTTCAATTTCTTATACATTATGTGTTATATGTATGTTATATGTATGTTATGCAGATTAAGAATCTGTACTCTTCGCTTATCGCGCAAATTTTGTACATGATAAAAAAACTGCGCAACGAAATATAACGACATTTTCATAACGAGTTAGGGGCTCCGCACAATAAAAGGAACAGGGAACAGAGAACAGAGAATAAGAATTTCAACTTATCAAAAAAAAACTGTGTATTCCACAATACATGATAGATTGAGAAATTTTTATTCTCTGTTCTCTGTTCCCTGTTCCTTTTATTATGCAGA
>Ga0157364_1007564_pt1 | contig 11243 bp, 2 predicted proteins | sample AttsexASBM2_FD_111476 | JGI IMG/M metagenome (GOLD analysis project Ga0157364, IMG submission 111476) | Fungus gardens microbial communities from leaf cutter ant in Ribeirão Preto, State of São Paulo, Brazil - Atta sexdens ASBM2 | ecosystem: Host-associated > Fungi > Mycelium > Unclassified ...
AGCAGCATTTCACATGTGAAAAATCGGCGTTCAATGTTTCTCGGCTTCAGTTCATATGGAACCCAATTCCCTTGCTTTTGAATCATTCCCAATGATTTCAAACGATATGAAATTGTTTGTTGAATCACTTCTAATGTAAGTGCAAGTTCTTTTTGCGTTTGGCACGAATCTTCATCCAATAATGCTTTCAATTCCGCGTCTTCGTACACTTTTGGCCTTCCGCTACGTTCTTTGTTTTCGACGTCAACCGTTCATCGTTCTTAAACTTTTGAAAACACTCACGACTTCTCTCCCTTAAGGCAGCATCACCATATGCTTCTACAAGCAATCTATGAGCCTCAACTGATTTCTTCAAATTAAAGAAGTAAATCAGAAGTTCCCGCAAATGACGCTTATTCGGCTTAAAACATCGGCTCGACATTTTCGTACAAAAAAAAATATATGATGCTGATATTTAAAATCGCTAATATTTCAAGGTTATAGTGTTGCCGGATGTCCAATCTTACGATATGTCGTTTTACATCAAACAATTTTAACTATAGTTTATTATTGGCGCCGTTTGCAAACGGCGGAAACTTATTTGTATTCTCAATTAAGTAGATTAATTAAGATTGTACTTAAGATTGTATTTATAACAGTCTTAAATGTAAGAATCAACTGTGAATACTGTTGTATTGCTCAGGGTGCAAGGGTGCCGCTTAAGGCGCCGTTTATAGAATTTACGGGTCACCCATTAACCAGACGTACCGTCAAGGACGTGCCGCTTAGGACACGGCGGAATCACAGATTGGACGTGATGGTGTCGTTTGGTAAGTACTCCGAGGCTCTCCAATTAATATAGGCCAGCGTTCGTAGTGTAAGAAGTTTTATTTCCACTTATGAGTATTCAAAGTGTTACAATCTTACTTTCCCAGTAGTACTCGCAGTAACGGAGATTTTCACAATAATCATGTGTCTTCTTAACTTTTTGGAACGGCTCCGAGATGCTTGAGGCTTTTATATTTACAATTAGACTGAATTAATGCGTGGTTGGATTCATTTTAAAGTATGACATCCGTTTTGAAATCAAAAGTAAGTGATACTTTAACTGCTGGTCTACAGAAATTCTGCAGACGTAGATTTTGGATATGACCCTATTTGGGTCATAACAATACCAACTTGCTTTCGTGAAATTGATACTAATCTTTTCTTGTTTAACTTTATATTTCTCTTTCTATAGAAAGAGAACCTAAAATGAATTATAAGTGTCAAATAAGAAAAGATTCAGTATCAATTTCTCGACGCGAAAAAGGCCGGTATTCATAGTCAATTCTTACATTTAAGACCGTCTTAAGATGTCATAAATCAATCTGAGAACTGTATTAGCATTTTGATACATTATTTAAGACAGTTTTAAAATAAAAATGAACTATGAATACCGCTCCATGTTTAGCATTTCACAGTTGGTAGCCCACTCATGGACTGCGAACAGTTCATAGACGGAGAGAGCAGAGATTTAGCAAGAGACACTATCCAACTGCACATACCATCCCTTCCACCACTAGTTATAAGGCTCTGCTCTAGATTGCGAATGTTCTCCTCCTTTTTAAGCAATCATACACAATGCACGATTTTTATGCTTACTTCCTTGCTTTTGATCGATGTATGATTTGCTGTTTAAAGCGCTGCATAAAGTCATTCGCACGAAAATGGCATTCATGGTGGCTTGCGTCACAATTGCATAGAAATTGGCCAAATCAATTAATCAATCAGTCAAATCAATTGACCGAATCACGAAGTAAGAGGGAAGGAGATTCAACTTGGTGAAGAAAAATGAGATCGGTTTGGGTATCAAATAGGGAGAAATCTACTGAAAAATAACTTACAAATTTAGACGGCATTTATAATATCCATCTTATCTTGCTTTATTTGCTGGCTTTTGTGTCTTCCAGCGGTGTTTTATATTCTTGTACGTTACAATTTTTTGAAATTGCAAAAATGTCATGTTGAATTCATAGATGAAAAAGAAGAAAAAAAAATGTTTTGGAAAAGAGAAATAGCTTTTTTAAACTTCACATAATAAGTATAGCAGTATTTTTTATAATTGTAGAAATATAATGAAATTGTCTGAAACTGTCAATGTATGTAATGCTATTATATTTTATTTTAATGAAAATGTGTTATTAAAATCGTTCTAAGATATGAAAAAACATCAAATTATTAAATTGCTACACTGAAAGAAAACAAATATAGTTATAGTAACTATAAATTCGACAACTTTTGCAATTTATGTATCTATAGCTATAATTATACAAAGTAATAGCAACTAAAGTAGGACTGAAATAAGAAATGCATACAAAAATTTGTAACTATGTATTATAAAGTTTTAATAAGAACAGTAAATAAATTAAGTGAACTAAGAAAATATTGTACTAATCATTTGTAATTGATTATATGATTAATTTTACTATATTTTCTTAATCTTACTATAGTTCACTTAATCTAGTATTTTTATTAAAGTAATATACAGTGTCCATTTTGATGTTCTACCCAAGATAACTTTTTTATTTTTGATCTTAGAAAAAAAACGTTTCAGACAAAAATTCTTTGAATGGGATATAAGATGGTATTATTAGTTTGATTTTGAATAGTTGCTTGAAGATAAAGTGAAGGTCACCTTCAATTTCTTAAATGAAATCCCTTACTTTATATATATATATATATATACACACACATTCTTATATGGTAGATTGTCTCAAGAGCTTTCTAAAATACTATAAATTCATTTCCATTAAGTACTTTTCAAGTTATATTAAGGTTTGCAAGTTACAGCACCGCCGGCATTAGCATTACCCAAGATGTTCGACCGACGGCTAAAACTTCTTGAATGTTGTTCAGGATCATGTTCTGAATAGCATTAATCAAAGATCAATGGAGATTGTACCTCATATTTTCATTTTTACGTAAAACTGAATTTTTAGTACCATAATCTCTGTTGTCGATTGTCATTCCAGTTTATTGTGAAATTCGAAACTATTTTTTATTCGACTCTTTGCAGGAGGGATGTTCTCGGAGATGATATATCTAGAGACACGGTAATGTCTAATTGGCGCTAAGCCAAGCACAGTGACACTACCATGACAACTTTACGCAAGCCGACAAGTTATGAGGGATCGAGATTATTAGTCTCAATAAGGACTGAACCGATCAGGCTTTAGTGTGCTCAGTCGATTGCATCCGCTCGGAGTATATAATGAAAGTGTTTTTGTTTTTTCTCTATGTGTCCTATTACATATTGCGGAAATATTGTTGTGCAAAATCTGAATCTTTGATATTTTGTTTTGTTAATATTATTAACAATATTATTAACGTCGACCAGAGGAGAAATGTACGATTCGTTTTTTCGATAGTAAATAGCTTTTGATCTATCTAATCTAAGCGGATCAGCATTGGCATTGCCATTATCAAGATCAAGTCCATTGGATTATTTTCATTTCTCTTATTTTCATTTTTGCACTAAAAATTACATTTCTATGTAAAAATTGAAATAGAGGTACAACCTTCAATGGTCTTGAACTTGACAAATGTTATCCATAATCTTGAATAACATTCAAGAGATTTTAACCATCGCATCTGTCGGACATCTTGGATAATGCTAATGCCGGCGGTTCTATAATATTGCAAGCCTTAATATAACTTAAAAAGAAAATGAAAATGAACTTAATTATAGTATTTTGGAAAGCTCTCGAAATGATCTACAAAAATATGTAATAAAAAATAGTTCTATTTAAGAAATTGAAGATAATCTTCACACTTTCAAGCAACTATTCAAGGTCAAACTTATGACACCATTTTATGTTCCCCTCAAAATTATACAGCTTTTGTCTGAAACATTTTTTCCTAAGATCAAAAATAAAAAAGTTATTTGGGATGGGACATTAAAATGGGACATCCTATATATATATATAGTTGAGACGCTATTTCACTACACACAAATTTATAGTTATTTTTTATTGATGACTTTTTTTTCTGAGTATAGTCAATTTAATTCGTAATATTACGTAATAATATTACGAATTAATAATATTACGAGTAATTTAGTAGAGTTTCAAGATCGAAAAATCATTTCCGCGTGCAATTTAAAGGATTACATACGTAGTATATAAATTCACACAGAATTAAATAAGTACCTACTTAAATATATTTACTTAAGATCCAGCTAAGACCGTTAAAGACATTAGCCTTATAAATATAAACCGTTATAATAACGGTTGTGTTCTTATATGTATCGATTGAATAAGATATTTTATTTTTATTCAATATTTTAATATTGTTTCCTAACGTTTTGATTGCGCGTGCAAGGAAACTAGGAATATGAAATAATCAGAGTTGTTAATGTTTTTAGTAATACATTACTGCAACCGTTACTTGCGGTAAAAAATATTTTGTTATTCGTTACTTGTTATCGATTCTAAAAGTAATGCGTTATCGTTATTTAAAAGTAATGAAAAAATCATTATTTTTTCCGTTATTTTTCCAAAAATTTTTCCAATTACATTTATTTAAATTATAACTATATAAGAATAATCGTTTTTTAATTCATACTTTTATTTTGTTTTTCATATTATTAGTTCTTTATTTAGTTTTTTATTTGGTACATATCAGTTTTGATACATATCGTAATTTGTGTAAACACATATTTTTTAACTTTAAATTATATCTAATTAATTTATATCGCTGAATCTTTTTATTTAATAATAATTGTTCTTCAAAATATCTATCTGTTAGACAGACTGATTCGAAAATTCGTCAAAACGAGTCCACTAATATTAAAAAGTTTTTCTACCGATGCATTACTTAATAGACTGATATTATATTTGATTGAAAAAATTTTTTCAAAAGAAGAATGCTCATTTAATATACTGATATCTTCTGAATTTAAATAATATAATCTTTTAGTCTTATTAAAGTAACTCTATTGTCCATATTGATAGTCACAGACCTTATATTTAAGGCTTCCTTAAATTTATCCTCAGATGCTCAGTAGCCAATAAAATAATTCGTAAAGCTGAAGATAAATTTAAGGAAGCTTAAATATCTTAAATAATTATATAAGGACTGACTATGAAAATTATGAATGGATATATATCAACAGAATAATGAAAAAAATAACGTAAAATTTCGTTACTTGTTACTGAACATTGACTTAATTATCGTTACTCACTAGGAAAAGTAACTACGTTACTCATTCGTTACTAAAAAAAAGTAACTTACTTTTTTTATGTAACTTATACAATTCTGAAAATAATGTATATATCATATCAAATACAGAAATCAAGAGTGATAGTATGTTTCGTTCAATGTGTGAGATGTTTAACATGTATTAGAGCAGGCACAGCAACATATAAACCCATCATGCAAGAAATTATGCCTCGTGTATGGTACACTGTGTGATCGGCTTAAAATAATCCTATCGCGCATCTCGAGCCACACCGTGGCGTCGTGGATTGGTCAAAGGACATAATTTGAACGAAACTATCTCACACGTTATATAGCATTTATATTTGCTGGGAAAAGACTCGAAATTTTATTTACATCTTGTACATGGTATAAATGTCATAAAATATTAAATTATACAAATCGTATTTAAGTAATCTTCTTAAGTAATGTACTTAAGTAATCATGCAAAGATAATGCATTAATCAATTCCAGAATTTTCGGTCTCACCGAAAATTCATTCAAATAATTTTTATATTTCATCACGGCATTTACCGCAATATTTCTTTAATGTAAGCAAATGCCCTTTAAATCTTGTCTTGTTTAATGACCAATATTTATCAGGAATATAATTTTTTAAAACATACGGAGAGATATGTATACCATTAAACGTGGTATTTATAGAAACATAACTTACAGAATAATAGTAGCGACAACGATTAACATGATGCTGAGCATAATTTTTCTGCAATGATCGTGCTTTTTATCGAAAGGTTGACTTCGGGCACCGCAATGTCCCGCGCATCTGCAACAACAGAAAAAGAGACCGGCGCAGGGAAGAATAGCTGCCAGGATAAGTCCGATCAGAGCGAGACCGGCCAATCCTCCATAATGCGTTACTATTATCTTCCATTCCTTGAGAGGGTCCATGAAAGTCGGAGCGCCGTCGACCAGAGTGATCATACCTGCAAGAGAAACAGAAACATGTCGTGTGATTATTAGTTTCTTTTTGTCGGATACAATCGTTACCACAAGACAGGAATTAAATCAATTAAAGGAATTAAATCAATTAATTTAAGGAATTAAATCAATTAAAACAAACTCTGATTTTAGTTGACCGAGTTACGGGCTGACTAAATTGTCTTACACTATACATCGCGCTACAATCTAGAAAAACAGACGGTACTTTACTACAATCAAGTCAAGGAATGTGGCACCGCCAATTTCTTGGCAATAACAAAATCTGCTTGTAGGAATCTAAAGATCGAATCAGTTGTTTATGTACTTACATGCAGAACAGCAAAAATTGCTGTTCAAAAAGGCAGACAACACAGAATTTGTATTAAAAAAATTACATATAAATCTTATTATGCGAACTAAGTAGGATTCCTATACAAAGGTGAATGCTTTCATTGAATTTTCAAGGGATGACACGTTATAATACAGAATTCTAAAAAAGAAATATATGATAAATTTATATTCTTCATTGGAAACAGCTGATAGCTCCTTTTATGGTGTCGAATAGAAGACATCGGACCGAATGAGGACATGTTGAATGTAGGTCATAATAGGTCAGGGTGTCGGAAAGATTGCTAGATTGGAAAACAACGAGGACGGTCGGACGAATGTCGAAAATTTATTTGCTGAGTAATGTAACTTAAAGAAGAAATGGATCAAAGCTTCAATTTGTCAGTTGATGCGTTTCACATTGCTAGCCATAGCTGAATATATCTATTTGGTGATCTCCTATACTCTTTTTTTATATACATTTTTTTATATACGTAATGATCTTAAAGTCGTGAATAAAGAATATCTCTTCCTCTCAGACAGAAAATATAGTATTCTAAAGTTCTTAGTCAGTCCAATGAAAACAATCTGTAATGAAACGATCGCATTAATCTCAGTGACACGCTCGTCGATCAGATAACACATTTGATTTTATATAACGAGATCACATGCATATGCACAGTTTGCATTTGCCACGAATCACCGGTTGCACATTTAGTGACACGTAAAAGGATTTTTTTCTCTTTATTTTTATTTTTCTTTCTCGAGAAGACGCTAATATTTGTGGCCTGCGATGAGAAAATTTCTATGCAAAAATTTATAGTAATGATAATTAAATAGAAATCACATTAAATTTATCACCTTTGTAAAGTTGACAATTCTTAGAATTTCGATATAATTAATAGAAAGCTAACTCTTCTTCAAAGAAGTTTTCTGCGTTTTATAAAGAGCCTGGCGATTAAAAGCAAAAGATGAAAATAAAGAACAAATAAAATATAGAATATTAATTTAAATTTCCATTACATAGAAATTAACAATAATAACTGAACTGAATTTATTTCTAATCATTGACGAAGGTTCTGCATAGAAATTAGAATTAGTTTCAATTGAAAATGTATATAAAAAATTCAATTGGAAGAACATAAGAAATATAATTGTTGTCACAGGAACATCTGTAGGTTATAAATATAACTATAGGTAAATTAAATTTTATTTATATTTTAATTTTTTAAAAAAGAATTATTATTTATTTTATTCAAAAATTAATATTTCCTTCATTATAATCACATGGCCATTTATAGCATAATTCTAGCATAAAATAAATCTTAACGAAAGAAAAGCTTAAATTAATTCCAATAGAATTAATTTAAGCTTTTATGAAATTATTCGAATAAAAGAATTAGCTTTGCACGAGCTTTTTTAATTTATTTAAAAAATGATCAAAATGATTCTGTCAAATGTTCGCCTAATCGGAATTGCACATTTCTATGCCCATCTCCATGATTCTCAAAAACGCATGTCGTTTATTGATCACTGAATCAAAGTGAAAGTCATTGTCAAGTTCCATGAATTGTGGACACGGGAAGGGTTTTTCGAGGACGATTCTAATTAGCAGTAGTGATAATGATGACAGAAGGAATTGATTATGAATCATGATTGGATGTTACACTCGTTAGAGAGCATGTATGTATAGAATTCGATGAAAATTTGAGTAAGGGCTGTTAATTCATATTACAATTGAAAGAGTCCCATATTGTAATCCTACACTGTTAAAAATTTTATGAAATTTAATATACTTTAAGTTAGACAATTTGAACTTAATTTCATGACATTACATTAAATTTAATGTATTTATAACTGAAAAGTATATTTGTGTACGTGTAGATGAAATTTAATGTATTTTTCATGAAAATTTATGAAATTTAATGTACATGTTCCTTACATTTTTAAATATCTACTGTAACGTAATTTTCAGTTAAATCATTCATTACTTTTAATCATTCATAACCTCATTTAGGAAGTATTTCTAACAATATTTCTAACAGTGTAAAAATTATACATAACTTTAAATTCAATTTCCGATTATGTCAAATATGAAATTGATGGAAAGAAAATTTTATTACTATTTATTATTGAAGCTCATTGACCACTGAGTATATCTATAAATAAAATAACCGTGTTAGGCTTCACCATGATAAGCAGGGCAATGCAGAGATGCGTTTCATAAGAGACAATAGAATCTATAATCTGTTTTTGACGCAGAAACGAACATTGATGACATCGTTGACGTGCAGTGAACGTCTGATAAAAATAATCTCTTCATTGAGATTGTATAAATAAAAAGATCCTAGTTTTAGATAGATTTTTAGTCTTTATTCTGATTTTTCTAAACTTCTAACTTCGTTGGAAAATATTCCTTTCTTTAGACATACTGGGTAAAGAAACATATTAATACCCGTTTTTATCGATGTAAATCAATTTTAATTTCAATTTAACTTACCCTTCATCTCTTCTATTTCTAAGAATACAAAAAAAATAAAGAATAAATTGAAATGAGATTAAAATTAATAATCTACATTGGTAGAAAACAGGTATAACATAGATAAAACATACTGACATAAAAATATATCACAACAAATTTACCTTTTTAAAAAAAAGATAAAAAAAAGGCGCCAAGTGTGCGTGCTTCTCTCAGAAAAAACCGTTACATAAATTATTATACGTTCTTGTATGTATATTCCTTGAAAAAAAAATGATTTCTTATTCCAAATCTATTTTAAATCTATTTTCCAAACTGAAAGTATACAATAATAATTCTTTTTACAAATATATGAAATCTTTAAATTGCGTCAATTATATAAACAGAAAATACATTTCGTTGAAACAATAATGTTATGTAATTACCTTTAAACAAAAATACATAAAAATAAGAGCATCTAATTGAAATAAAAAAATTTTAATATAAAAAACTTGACGCCACTAGACTAAATCAAGTTTGTCCGCAACGCCAAGTTTTTTTATATTAAAATTTTTTTAATCGATCCACCAGGGCACGTCGATGCAACTTAATTTTTATATAATTTATTATTTTTTAACTCTTGACTATGCGATTGCGAGGAAACATTGGTTGGACGGAGGTATTCTTATCACCACATGCGGACGAATATGGAAGAATGACAAGAAAAGTAGATTATTGACAATTTTAATTGTAGGAATCTACTTTTCATTACAAATTATATTTGAACATATTTATATTATTCGGTATATTATTAGATTATATTTTTGTAATTTTGTGACTTTTTTTATTTATATATTGTTATATTATTGAGGATAACCTAATGTTGGTCGAAATGTTTAACATTGTATTTAAATTATTGTAAGATTAAAATTTAATTATTAGCATCTTTCTAACATCCAGCATTGACTTGTAGCCTTTAGTATTTAATTCTTTTTTTTCTTCAAGGAGCGTATAATAATTTACGTAACGGTTTTTTCTGAGAGGAGCATACTCTGATGCCTTTTTTTACCTTTTTTTTATAAAAAAGGTAAATTTGTTATGATATCGCACATTTTGTAGTATATATATATATATATATATATATATATATATATATTCACGAAAGATATCGCGATAAGATATCATGATGAAATATCGCGTGATGATTATTCGCATAGACACTATAGACAACCTCGATGATCTACTAGAAGACGAAGAATTTTAAGAAGTTTATCGCTACAGAAACCTCTTGTGTATTTTCACAGTAAGTTTATTCTAGATTTTATCTAAAAAGTGTAATAAAAATTCACAAAGCAATTGTTCTTTATTTCGTGAATTCGTGAAACGTTTAAGAAAAAAAAGTAGCTCAATCCTTCCATATTCTATCCATTTCGATGAAATTTTACAGAAATGTATTAACTAAATATAGTCTAAATGTACTAATTAAATTTATAAATGCGGAGTTGCGGAAATGCTTAGTTTTCGAAATATTAAAATTTTTTTGATTGACATTTGATTGACATTTGATTGACATAATTAACGTTTTTAAAGATTTGACATGAAGAAATAATTAGAATTAAAAATTAATTTATAGATAATTTTATGTTAATATATTAATGCAAAGCGACTTTCTCCCTGCCAAGGGGCGCATGACTTTCCATGTGAAGTGAGTTTTACCTCATCTCCCACCTGCCAAGGGGCGCACGACTTTCCACACGAAGCGAGGTCTATTCCCACCTTCCTCTATCAAATACTGCTGAAATATGTATATTATATTCGAAAATTACATACTATTTATAAAAATTATTTTGTTCATAACTTTTTAACGAACGATGGAAAAGGTTAGTTGGAGGTCATTTGATTGTATAAAAGAAAAGTTTTACCAAATATTAAATAAGTTGATTAAATAAATTTTAAATATTTCGAAAATTTAAGCATTTATAACTACATCGAGTTAGTACTACATACCTGTAAAATTTCATCAAAATCGGACTTGGGTAGTATATGGAAAATTTAGAGAAAGAAAATTTATCTGAATGCCGTATCTAAAATTAGCAAATATCTAGACACTCACTTTCTCGACAGCAAATACCTATTAGATACCATTTCCTCGACGGTGAACACCTAGACACCCATTATTGCTTTTGAAACATATTATATGTATGTAACAACTACGTTATCAATATTGTTAAATAGGAAATTATAATAAGAAATTAATTCTCGACAAATTTTTGTAGAAAGCGCATTTAATAGAATGAGTGAT
>Ga0157364_1007565_pt1 | contig 11243 bp, 3 predicted proteins | sample AttsexASBM2_FD_111476 | JGI IMG/M metagenome (GOLD analysis project Ga0157364, IMG submission 111476) | Fungus gardens microbial communities from leaf cutter ant in Ribeirão Preto, State of São Paulo, Brazil - Atta sexdens ASBM2 | ecosystem: Host-associated > Fungi > Mycelium > Unclassified ...
CTATGACACACTTTTTTTCTATTGTTTTCCATAAACGACACAACAGTCGATCGACATTTTAGTCTACAGTGTATGCTTGCCCAAACTAAAACTTGCGATAAAATTGCATTTTTCAAATAATTTCAAATGAGATCTGAATGAATCAAATGGGTCTAAATTTTAATATATTGGCTCTATATTTCTGATCAGACGCGAAAGAAGAATATATTCGTCTAATTGTTTTGTAACACCTTCTGTGAAGGAAAAAAAGGAAACCGACGAGAGAATTATGTGCAATTTCACTAGTGAAAACACGATGAGAGTAAAGGCACGTTAATTGGCGTTCATCTGGAAAAGGTTTACCAACGGTTGGAGTGTCTACAAGCTCGTAGCAAGGACGTGTGAAATGTCGGTGAGTCAGAAGGGCTAGGGGAGCTAATTACCCCGCAGGAAAAATTCCTTGGCACATGCCGGCTAACGGCGAATCCCGAGGTGACGCGTACTATCCTGTTGGCGTTTTCATAACTTTTCAACAGGATGTTAATTGGATTCCTTTTTCTCTTCTTGACCTCTGTCTCCTATCTCTTTCTCTCTCTCTCTCTCTCTCTCTCTCTCTATTTTTCTCTTTTTCTCCTCTACTCCCGTTGTCGTATATGCTTGCTCGATGGTGGCTTACTTTATTTCGAATTTATTACGTTGCTTAATTGCTGTTTTATGATTCTTTTGTTGGCGTGCTGAAAATGCCCGTCACGTCGAACGACAACGAGAAACGTAGTTCAGAAGTATAAGGCGAAATATTAAACCATAATTTAAAAAAAAAAAACATTTTTTAAATCGCTCTAATTAAAATTTTTGCCAGAGCTTATGATAACTTGAGGTAGACAAGATGACATTTTAAATCTATGCATTTTAATTAAACCTTTTTATATGAAAAGATAGTAAAATCGAAATTTTGTTAAAACGTTCAAGAAGTTAAATTTTACAAAAAGAAAAGTAACAGTAACATTCAATAATAATTGCAAATTATATATTAGTATCTTCTTGACCGACGTGTATGTTCGATAAATCGGATTTATCGGATTTTATCGGATCACATTATATAAAAGCGACAAATATGTAATTATCGCCGATGCAACCTGGATTGCAACCTGTTGGTCACTTGCCATATTTTCTCAAACATCAAATGGCTTTAATATCAGTAAAGGTTCCTTTCGGCGACCTCGGACAATGAGTCTCAAGTTGATCCTTATAACTCCCGCCTTAAGCATTCGGAAGTACCTTAAGATGGTTTTATAAGAGTAAAGTTGCGAAAGTACGACACGTAACTTTAAGGCGGTACTTATACGAAGCTCGTAAAACTTTCGTGTCATTTTTAGCATAATCGTAATACACGTCGAGTAGTTCGTGTTCGAGCGGCTAATTGGGTATTAATGAAAACGTACAAGAAGAAGCTCTGGCAAAGTTACAATTGGCTCCGGCTACTTGGAATAATCTTTCTGAACATTTTCTCATTACTACGTATAAGAATAAGGAAACTGAGCAGAGAATTTCTGCGACATTGCATTTCGAATAATAACGCAAATCCAAGATAGAAATTGCCAAATTCATATCTGGCTCGTTCCAACCGCAATATACTAATGTTTATTGTATATGCAGTTACAAAACCCTTCCAATTTCCATCTTGAATTTACATTACAATCCATTGTAAAACGTGACTGCAATTAAACTTCTTCATATCTAAAAGAGCGTGTAATTTAAACAAAGCTATTCTGCCTAATTGATTGGTTAAACTTAATTGAATAACAAGAACAATCGCACGTAATGATGTTACTTTGATAATTACGCTAAATTGCTTAGAACAACGTTACAATGTTATTTGAGAAATGGCTTTCTAAGTTTCAATAAAATTTTCTCTCTACTTCTCATTTATCTATCCTATTTATATACACATCTATTCATATACATATATCTATCACGGAGAGAATTTTTTCTTAGAAAAAGTTTACCTTGAAAATATATATAGTTGTAGAACAATATTGTATTTCGAAAAATTTTAATGTAAATCTGTCTTATTCATTAATAAAACTACAATAAGGTATAAAATAAGTTTGATTAATTTTACTAAAGTGCATGATAAAAATCTTCAAAATATTATATTGTATCACAACTATCATATTTTCAGAGTAAATTTTAAAAGAAAATTCTCTCCTTGTACACATATAATATTACATATCTATCTTTTATCGAGCAAATGAATAATTGAAATAAACCTTACCAATAACTGTTAAATTGACTTTGGAGTTTCGCGTCTGGCCAATTTGAAAATCGACACGACACCTGTAGATACCGGCGTCCTCTTCTCTCGTGTTCTCGACGCCTAGTAGCGCCGGTTGCTTGTCCAGCATGAAATAGGCGCGATTCGAGAATACGCTGTTGTCCGACCATCTTTCAGCGACCCCAAATTCTCGGTTCCTGGCGTCGATGCTGTAACAAAAAAATCATGTCGATAATAAATGGACGAGTCAGGTATTGGCAATTGTGAGCTGTTTTGTGTTAATCTTCTTTAAAAAATCCACAATCCGCCTCATGAACAATATAGAGGAATACTTATAATGAATACGTATTCGTTTCTCTTCTTCCGTTTTCGGATAAAAGGGAGCTTATGATATTAAGCTGTATCAAAAGTATTTTAGCAGAGAATTTGATCGTATTAATGTCGCTAAATTATAAATTCTCTCACCTTTTGATATTACATATTAAAATGTACGTGTAAATGAATTTAGTATGCAATAATGATGATGATAATGTGATAATTTCCGTTTCAGAGATGCGAATCGGAAGATTAAATTGTGTTGGAATTAAAAAGTGCGAATAAAATTCCATTCATCAAGATAAATGCTTTTGTAACGTCATTAAAAAATGTAGGTCATGCAAAATGTATTATTATGTACACAGCATTTTGCAAGAATATTTTATGACGTAGTCAACCGTTTACAGTCATGTGAATAATCCGACAGACAGATTTTCGAAATGCTATATTATACAGTTTACGATATGTGTCATCTACATATACAATAATAAGCACGAATGAAAATATCTGAAAAATGCGCCCGATGAATTATAGTGAGAATAATTTCATGGTAGATAAAATACTCGTTACGGGAATTGTTGTAAACACAAAATGTGGCGAATGTTTGCACTGAGGAAACGAACTGCAAAACCGATTGTTTTACCATTCCCGTAAAACAGAGATTTTTCCGTCGCCGCAATGTCGCGTCGTCGGTTTTGCGCCGACCCGCTAACTTTTCTCTTTCTTCGCGCGATCCCGTCATACAACGAAGTTTTCGCGTTTTTGTCGCGAGATCTTATTTTTTTATCGGACGAGCTTCGCTCAAAGCCTCATTTGATTTGATACAAGGAGGATATTTAAAATGGCGTAAAAAGTTTCTACAAAGACGTTGGGCGTCTGACGAAGGCGAGGCGGAGGCATTAAAGACACTGAACAGAATGTTCTATTTTTGCCTTCTATTTTTACTTTCTTAATGATAATTTTTTTGACATTTTCATCGTTAATCTTTCTTAAAAGAAGATGACGCGACATTTATAGTTTCTAAATAGATATCAAAAATAAAGAATTTCCGATAAATTAAGCTCTAGTAAAGATGAGAGATAACAAAATAATTCTTCAATTAATTTTAAATGACTCCTATTCCTTCAAAATAGAGTTTAGATTAAAATAAGCTATAAAGATATATGTATTTAAGATATAATAAATAAATGTATTTTTAGAGATGAGTGATATATTTTTAACGAGAAAATCTATCGTACTATCTGGTCGCTCATTCAATCCTGATGTTTTGAATATCGAAATTTTGGCACAAAAAAAATCGCAAACGGATTTCGCTGCCATAGACTTTAACGATTTTCTATCGATACGGCCACATGTATTCGTATTGCACTTGTCAATTATCAATCGGATGAGTTTAATTCAATGCTTAATTTTAAAGGATACGTGGTTCGGATGATGATTTTAACGGCAGGTGTCATTACCGCGGTAATTTCGATTAATGTTTATGAGCGTTGTTCCACCGCAACCGGCAGCCATGGACGAATTCATCAGTCCACACGAAGGAATAAATTAAAATCCACGAGGGATTTCCCACTGCATAGTTTAAATCGCGTTCTAACCCCGGCGCGTTATCGCGGCCGTTGTAATTGGCACATAATTAAAGTTCCTCGGCTGATCATTATATACGGGTAATCATTATTTCAAGCCATGAACGCTATCAAATTGTAATAATTATACAGCTATAATTGATTTCATTTCACGGCGATTGCGTTTCTCTTTCGCCGTTAATTACCGCCTAATGATTTACATGATGTGACACGGATTGCGTTGCAGTTTTTAAATAAAATTTCTCAAATTCTGCTGATCTGCGCGATTAATGCGAATGTTATTAACATTCCGGATTGCAAATATCGGATCCGGCGTGTTCATATTCCTCATTCGCTCGATTGTTATTGTTTGGGAAAATGCAAGTATTTCGCTACTTAACACCGCGAATAAACGCGTATCCACGCGGCATTCAAACGAACGAATCCGCTTAAAATGCCGTTGCTATTTTTCCTGCTTTTTAAGATCCGTATGCTACCGCGTGACGAGCTTCTCAGTACGTGTATCGTAACGTTTGAAAAGGATTTTAAAATCGCGAGCTGAGGACACTCCAGCGTCAGCCGGCGTTTCTGCTTTTCTATGAAAGGAAGCGGATAATGGTGTGGGCGGGGGCGAGAGTTGCATGTTAAGCACACCGTTAAGTGCTTAACCATAATACAGCCACTGCTAATCTGCGTTGCAGATAGAGAGGCTTGTTTATGAAAAATGCAATACAACGTCGACGTACAATAATTTTAATAAAAAGCGAGGATCTAAAATAGAATTAGGATTTGCCGAAGGATTAACGAGAGCTGCGAGATGAATTAGTTATTTGTACCTTCCGTTCGCTTTGTGATTCTCATTCATAAATTCTTTCTATATCTGATTACGATTCTTCTCTATTTTTAAAAAACTAAGCTACTTACCGCTCGCCATTTTTATTCTGCTCTCTATATGTGCGACGACGAATTTTTCATAACGCATTTAATTGTAAGTCCTCAATATCGCAGCTGAAACTAGAATGTGACTAACTTACCATATGTAAAAAATTTTAACTCAGCGAACTCAAAGTTACACGTAACGTACTTATTATAATACCTCTTATAGTTATAATATAACTACAATATAAACGTGTTATATTACAGTTATATTGTTGAGTAGGAAATTATAACTAACAAGTACATTACATGTATTTGTGTTTGCTTGGAAGAGACGCAAAAATGGCGATATAAATTTCTATATATTTTAATTCATTCGCTACTAACGACTAATTATTTCTTGTTATTATTTTATACGTCGTAAAAGAAATTTTTTATTACTAAGGGACGCATTTTTTTCTTTTGCCTCGAACACCAAGATGTCTAATTTTAGCTCTGTTGTAGATCTGCACATCAAATTATCAATACCGAAATTATCACGCTTCGGTTGAGTTCCCTATGAAATCGATTCATGGAAGATTCAGCACTTGATTGTACTATCGACGCGATCACAATTCGTACATACAGACGTATTTTGAAGAGGAACACAATGAAAAATACAATGATCGTTCTCTATTCGATAGTGTCAATGCCAAGTCGCGAAGCGAAATTCGATCTCAACGGGAAATACACATACGAAACGCGAAACGATCCCAACTTCGAAACGTCCGGAGCGTGACAATAGTGCCATGAGACTTGTTCGAAACGACTAGGCGACTTGACTGTGCGAGTCAAGGAGAGAAACAAGCGTTTGGTCGGGCGAGCGTCAAAACAAAGACGATTGCTCCTACCTTTGAACTTGTTATCGTCATGGTGAAAACGACTGATTGATTTCTCACTTTAATGATATTATCAAAATTATTAATAACAGTTTGCAATACTCAGTTTGTCTCCTATTACTTTTGGTTGCCGTGGCAATCTTGTAGTTGCTTATCGAAGTTATTTGAAATGCTTGTAAAAGGTAATTATATTAAAATTTAATAATAATATAAAATTTTAAGTATCGAATAATTTTGACATCGAATAATTTATTCGCGAAATTCATTAACACATTATCTGCTTAACGAGTTTTACGTGTCTTACTGTGTACGTCACAGTATAATGTATTCATTATCAGAAAATATAACAATGAAATATCGTGTATATAATATTGAATGGTATATTCTTTATGGCGAACGACGAAATAGCTAGGTAATAATAATTATCTAGCTATTTGTGTTATTTGATATTTAATATTCTATACTAAAAATTAAATTCTATAATTAAAAATAATTCGAATTGATTCTTGAAATATTAATACAAATAAAAATTAACACGAATAAAAAACGGGCAATTAAGAGCATTAATACGGTATTTGGTGCGAATATCATAAATATATACATATATATATATATATTTTTTTTTTTTTTCGATCTTATCTACTGATCTATTATATAAAATACCAAACTGAACGTTTCGGTTGTATTCAAGCCATTTTCAGCAGTTCCCAATCATAGTAATAATTGTTCGCAATCTAATGTTCGTAACGTAGTAGAAATCGAGTGTAGCAATAAAGTAAGTCTCAACAGATTCCCATGTCTGGAGTGTACGTAACCGTTAGTTAGCTGATTAGCTAAGTGCAAGCTAAATCAGAAATAATCATTTAAAAGAACAGTAATCACTAAAAAAGAAGGATAACCAAACTTTAAAGAGACTTACCTACTGCAAATCATAACTGCACAATATTATAAATTAAATAAGTTGAAATCACATAAATAGATAAAATTAAATTAAATTTCTTAAAAGAAACATAACATTCGTAGTATCAAAGCAGAGTCAATTAATATAGAAGAATATTAAGAAATAAATATTCTAAGAGAGGAAACAACAACATTATCAAAAGTCATCGGATTGAAAAATAATATAGATAGCTTAAGTATAGATACACCAATCAAAAAAATTATTAAAATTTATTAATTATGTTCGTGTAAGCGTATGTTAATTATGTTGGTGTAAGAATTCCGTGTCTGATTTCAAACAGGCCATTTCTTACATTTTAATATTAAGCATTTCAGACACTAATCTTTTCCCAATAGATCTCTCATTATTTAAAATTTTGGTGTTATTCCAATCAAAATCTATGTTCAGAAATAACAGACAAGTTACTGTTCTTTTTATTAATGTCATTTTTATGTTCGTTGATTCTAGTTTTTAATTTACGGTTTGTCTGTCCAACATTAGAGGCATTGCAATTAATCTTAAACTATATGTTTCTTTGACTCATGAGAAAGAACGTCTTTTTGTGTTTTAATAATTCCGGCAAGTTTATTCAAACTGAAGAAAGACAATTTAACATTTCGATTTTTGATAATGCTTTTGAATTTGTCATAAATACAAAGCAAAAATGGATGCTAAATCGCGAAGTTTTATTGTCAATATTTTATCTGTTTATTTAAGCATCTTACGTTTTAAAAGAGACCTTAATCATAATCGATCGTTTCAAAAATAAACTTAATAGAGTAATCATTGATCAAAAATATCTTAATAATAAAATTGAAATTATCCCTATGATATTTTGAATAAAAGATAATAAAAAAGTTCTATCCACCATGCTCGTAAGAACACCTCTCTTTTGTGAAAGAGGATAAAGAAAATTATATTGTGACATGCAAATAGTATACCGAAAGAAAAATTTTTAATATTTGTGACTATAATTACATGTTACCATAATTATACTGCTATAATATTATGAATAATAATAATAACTATTTTAGAATTAAATATATTGGGTTGTCCGGAAAGTTCGTGCCGACTAACCTATATAATTTAATAAATGTATATTAAAATTTAAATTTTCTGCGTTTCAATTTTTCTTCAACATCGGCACGAACTTTCCAGACAACCCAATAATATAAGTTTATCACATATACATATATTCTTTGAAACAATATTAAATATAGTTGATCCAAAAAATGACTATGAATTATAATTAAGTTATTAATTAAGTAATTTTAGTCACATATTTTTATGTTAATAATAACTATAGTAATTATGATCATTTTCGAATATACATACATATATTTGTTGATAGACTTATATTATATCTAATTTTATCAACAAATATATATAATTATTCTAATAATAATCATAATTAATATTATATTAGTAATAATAATAACATAATTATAATCACATAAATAAACAATTTTTTTCTTAGTCTAAAACGTGTAAAACTCGTTAGACAAATAACGTGTTAATGAATTTCGTAAATGAATTATTGGCGAATATATAATTTTCAATTTCAACGTTCGATACTGAATTAAGATACTTTCAACGCGATGGTAATAATTAATCCCAATATCGCGTATGCAAATTAGCAAAAATCTCGAGATAAGGAGCAATCTGTTTGTTTTCTACATAGTTCACGTAGTTTATAGAGTACGTGAGGGAAAATTAAAATCGTGCCGCGATAGGGAAATGCTAGGCGGACGCAATTTTATTGTTCACTGGGATTAACTCGGTTAAGACGCCACGTCGGCGTTTACGCGTCGATGAAACTGTCGCGAAATTTCGTTATCTACGAACGCTTTCATCGCATTTTCCCCGGCGAGCACGGAAAAACCGCGCAGCGGTTGGACCATATCGTCAGCAAGCGATCTGACAGCCGGCATATGTGACGTGTAATTAAAATCTGATGCAAAATCATAGAAAACATTTAAATCTGTTTACAATACTCCAAATAACGGTGCGGGCACTCGCAATATGCAAGCACAAAATAAAAAAATATTTGCGTTGCAATTTTTCTATTCCTTCTCTCTCTCTTTCTCATTTTTCTTTTTTTTTTTAACATTTTTCATAGACATATATTTTCGATTACATCACGATACTATCTGTCCTATCATTAGTATGTGCATCACGATGTATGTAACGGGTTACATAACACACGGGTTACATAACCGCGAAATTCAATCCATATTATTTTGGACTGAATCCAAAACAACGATTAAAAAAGTGTCATTCTGAACCTTTCCCTGTCTCTACCAGAATACGAGTCGACACTGCATAATTTATCAGGGATATAAATACTAATACAATCGCGCGACTTTTCATGCAATACGATATTAATGTGACAACAGTGATAACAACAGTGATAAATAGTATATAACAATGGTAATACACACTAACAATTTTTTTATCACATTTTCAATATAATTAATTCGTCGCGCCCATGAAAATGCTAATTGCGCAGTTTCTCGACAATGTCCCGACGCTTCGTCTCCTTTTTTTTAACAATCCCTACAAATCGATACTTATGCAATATTCAACGGTGATACCTGATCGTAAACACGATATGCATTCTTTGAGCCGAGCGAGGAAGAAAATCGAGTTCGAAGACAATTTTCGGATAAAAGGAGACTACCAATCTCGCATTGTGCCGACGGGCTGTTTGTAATCAGTTCCTGTTACCAGTAGCAGCAGTAGCTTGCAAATCGCTGTACATACGTGCGTGTCCTATGTATGCCCGGCGTGTGCGCACGTTCGCCTGTGTACGGATTGATTGCACTTTACCTGTAAACTGATGTACCGAGATCCTCGCGATACCAGAGCACAAGATGCACGGAGTCCCCCTCGTGAGTGGTTGATATGTCGCAGGGAAGATAGGCGGAATCTCCGACCAGTGCCACGATGTGTGATATGGGTACTAAACACAGAAACGTGGAAATAGTTAGACGCAGTTAACAGCGAAAGGCATTTTCGGAAAATACGATTAGGAAAGATTTCTATTTTCACGGAGAAGACAGTTTGAATGAAATATCTAAAAATTGAATTAAATACTGATTTGAAAATAATTTTGTTGGAATAATTATGCAGAATGCTTTTAAGACGCGTTAATGCTATAAAAAGTTTTAATTTAATTTTTATTCTAGCAATTAGTTTGAACATGAATAGTTATTTTGATGGTACAAACAAAATTATTTTCAGATTACTATTTAGTTAAATAGATATTTCAATAGAACTGTTTTTTCCGTGTAATTTTAAATATTAAATCCTTTTGTATTACAAAAGTTGCTTTCGTCAGTTGATGACTTATAACATTAAAAAATATCAATAACGTTAATGATATTTTTTTTTACATAGAAAAGATAGTTTTGCTGAAATATTTAAAAATTTAACTACATAGAGATCTGAAAATAATTTTGTTAAAATAATTATGTAGAACGGTGAAGCATTGTTAACAAAAAAGCTTTTAACATTCTAGCAATCAGTTCGAGCGTCCTACATAATTATTATTTTTGATGATCCAAACAAAATTATTTTCAGATCTTAATTTAAATAAATTTTTAGATACTTCAATAAAATCGTTCTTTCCATATAATTTTATTAAAATTAGGCAAAAGTTGTTTTCCTCAGTAACGCGTTAAAAGTACCAACAACGACAATAACAATTTAAGTTGATTGAAATATTTAATTAAAACTTATGCGGTCAGATTTTTCCAAAAGTTACTTCTCGAAATTAATGCGATTTTTGTAGTCGATCTCGAGGTTGTTATTTTGTATCACGTACGATATAAAAAATGTTGCTCGCACGGTCAAATGCGATATGTTCACATATTGATAAAAGTGCAATTTACTCGCTCGGCATATAAATGAATTTATTCTATCAGAATAATTTTTCACTTTATATGCAATTACATATCGCATTTGTTTCGTTTCCAAGCGAGCTTCACCATGATTATATAATTCGATGATTCGTGAATACCCGCGTAATACGATAAGTATCAGCCTATTATTATTATCCATTCATGCCAATACATGTGCAATCGCGCTTGATATTAGGATAAACACCTTCGTTAATTTGAATTAATTTATTCGCTGTTTAAACAATAACATTACATTTAAAAAATAGGCACATTGATACCAACATTTATGTGAAAGAATAAAATGAAAGCAACGATATTAATTTTTTCATATATTATGTAATTACGCGGCTTTTATTCTTTCTCATTAAATGGTTTTACAGCAGCATATGTAATAACAGCTGTTATTGCACGCATTATGAGCCAGACATTTTACATCCGCTTCGTGAAATAAAGGTTGAGAGGCGCTTTTAGTTATACCTTCGATAAAACATTCCCAGGTGTATATTGTACGAA
>Ga0157364_1007566_pt1 | contig 11242 bp, 3 predicted proteins | sample AttsexASBM2_FD_111476 | JGI IMG/M metagenome (GOLD analysis project Ga0157364, IMG submission 111476) | Fungus gardens microbial communities from leaf cutter ant in Ribeirão Preto, State of São Paulo, Brazil - Atta sexdens ASBM2 | ecosystem: Host-associated > Fungi > Mycelium > Unclassified ...
GTCGTCGTATCTGAGTCGTGTCATAAGAAAAGTCTCCTCCGCCTTCGCCTGACGCAGCTTGTAATCTCTTTTTATAATTAGCCATCTCATTACCATAGTTACGATCGAAAGTAATTATCAGTTCCGCTCGTCCTGCTCACGCGCTTGGCGTCACGTAATTTCATGGAAATTCGTGCGATCTGATGGATCGGCACGAGGAACGTAAGGATGGAGGGCCAGCGACGAGACAGCGAAGCAGGAAGATGAGAGGATTGAGGGTCGGAGGGGAATGCCGAAGTGGAGTCGGCGCGGCTCTCGTGAAATTACTCCTGGGGCCACGTCACTCGGGGGAAAATATCGAATCCGTAGCAATGAATATCCTCGTGACGTCGAGCCTTCTAGAGAGGATAATACGTCGTGTGAGACACAGCGGCGCATACTCGCGATGAAGGAATGTATTCTGAAGAAGCGATCTGCGCAATGTACACATTACGAGGAAATTCAAAGCACGCTCCTCGATATGTAAGATAATTCCTATATTTTGATATCTGATGTATATATCTTTGAAATTCTCAATACAAGGAGAGATATAAACGTCTCGTAAATGTCGTCCATTATTAAAAAGGTGTCATCTCGATCGCGTTAACGAAGTCTTGAATCATTCTAAATTTAATATGTAATTAAGTAGATAAAGTATTCTCGTCATCAAAGCCCGATTATTAAAATTATAAAATTAATCACAACTATTAATCTAGTGTCCACATTTTTTTCTTTGCAAGATAATATTCCAAAGAAAAGAAACAAAAGTTCAAATGAAGAATCATTCGAATTTGCAAAAGGAAAATAATTTTGAACGTGTTGCGACATATATTCTTCAGCCGAGTAGAATCGCATATTATGTGCATACCGACGTACGACGATGAAGGCGAAGATGCGGTTCTAGAAAACCACGAGGAATTTAACCGGATGCCTTTCCTGCCCATTCAACATCCCTCTTCCATTCCCCTTGTGCATCCGCAACTGACAACTTTCCTCCCCTCGCTTTCATTACCGTACATATCACTGCATTGCATACATTGCATGTACAGTGCCACGCAACACTTATTCTCGAATAAGCGCGGACGCACCTACGTAAAGACACGCTCAATAGACCCTTGTGGTGCTGTAAATAAATGATAGCTATCGGATAATGTAGTAGCGCTTGGGACTTATCACTTGGCATGTAATATATTAATTACAAACAATTAAATATTCTTTACCCTCGAGATACGTGACCGTCTCTATTGCACGTCCACGTGCATAAGTATGTGAGCGTGCGCATGTGTTTCTTTGAAGTGATCGAGAGAGAGAGAGAGAGGGGGGGGAGGGAGGAGAAAGGGAAGGCTGCTGTGGACGGTAGAAGGGAATGTTAGGTAGTTTGGGTGAACGTAATGGTCGGTTCGCCATTCTCGCGTGCCAAAGGGTAGTTTCTCGCCCAACGGCGACGGTGGTCGAGTGAGGGCCTACAGTTCATGTGCGGCTTGCACCGCAACCTGCGTATCCGGACACGCTCGTAACATGTACACTTACACACACACACACACACACACACACGCGCGCGCGCGCGCGCGCGCGCGCGCTTAAAATTCATTAAAATTTGTGAACGGGAAAGATGGAATACATGAAAATCAGTACTTTATTTGATAAAGAAAACTATAATAAATACTTATTTTTAGTTCAGTAATAGACTAGCGAACAATTAGAATTCCGATTAGAATTGACTTAAAGATCACTTCAATGATAGCAAAAATTAGTGCACTTATTTTTCCATAATGTTGATACAATATAAAAGATAAAACTTAATTAATCCAGTTATAGTGATTGTTCGTTGCCGTCTGGATATGGTACTACAAAGATGTCACAATATTAATTGCTTCAAGGTTTAATCGACAAGCAGCGGCGATTATTTTTGCCATCTCCTTCCTCCGGGATTTCCCGAGATCGATATACCATATCGCTTTTCCATTTTCCTTTTCCCCCGTCGCCTCGCCAAGCCAACAATGTTACCTTATTGGTGACTGTTAACCATTCCGGAGGTTACGTCCACATACATGCTATATACAGCACACGCGCTTATATACTTTTGTGTACGTGTATGTATGTATGTATATGTACTTCTTGCGCATGACGATCAATTCGCAAAAGCGCTGCATTTTGCACCGTTGCAGAAGCTTGGCTGTACTCGAGGGAATCACCTTCTCCCGTCTCCGCTGTTCCTATTCCTTCTTACCTACATTCGTCTGACTATTATAGGGAAGATGAGGAAGAAACGAGAACAATGAAAATGGATATGCAAATCAAAAATATAAGCCAAAGCATTACACATAATTCGAGAGTTCTCGCTAATTATTCATGTCCATCCTCATCAGCATCCATGACTGCGCAGATCGATCTATTCACGACTATGTAATCAATTGACTAATAGATAATACCTGCGTCCAATCGCGATCTATTTATTATTCTGATGACGTGATTCTCGCTATTGAATTTCTTTGAATCCGCCGACCAATTAGATCCTCGTGACCTCTTTCGAGTCTACTGTGAACGGACCCTTGATATCGGAATCTGGTAGATTAAATAGAACAAACAAAAAATCTCTTTCTACTTGCGAGCGGACGGATGAATTAATGAAACGTTTTTTTTTTTTTTACGAAGCAATGAAACGTGAATTCTATCCCATACGAGCGCACCACACGTAGAATAACGAGAGTCGCACGAATGTGTTTTATGAACGAGACCAGTGCGTGAGGAGGTACGTATTTAATCTTTTCAATATACCAAAGTTGAAAAATAAAGTGGTGCGATTGACAGATCAGCCAATCTATTAATATGCCAGCAACAGCCAATAGAATCTAATAAATATAAAATTTCACGCATGACAATGTATTATTGATCAAATATCGTAAAAGTAATGTCTGTAAAGAATATTACAACTCCGCGTTGCAAACAAATATAACATTTTTATTGAAAAAATTCACATAACAAATCATCCGATTAATTTATCGACGACATTTTACAATCGTCCCAAGAAAGGCAATCGGATGCATGCAAATACCGGTGAATTGCATAAATACGAGTGGACTATTCAGGGGTGCACAGAGTGGGTTTATGCGTTTGTTGAAAGTTCGAGAGCGAACGGCAAATGCGAGTGCAACGTTCGGTGTGATCGAGAAAGCCGATTCTACCAGGGGGCACAAGCGGGTATCGAGGGGCAATAAATTCCGACAAATTGTATTACCCGCGTTATATACTGTCGCGCATGAAGTCGAGCGGTCCATGCCTTCCGTCCCCGTCGGCTACCCCTCTACGATCGGGGATATCCTCCTTCCGTCCCATCCCTTCCTTTGCCGCCACTTCGACGTCCCACTGTGGATACGTGCACCCCCGGTTATTGCGGGTGAAGGAGACATGCGCCTTGTGCCCCTAGAACGAAAACGTTGCCATTTCCTCCACCCTATCTTGCTCACTCCGACAATTGTACACCTCCTCTATTCTTCCTTTTCCACTTTTCTCGACCTATCCATTCCCCCCTCGCTTCCCTTGCTCTCTTGATACCACTCGGTATCAACCCCCCTTTCTATATTCTGTGAACGTATTCCCGATTTTCTTATTGCGATCAACGTGCGCAGTCCTTTCTCGCCACACTTGCATGCAGTAATGTATCCGCTTCTCGTTTTTCCTCCCTTAAGTTCCGCTCTTATCCCCACGCTCTTATTCCCGCATAGGATTTCCTCGATTTTTCCCCATTGAAATCGATGCCTGTTTGTTCGCGTTCCTTTCACCACGCGTGCTCACCCTCGTCTCTTTTCCGCACTCTACCAAACTATTCTTTCAGTCTTCCTCTTTCTCGGCGCGCCTCTCCCCGGATATGTGCCTGATTTTCGCTGCTACTGTCGATTTTCGTCCGCTTGCACCAGCATGCGCCGCACTTGTGTGCATCTGCGTATCAATCCTTCGTCCCTTTTTTCCCATTACTTTGCCCCGTTTGTCATCCCTTCCCCTGTCCCGGTGACTCTTTCGTCACAATTGGTATCCGCATGCCGCCGTCGCGTCTTACGTTACATTTCTCCTAGCTTATGTATCAATTTCTCATCGCTCCTCCTCTCATTTTCTACCAATGATCAATACTTTGTCACATTCCGTCTACATACTTTTAGCTACCTGCGAGGTATGAAATCTAGATAATATCCAAAGAAAATGCTATTATATTCTAGAAAGACAGAAAGATGTATATTTCTAATAGCTACACTGTTTCTACTCGATATAGTATTCTATACTAAAACAATGGATACATTTGACACTTTAGTGTAAAATAATGATGTTAAGTAGGATTGACATAGTAACAATTCAAATTAGATTAAATTATAGATTAGTGTACATTTAAAAATATAAATACACGTAACCTAAATAAGTTCGATGTTAACATAATACTGAATCGTATCGTTCGTGATATCGTATTTTACACTATATTCATAAACTTCACGTATTCATGAGGACATTTATGCTAGCTTTTCGATCGGAACTCCTCGAAGTATTCCAATTGCTCTTTTTCTTTCGATATGCTACATATGTTAGCATGTAGATGCGACTTTACTGTCTAACATGCACATATCGCCGCCGTGCATTCTTACGAATGGTGAACGTTACAAAGTAAGAAATTCTAAATTTAAATAAATCCCAAATCCGGTTGCAAGGATTTCAAGAAATAGAGAATTTTAAATTTGATAAAAGCCTCCGCGGACCTTTCATAGAGAAGTTTAGAGTACTGAGTTTATTCTGGGAATACAAATCGTCTCGATCACTTCTGCGAGAAAACCCATTCTCGTGAATAACACATACATCTATCCGCATTGTCAAGGCTCCTCATTGTCAGTCAAGGTTTTTACAATGGGGTGACTTTTCACACTTTGTGCGTAATATGTTTATATAGTTTAAATAAATAAAATCTCAAAAAGTTGCATCCTTTTTTTAATGAATTTAGAATTTCTCAATATTAATTTATAATTAATATATCTATTAATGATTAAACGTTTCGTAAATTGAACTAAATAATATAAATGAAAGAAATAAAACATTTTACTGCTAATTTCTCGAAGTAAATTTGCTCAAAAAATGTATTTAATTAATTAATTAAAGAAGTCGTTTAAGTATGCTGTATGTGCTGTATTATTTTTTTAAATAAGAAAAAGTTATAATTTATATCAAATTCAACAAAAATCAAATATAATTTCGTTTTATTAATTATCTATTGTTAATTATCTTATTTTTGTGCTAATTCTAAAATTAATAATAAACAATAACATATGTATGTGAGCAGTGTGTATGTATGTAGATTTACACTACATTACGATAAAATTACACGAAACTTTAATTACACCGATTTCGAGGGCAAGAGAGTTTTAATAATACAGATTATATGAACTTTCACTTGCATGGCTTATGATTTCGGTGCAAGAGTTTCGGAAGCGCGTTGGCGAAGGACCTTTCTCATTTTCATAATAGTTAACGTCATCGCGACAGTCTAGTAATTTGCGACTGTCCAGCGCAGAACGGTAGAACGAAAGTCTACCTACGAACTCAACTTGTGTTTTGGCGTTTGCCACGGCGGTGTACATTATACTCTGCTAACTTGCTAAAGGTGGCTAAGTGTAACGACACCATGAATAATGACGTTAAAGGCCATGATGCCGTACAGAGAAAACTGTTTTACAAAGTGTGCGACCAAGCGTTATGAGCAACTGTTGGAGCGCAACATGCACCAACAATGAATAACAAAAAATTTGAACATTATGCTACAAAAAATTATAAAGTAAAAAATTAAATTTTTTTAAGCAAATTGTTTCATCATGACTAAAAATTTGATTAGAAATGTTTGGTTATTAAACTATAAACATTACCCTACTTTTATAATAAATAACATTAACTTTAAAAATAAAACAAGAATTTCTAAAAAAATATCACATCATCTGTTTGCGTTAACATTTAGTCACGATTGTATGTATGCCTAATCAGAGACTATATTTCTTCATGACTCCGTTACCCGAAGGCGAAGGTAGGTATGACAGCGATTGATGTCGATGGCACCGGTAGTGATAGCATACCATCGATCATAGCGTTGAGTTATCGCCATTAACGCTAAATGCATGCAAGACAAGACACAAAGGCAATTCACTTTACCTCTAAGACCGGAGCACGCCCTGAACCCGCAAGAACGTGCACGTACGTGATGGTGAGCGCGCTTAACGCTTGGAGCATGGCATCTGGTCCACTCTAACGATCCCCGTCTTCTATTAGAACTCCCCCGCGATATAATTAACGAGCGCAGAGTGGACGTGGTAATTGCAAAGGGAATGAACGATCGAAAGAACGGGTACCTGCTAACGGGACGTCTGAAGGGCGGTTTTCAGCTGACCAGTTTCGATTCGCAAATAACTACATCGGTCCTTGCTCTACACAATTGTCAAGCAAACCACTATTAATAGCTATTGTTTTACATCCAGAATAAAAAACTTATGCTGCTCAACAGCGAAACATTTTTGTGTAAAATTTTTAAGACCTGTCTTCCCAATAAAGATTAAAAGTTACCAAGAAATTCCTGAATGAATTTCGATGATGAATTTTTATGGTAATCTTTAATTTTATGTAACTTTTATTATACAATTTTCTTTTATCTAACAATCGAACAAGAAAATTCCTCGAGTTTTACTCGACGCGACGTTTCCATTATTCTATATTTAATTGAAAAGCAGAACAAATAAAATTTGTGTACAGAATGATATAAACATATCAGTGTATTTATTACGCTATTAACAATATATCTATGATAATGAATTAATGTGATTCTAAAACAAGATCTGTTTACGACTCGGAGACGAATATCGTGGCAACCGTTAGGAGCCTTCTGTCCAATATATGTATGCTGTTCAATATACGTGCACATACGTTAGTTGAAACACGAGGATACTCATCAAAATAGTAGTCTATTAATCTTCTGTGGAATTCGAATAATTGTTTCGACTCACTAGGAATTTTGGTGAGAGTTTCGGAGATGTCTGGAAAAACGCCTTCAACCGTGGCAATTTCCCTTGTTCGACATACCAAAAGACGTGTGTTGGAAATTTCTTCCCGTCTTCAAATAGAGAAATGGGAATGTATTTCTCTTATGAGAGAATCCGTTCTTGCGCATTTAGCGCAAACAACAAGAAGCAGAAAACACATGCGTAAAGTACTTCAAAAATTTACGAAAAGTTAGCTTAAATTTGTCATATTTTGCTGTCAATTCTTAAATAATTAAAAATAATTAAACATGTATTTAATTATCAAAATATATTTACATATTGTTGAATATCGTATAATAATATACATAATTGATGCAAATGGAAAATTCTACATGTATAATTAGTTTCAAAATTATATAAGTTTCATTATTTATATAATGTAAAAAATATTATTACGATAATTAAATAACATTTTATTCCTTTAGTAAATCGAATTAATTTTTCTTATTTCCAGAAGAAAGTTAGACGTTTACCTAATAAAATGAAACAGCAGAAGAATATTTTTTTTATGTTCTTATATTTATATGAATTGTGTGACAATTTATAGATCAAATACCCGACTGGTAGATTTTATACTTACTATAAAGCATGCATACTGCATGTTTTATAGTAAGTATAAAATCTACCAGTATTAATTAGTCAGACATATAATTAGTGGACACGACTCCTTTGTTATCACAATGTGTATTCATCTCAATCTATGTTTTCATGCAATCCGAGCGTTTCTCCGAGATAATAGCAAATCTAACCGACTACTCAAATCCTCACGTTTATTTGACTAACAGAAAATTGCAAATTTCTGCAATTAACCATCTAAATAGAGTATAATTGCGCAGTTAACTGTATAGTTGTCTCTCCTTCTATACGTCTATCGTTCTATCCTTCATATACTTCTTCATTGGATCGTTATTTCAGTTATACAAAATTTTTTCAGTTACGGAAAATCGTCAATTTATATATAAATATACATATATATACATGCATTTTGTAGCCGTTCGCACGTTACGTGGAACGTGCATTTCGGTTTTGGCAAATTTCGAGTTTCATGCTCCATATCCTGTATTCGTTCGTCCATATTAACGTTTCGATTAAATGAGAAAAAAAATCACTTTCGTTCGCCAAATTTCATTCGTCATTTCAGAATTAAATGGGAAAGAACGCTCTTACGATTATACGCGATGGCACCTTGTTAGCAGCAAGCGTACATGAACGATATTGTTTTATTACACTCCGCGTTATTTATGTCGCTCTCTTTTTTTTTAATTACTCTTTTTATATCGCATTTTACGAACGTATCGTATATATCGGGGGATGAAAATGGACGTGAATGCGGTATGCCACCATGTGAATGAACCTTTAAACATCGCTGACGATCGTCTATACGTAATGCACCAGCTGTATGTGATTGCGAATAATTATTTAATCCCAGTCGCATGCTCCTGCAGTTACCCGTTCAACTCCGACACCCCGTTACTCTCGCTATATGCGTCGCACTGGGATTCACACCGTTCCCTCGTAAATCACGATGTGATATCTCGCCATCGAGGGCCGCGACCCTCTGTGCTCAACCTGCGCGATCGTTGGACCCAACTTGATGCTTACGCGAACCGCGAGTACACCGTAGAGATATACGTGCCGAACGGGAAAGAAGGCTCGCAATATTTCAAAGTTAAACTGTCGGACCTGGATAGCATGGGCGGACAGGACGATCGATCATCGTTTCCTACGGTGACCGCCAAGTCGTGCTTCGGCATACCACCGGATGATGTCTTCGTCGTTCAGACGAGGTGATAGCTTTGCGTTCTTCCAAACAAGCGTAAATTTCACCATTCAAATTGATAAAAATCATGCAGAAGCATGCAAGAGAATGGAACAATTGAATTTCTTAAAACTTTTCAGATTCAAGTGAGGAGCAGACTTTCAAAATGCACTTTGTCCAAAGTTTATAATTTTTAGAAAACGAGAAAGAAAGTAAGAAAACTATGTGCTTTACAGAAAATAACAATATGTAAAACAAAATTGTTAAACAAATGCATTTTATTTGTCTCTAATTAAAAAACATAATATACTTCAAAATGTCCATGTTTTTTCAATACAAATTAATGCTACAAAAAATGCTTTTTGAATATCTCAGAGTATAAGTTTATAATGAGTTTTTCAACACTGAACATTCTAATTAAAAAAATGAAATTTTAGACAAAACATATTTTAAAAATCTGCTCCTCCAAATAGAAAATGTTTTTATAGCAGTATGCTTTCCTGAACAAGCTTTGCGTAACCGTGATTCGATTTGTAGTGAGAATATTTTTCTGTGTTATTGCGGAATTCACAAGTCTATATACGGACGAATTATAGATCAGCCGATGGCAAACAAAAATCAGTGCTGCGCGTCGCAATGTACTTACTGTGGCGACGCTGACAGCATATAAGAGACATTTATTTCTCAGCGTGTATATAAACGAGAATGCAACGCGACAGAGAAAACAGCCGAAAACTGCGGGCGCATTCGAGCACGTAGGCAAATTCGTTGCAAACACTGAGACAATGGCGTATGACCTGTCGTGAGCGGCATTTTAAATCGTACGGTCTTTTCCCGTACGCGACACGTTTCTCTTTTCCTCGTTACTTCCCCTTTCTGTTTTGTTTTCGAGCAGTATCCGCCGGCTCCGCCATTTCCCGTTCAACCCCATATCAACGTCCTAAATTTGTTCGCTGAATACCGGCGGCGGGAAGGATAAGTGAAACTTCTGCATGTATGTAAATATTACTAAGTACGCGTATACACTGCATGGCCCATTTAATCACGGCGCTAAATGCAACTACATGATTCTCACCAAACTTTAGGAGAATTAATTGAGACATGCCTTTACGTAAACCGATTGAGTATGTGTAAGGACTGCCGCACACACATATGCGTTTCGTAACAGTAACCGTAAAATATACCGTAAAATTTAGCCAATCACAGTCAACAGTTGTCAAAAATTTTCAGCTCTAACTAATCCTTATAGTACATTTTACGGTTACAATTACGGAAAGTGTGTGCGGTGGCCTTAAAACTTACAAAGGAAGATTTCAATAGAATACTGATACTGATTCAAATACACGTGTTTCATGTTTTAATTTGCTATAAAATAAATGCAAAAGCGACTACAAAAGAACCTGACGAGAGCAACGGAAGAATATTATGTTGAGGAAAATTAACAAAATAGCCTGAAGAGAAAAAATTTACATTAAAGAAAAACGCTTTTATTTGCTTCAAGAAGTTTCAAGAGGAAGACAGAGCATCCTATAAAATCCATCATTATTAATCACTTATCGCAATTCGTTTACCCGACAGGAATCATTCAATAATTATTTTATTAATTTCGTAACAATAAAATGTATCATATATCATTCGTAATCAGTTGAGTAATTTGTCTCGCATTAATACATCATGCACTTTCGATCACGCAGTTTTAGTTTCAACGCATTCTGTCTTGTTGCGCTAATGAGGCAGACATGTCTTAACTGATAGCTTGCGGGTACAGAGCAGCTCAACGCGAACTCTCTCTAAACTCGTTTCCCTACATGTACGTCACACATGTGTGCGCGTAATAACCGAAAGTAGCGTAACACACGGTGCATACCACGATGTGTAATGATACCGACGCTCTACGAGCATTTTGTATAAAGAAGATGAAGAAGCGTAGAATAAGTGCGCCCTTAACGAAAAATATGAGGCATGTTATATGTTCCATAATGTCCAACAATGATATTTTGAATTTTGTGATAACTCACAGAAGATATAATTATGCTATTAAGTATGCATCGTGTAACAAAAAAAAGCGTCCATTTAGAGTTCCTGCTTTTTAATAAAATAGACCAAAATTCGTCCTTTATTATAAAATAGAGAGAGAGAGAGAGAGAGAGAGAGAGAGAGAGAGAGAGAGAGAGAGAGAGAGAGAGAGAAAAAGAGAAAAAAAAAAAAAAAAAAAAAAAAAAAATATATTTTTTAAAACGAGATATATATATGATATATATATATGTGATATAAAAAAAAGCGTGCGTATCTAACATATATATCTCACATACATATCTAGTGTTTTAAAAAATATATTTTTTCGTTTTTTTTTTTTTGTTTTTTCTGCATTTCTCTCTCTCTCTCTCTCTCTCTCTCTCTCTCTCTA
>Ga0157364_1007567_pt1 | contig 11242 bp, 2 predicted proteins | sample AttsexASBM2_FD_111476 | JGI IMG/M metagenome (GOLD analysis project Ga0157364, IMG submission 111476) | Fungus gardens microbial communities from leaf cutter ant in Ribeirão Preto, State of São Paulo, Brazil - Atta sexdens ASBM2 | ecosystem: Host-associated > Fungi > Mycelium > Unclassified ...
ATTAGGTGTAGTAAAAAGAAATTCCATTCAATTTCATGCAAAAATAATGGATTTCTTTTTACTACACCTAATATATATATTTATATATATATATATATATATATATGAAATTTATTTCGAATGAAATTTTAAAGATTCAGTTATCCATAATACAGAAGTTTATAATTCTTCCTAACGTCTAATAACTTCTGTAATTATCTTAAAAATAATTTTAGCACATTATTTATATTATATATATTCCAGAGAAAAGATATTCCCATTCAACAATTCTTTTTATATAAAAATCTTCAGAAATCTCTAAAGTAGCGCAATGCAAATGTACACATATTCGTTCTGTTAAATTCAAATTAAAATTAATATTTTCTAAAAAGTAATACGGTCATATACTTGACTACAAGAAAAAAAAATATTCGCTGATACTGCATGTTTTGCGCTGTCGTAGCACTCATTGTTAATTACTATGGACAACCAAAAAACTTGTTAAGAATGCTTGTGTTTATCGATAATAATTTTGCTAACTCTGCAAAATATTAACAACAAAATGTATTAGCTAAATTCTATTAAACAATAATTTACATCAAACGTCAAACAAATTTACGATTATTCGATGAAACAGATTTATGATATCGTTACTTATGATATCGAGTTACTTTATAGAAAAATCTGAGTTGCGCTTATTGAACATGCAGTACTTAACAATTATATAGCTTCGCTACAAAAACAATTTCTTTCTTCTTCCTCCGCGTGCATTCTTTTCATACGTCTCGTCATAATGTCAATGCTGCAACATCATTGATCAAGCAGTATCTCGTATATATATATATATATATATATATATATATATATATATATATATATACACATACACACACACACACACACACACACACACACACATATATATATATATATATATATATATATGCATCGCGCTTTTTTTTCAGGACTTCCTCGAATCGTTTCGTGTTTCGCTACTAAGGAAGAACAGAGATAGAAAAGGGTGACGTGGGAGGAAGAGGGTGAAAGGAGAAAAGGGCAGGCTACTTAACAGAACGCCGGAACGAATCTCGAAGGCCCTGTGGGTTCGGCATGTGGCTTATTATACCCGCTAATAAGCGCAGTATATCGCGTCGATTATCCGCTAAGTATAGGGTCCAAGCCAAAGGGCTATCGGCATCGGCCGTTGGGCCGATGACTGCACGTCACTGGCATGCACACAGCCGTAATTCATACGCGGTTGGCTATATAATGGCCAGTGCCTGGGCTGCTGCCCGTCTACGTATATATTTCTGGCCACTCGCCCCGCGAGTGGGAGCGGGACGAATAAATCATAAAATTTATAACTCGCGTCTCCAAGAAGAAGAAAGATAAAAAAAAATATCGCGGCGCGGAACCGGACGGCTAGAGAACGTGCTTACGCGCGAACGGGGCCAACGGGGATAAACGTGAGTCCTCTTCTTTAGAATCCGATCTTCTCGTTCTTAAGCCGCGGGGTGGCTTAACGCACGTTTACTCAACCTCCTTTTATAAGAAGAGAGGGAGACGAACTCTTGTCCACAGTCACGGAGGTTCGAGAACTCATCGACTTCGAAAACTTATAATAACTCCGGACATAATGAGCCGTTCGTATTTTAATTTTTAAATACGAAATAGGCCCGGTTTATTATCTGATTAACTTGTGGATTAGATCTTAATCTCACTTAACTTGGTAATAATATAAAAATTGTGTTTTTCTAATTATGATTAATATTAGTAACTTTAAACATTATTCATACAAAAAATCATCAGTTTAGTGATTAATCATAGACAGAAAAAAGAAATTTTTATATTATCATCGGATTAATCACAAGTTAACCAGCAAATGAGACCAAAAATCAAGCCTTAAAATTAAACCTGTACCAAGAAACTTAAACTCAATGTAAAGCATATTCCAAAATTAAAATCATATTGCGATTTTTCAGAGAACTTTAAAGAGCAAGCAACGATAAAACAGATCCGATCTGTTACTGACAAACATAAACAGACTCGCGACGATTAGCGGAGGGTTTTAAAGGGATTTTAAGCGAGGTGGGGTTTTAAACGGAAACAGATGCCACAACGTCTGTGTACTTTAAGCGTATCCGGTTAACGTGTTCGATATCAACGCTTATCGGTTGCACATTGCAGAACGCATGGTGCATCGAACTTGATACTAATTTTAATGTTTAAATCCGTAGTTTAAATCCGTCGTTTTAGAGATCAGACCATTTATTTTCATTCTACCGCATCCTTTTTAACATTGTGTTTTCCTATATAGTTTTATTTTGTACAATCACGCGAAGGAGTATAAGTATATAAATCTTTCAGAAACAAAAACTGATCGATTTTTTATAAATTTCTTAATTTTAATACTAAAATATGTCACTCTCTAAAATTTTTAGAGTCACTCTAAAGAGAATGAAATTTCTCTCACTCTAAAAGATTGAAAAATGAGTCACTCTTTATCAAGACTCAACTGACACAATTTTCATTTTTTAGAGTAAAATTCCGCTCCAAAGAATTTAAAGAGTAATTTATAACTACATCAATTTTCTCTTCTATTTATTTTATGAAATTGATTCAACTTCTGGAAATCTGACATGAGACATTCGTTTTACAAAACCGACAGTATCAGCTGTTATTTGTTTTCGCTCTGATATCTGGTTTCGCAGTTTAAAAATAAGCGATAAAGCAAAGTTTAACTTCCTGCCACATTCCTCGCTCGATCGCTCGCGGAATTATGACTATTATCGAAAGACGCAATACATTTTGTTTTCATTTAGTTCGCATGTGGGGTGTCTCATAAAACTGGAACACGTCCGGGTAGAGCAAGAAGATCCGCGGTTGTCTGTTTTAGCCAAGCGTTTTTCCATTACAGCGGGTCGCGAGCCGCGTTTGCCAGTGACGCGGAATTCTTATGCAAATAGGAGGGCATCCCGGCTTCACTCGGAAAAGGTAACCACGGCCGAGTGCGGTCGACGCACAAAGGGATCGGAACAAACGTGCCGACCAGCTGACAATACCACGGAAGAAAAGACCGGGCAATCGTTACGCTTGGCCGCGCTTATGGCGGTTTTTATTTACACCTGGCGCACGTATTCCGCTGCACTTTACGTCGTCGCCCACGCGTCTACCGAGACGTGTCTATCTCCGAGATGTGTCATCTGTGAGAACTGTCGTACGATTATTTCTGACTCAAAACGCGTTCCTCCCTGTACAGAGAGATACAATGTCTCTGCGGCTAAACTAGTATACACTTTTGAAATTTAAAATGAAATGTTTAATATTTGAAAGAGAGTTCTAATGCAGGAATAAAAAATAGACCTATTAAATATCGTATAGAGAAGAAAAAGATTCTTCCGTAAAAAGATTCATAATTAATAGATTTCATGTTTAATCCCTCATCCTACAGATTTTTAATTCGTAATTTGCGTAAGGGGCGCAGGGACTGCAGAGAATCCCTAGACATTCAAATTGGAAGTTGTTCATGATTAAACTGACAATCACGACAAGTGAAATAAGTATTACGAATGTTTATAAAGCAGAAGTCGAACCGAATTTTTTAGAACAGGAATAAAAGTATCCTTTCTATGGAGCCAGTGTTTGATGGATTAATTGGAGATCAAAGATGTTTGTCGTAATTTAATTTCAATTTAATTTCGATTTGTTTGATTTCAATTATAAGATATATATATTATCTGCCGAGAATTGGGATTCATTATATTATAATAATCATAATTATTGAATCGATTAAAAGATGTAGATACTTGTTACAATAATTACAATAATTAATTTATATCATAATTAATTACAATAATTATACTAATTAATTTGTTGCAATAATGTACATTATATCTCTATTTAATTACTTTATAATATTTATCTCTTCTTTTAATACAGATATCATTTTTAAATGTATCCACAACGCTACACTAAGAGAAAAATATACTTAATTTTAATAAATAATGATATGAATAGTACTAATATAACATTTACTTACGGAAAATAAATATATACTGAATAAAAAGATAATAGTTAAATCAGAAAATAATGGCTCTTGCATCAAATAAACATATGTTTACATTTAGCAAATTAGTTATTTAAGTTATTCAACTGGCACTATACAAATAAATATTTCTTCAAGCATTTTTCTGTCAATGTAGGAATCACTCCGATTTCGGACGGAGAAAGAAAATAATCGAATCAAATGGCCGAATTATTCAAATGTGATTTGTTAATTCTTTCTTCATCCGATATCTAGAAATAATTTCATTGTAGACACAAGATTGAACAGAGTTTATAAAGAAATTTTATCTTTATAAAATTCTTTAAATCGCGTTAACAACTGCAATAAGTATAACGGACAAATCCGCAACGTTAACATTAATCAAAGTTATCTACGATGATCACATACGTTATATCGTAACGCGATCGTACGCCTCGAGCGCGGATTCGGTAATTCCAGCAATTAGCGAGTTCGGCGAGTTGAGGCCGACGAGGCGAGATCGATTCTGCCGCAACCGCCAAGGATATGCCCTTTTTAATTCAACGATTCGGCCGATTAAAGTACCTGTAGTCGGATCTCACCGACGGACGTGTATACTGCAGACAATTTAACGGGCGCGATATAAATAGGTACACGTCGGCCGAATAATCCGAGAAAAGTATCGCCGTGAACGAAACGGTGCGGAAGCGGAATACAGCATCTCGTTCTTATATTATACTATTTCATCCTCAAAATACACTCTACTGTGGATAAATTCACTCTTTCGCTGACTACTCTATTTTATGATAACGCAATTATGGCAAGCAAAATTTGTAAAAGTTCTTAATACGGTTAACCGACTCTAATGAAATCCGAACCGAGATAATATTCTCATAAGTTTAATTAGGGCGTTGATGTTGTCGAATTTTTTACACATGTTGTAATTTATAGAGTTTTCGTCTCTCATAATTTTCGTAGGACGTTATAACGTCTAGAAAATCGCATTAGATATATATAGTTTTATTACATAGCTTTACTATGTAGCTTTTTTATTGCGATTATTTGACAAATATAAATTGCTTTTTTTTATGTAAATGCTAAATAAGAAATTTTTTTCTTTTTGTCACTATATTTTAATTTAGATTTTAGTAAAAAAATAACATTACTCAGACTGACATTAGAAAAAAATGTACACTGTTGATTTATCTATGGCTGTTTTCTTTTTAAAAGACATAGTCGATATTTTCGATACAAATCGGCACCTGTCGCTTTCCATTTACAATTTGATTCAACTGAACCGATACTTTTCGATTCGAAAAGAGAATCAAAGTATGTTCAAATGTGATTTTAATCAATTTAAACGATATTAGAACGCAATAAACTATACATATTTGTAATATACGTGCATTGGAAATTTGAGAAGTTTTAAGCTAATTGTAAATTTCGTAAGGTAAAAGTATTAAAAATTCGTACACACTATACACATTGCGTTCTATTTAACTGTAACAAAGTATAAGCTTGAGTGTCGATTTGTGTCTCTTAAGAAGAAAGCAGCCTATATTTTTCGAGGAATCCATATCGGACACATATAATTATGTAGAGCAGCAGTGTAGTATTACAGCAATGATTATCTGCTCATAATTTACATTGCGAATGACGTGGCAAAGTAGAACGTAAACTATCGTAACATTCTATAGACAAGTTTTCCTATGAGCAGAGGACATAACATAAGAGATGATACGCATCAATCGAGTTATTGATTATGCTACTCAAGACTTTATACTGGTTACCTTAAAGTTAAAACTTTCATTGTATTAAAGGACTATACACAGCACTTTTGTGAGATAAAAGGCCACAAGCAGTTACTAAAGCATTCTGTAGAATTACAAATAATTGCATGTATGCAACTCTATGAAATGGTTCCATTAAATCTCTTCTTAAATATTTAATACTGTACTTATAGACATTAACAATTGCGAATTTAGCGTTGAACATAATATGTTATCATTGTAAATGAGCGTATTGTTGATATTAAAATAATACAAAATATTGCAATCGTCCAAATTCCTTATTAATATGCATTAATAACTGTAAATAAAAAAAGTATTATATTTATATTAATTAAGTATTATATTTTTCAGTAAATATTTATTTTTTATTTTCGATATATTTCCTATACCACGCTACGTCGCTTACTCGTAACATCATTGATAGCTTTCAAATCGACGAATTAACTTTCTTAGCCATGCTTGTAATTTCGATCCTTGATACATATATATTCCTTGATAAAAATATGATAGAATTATGAAAAACAAAGTTACTGAGGTTTTCGTATTGTATAACTAATTGACATCTCTCGTTCTAGATTCTCTTTAGAAACCATCGAACGAAGTTTCAGCCTTGACGACATATAATCGTAAAATGGGACAATTGCTCGATACAAGTTTGTTTGATACCTAATACGCAGTAATGTCGTACGTAATACGTATCTCTTTTATAATCAGAAATACTAGGACCCTTATTCTTGAAAAGAAACATATACGAAAAACTAAGAATATACTTATAGTATATGTACTATAGTATTTTCCTAGAATTTCATATATTTCTTTTCAAGAATAGAAGCCCCCAGATGAGGATAGCCAAAAGAAAATTATCTGCAATCAATATGAAGAATCTAGTGCTAATAGACGTGTAGTGCTAACTTAATACATGCGCAACAAGAACTTACAACACTACTTCATCATACGGAAACAATGTCTATAGCTGCAATTCTGCGATCAACGCGAGCAGTTAATAATGTTTATGGTAAGATTACAAAGCTTTAGTTAAGTATCTGTTAACCAGATGCCCTGTGAGCATTATATGTCAACATTAACGTGAACATATGTATAACAATAAAATGAGATATTTATATGTAATCACACTGCTTAATTTATAAATATAACTAAAACAATATATAAAATAAAAAATATATAGGAATTATGTTGCAATTCTTACAAATCTTCATTATTTACGTATAATAATGAAAGTGAATACAGCAACAATTATTTTCCAGCTTATTAAACATTAACGTGTAATTTTGTAGCAAAATCGAATTATTTAAATATAATATACGATCAGCTATATGGAATATTATTTAAAATTAAATGACTTTTTTATTTTAAAAGTCTTAAATGTGTTTTAAAAATCTATTTTTTACAACTTACAATAATAATTTGTAATTTATTTTAAATATTAATTTATTTTCTATTCTATAACAAACAATATTTATTTTACAACATTAGATATTCAAGCTATGACTTCTGAGAGAAGAATTTTGCGACATTCACAAAAAGGCATATAAAATTCTTAAAATTTATCAACGAATTATTTCAAGAATTTCTAATAATATGCTTTTCTAATGTTTTTATAAAACACTTCAAACTTCTTTATCGATCGGTCGAAATCTATCGAAAAAATTTGAACGGTTATCTAGAGAAGAAAGATTTTATGTGCTTAAAAGGACTAAATTGACTATAATATCGTTCACATTCAAGTACACAAAAGTCTCTTATAATCTGTCATCATGGTGTAACAATCAACTCGAGATCACCTCGCAAATACAGTGCAACGTTGTTAAGCCTCTTGAGCTCTCAGTTTTCTTGCACTTTGCAATCAGTAATTTCATCACAACGACGAAGAGAGTTCAACACTTGGCGGAACAACAAGACAAGATAGACTTTCGTCTCAATATAATCGAATACTGAAAGTTATATCCGGATGATTACTACTATGATAAAAGATTAAGTTTAAAAAATGCTGCTTTGTAAAAGTTTTTCTGATGCACAATAGCTGTAACTACCATATAATTTCTAATACTGGGCTATATACTCTTGAAAAAGAAGTAATACATTGGACAATTGGCGTATATATATGCGTCATATAAAGTAGGTTTCGTACTATAGGGTCAATGCCTTGATACGCGATATTTAATGCGTATCACATCAGACATCCTAGTATAATCGATTAATTTATTAAAGCAAAAGTCTTTATAGTAATACCTGACTGATCTATAGAGAAATAACATCTAAATAATTTGATACTTATTTTAAATTTTTTGAAGTGGAATCTCATTCTAAGGAGTGAAAATTGAGCCAGTCTTGAAAAGGAGTAGCTCAATTTTCAATCTTTGAGAATGAGATTTCACTCTTCGGAGTGAGATTCACTCTAAAAGTTTCAGAGAATAAGGAAGCAGGAGTTTAATTGCTATAAATTACAAAAAGCAGATTTATGTATCTATAAATATGTTATGTTATCTAGATATTAAAAATCTGTTCGCAGAGAAAAAAGTAATATAAGCTGCAGCAGTAAATTTGCTCGCTTTACAGTTTCATTTCACAAATTTCTCCTGTATCGGTTTTCACATCATGCGATTCAACACAAAATCCGTTTGTACGCAAAATGCATATCTAATGCGCCTAATGGATAATCCGACATCAGTAACGCGATGTATTAACAATCGACGATGTATGGAATGGAATCTCTCGCGAGAAATCCATGTTTTCCTCTCAATGATTAGAGAGCCGTTGCATTTGAAAGGGTCAAATCAAGCCCTGTCGATGGATAAAAAGTTCACGCACGGTAGAGCAACGTACTTGCAACGCGGCCACGATCCAGGCTATCTCCCGGAAGCATGGTGAGATTAATGTTATAACGAGAAAAACGCGCCACTTCTCGACAAATTGCGACAATGCAATGAGCCGTGGAAACCGTGGTTGCAATTCCTCAGAGCACATGGCTTCGCCAAAAAGCTTCGCCAGGAAGCGGTGATAATTTAACGCTTTTTACACGTAAAAAATTATCATTTCTTAATGAAACAAGACGGATTCGTGCGGATTAAATAAGATAAAATTAAAAGAATAGATTAATTTGCAAGTCATATACTTCAAATATCCTCAGAGAGCACACAGTTGGAATATATATAAGACATCTTAAATGAGATATTAATGAATAGCATTAAACAATAATAGTTCAGTTTACCGGGAGAATATTCATCTGTATATATATATATATATATATCTGTATATATATTTTTTTTCTTTTAATTCACAATATTGCTTTCAGCGTTTTTTTTTTCTCAAAAACAATTGACCTGTAGAAATATCATATTTATTCAGTTTCGTTAAAAAAGAGTTGACCCAGTTTTAAGCAATTTTTTCTTTGAGAAATATACGCAGTTAACTAACCTATGGGGATATCGCGTGAATGAAAAAATTGTTCTGAGTACACACACAGATATTGACTGACTCTCTTTGGCTTTGGTTTTGTTGTTCGCTCTTTGTGTTCCATTCACTCGAATCGACCATGCAAATCTAAAATTGTTTATACTGCAGGAATCTGATCCGCGTTTCTATGTTTATTGAAACATACTGTAATATTTTTTGATAAATATTATAATTATTTCCCCAATTTATTCCAATATAAACAGCGCACAGAGAAATCTATATATTTTTTTTATTTATAAAATATATTTTTTCTTTTTTAAAATTCGCAAATATATTATTAAAAATACGATATTTAAGAATTATTATTTCTTTTATAGCAACAACAAAAAATTTAAACTTGACGCAATAGAAGTGTTAATTAAGATTATAGATCAATCTATAAATTAAGCAATAATTATATAGTCTAGACAAAATCAACTGCAAAGAATTGTTTAATGAATAATATATCAGCTAGAGTACAAAATCTAAATCATCAGATATTTGATAACAATGGAATTTTACCATTTTAAATACAAGTTTACATCTACAATTTTACATCTACAATTTTACATCTAATTAAAATGTCATATATAATACATAAATATAATTTATATATTATATATATGTTTATTATATATTATATATTATATATTATATATTATACATATTTATATATCATACATATGTATACCATATAACAATTAATCTGCACATAAAAAATAAATGATATAATTATATTATATTATATTCATTTTATTACATAAACTGGGTTTTGATTCTTTAAAAACTTTCAAATTTTTTCAAAAGTATTATAGACGCATGTGAAATTGTAGATAGAATTCTAAATCGTTTGTAGTAGGCTTTATATATAAGTATAAAATTATAATTTAAAATTATAATTTTCTCTCGTCTCAAGATCTGCCTGCATCAAGTTCTTAGTAAAATAATTAACTTCACTGATAAATGGATAGATAACTGACTGTGGCATATTATACACCCACTTTAAAAAAACCGATTCATTGAATTATGCACATTGAAAGACTTTAATCATATTGCTAATATCGATTTCAAAGTTATTCAAAGTTAAAATAAGTCCGAGTCTACATTTTCACTACATAGGCACTTTCTGAACTTTACTCAAAACAAGTCTCGCCGAGCGAAATTTATTGACCAATTTAATACTGAAAGACAATAATTATTAATTAATTATTTTAAATATTAAAAGCACTGTTATTCAATAATTTTAATACTCTAAATAAAAGTAATTACTGTTTTTCAATAATAAATATAGAAAGTAGAATATTATAAATATTATTACAAAAAGTGCTATAAAAACTGTTAAAAACATATAAAAATGTTTATGATTATGGAAAAACGCAATATGAACACTTTAATTGATAAAATATCTAATCATACGATTCACTAATAACGTTTTAATATTTTAATAATCAAAATGTACGCATTATATTATTATTAAATGACTCTCTTTTCATTCATGCACGTAATTGCTTTTAATATGCAATCTTACCCCGTAGAATAGTGTGAGCAACCAACTTGTTATAAATGTAAAGAATGTAACGGATTTATCGCGGTAAAATTTCAAAACAGCGCGCTTCGTCACGCGACGATTTAAACTGTCGCGCTTGACAATTCATAGTAGATTCTTGTCATTCATGCTCGTTTTTTCTACCAATATAGCTTAATATACTCTTCATTTTTTTCTAATATCGATTTAACTTACTCTTCATCTGTTTCTAATTTTTAAAACTAAAAAAGGACGAAGTCATTTAAACCGAGATAAAAAATAAACTAAAATATTAAAAGAAACGGATATAAGAATAAAAAAAGGGATAAAGAATGAATTAAACTAATATTAAGAGTTTAACATTAAACGTTTCTATCAATGTAATTTAATTTTAATCTCAACTTCTAATTCTTAATTTTTTCCTAATTCTAAAAATTAGAAAAAGATGAAAAATAAGTTGAATCAGATTAA
>Ga0157364_1007568_pt1 | contig 11242 bp, 2 predicted proteins | sample AttsexASBM2_FD_111476 | JGI IMG/M metagenome (GOLD analysis project Ga0157364, IMG submission 111476) | Fungus gardens microbial communities from leaf cutter ant in Ribeirão Preto, State of São Paulo, Brazil - Atta sexdens ASBM2 | ecosystem: Host-associated > Fungi > Mycelium > Unclassified ...
CAAGAAGCATAACTTTGGGATGAACTGAAATAAAGGAGAAGTAGTTATAACATAGTATCTCATATACTGCTTTAGTTGTTAAAACATCTATAAGACTGAAAGACAGTGGATATAATCCATATAAATCTGGCTCATTCTCTTCTTTATTCTGAGAATATGACTTGACCTCCACAAACTTTTGATAAGTATTAGAAAGAGTTAGGGGATTGCTTTTAATTATGCTCTGAAACAATAGCTTTTGACCTCCACATAGCAGCCACTTTCTCTCAGCATCTCTTAAAGGTCTTTTACAGAAACTAGATTAAAAGCAACACATTGGTTCTCTCTCTATATATTCAGTAGTTTGAATCTATCTTTGTCAAAAAAGATTTTGATATGTTCCCAAGCTACTGCAAGTGAGACCACACTATTGAATTAATCTCTAATACTAAGTTTAAGATATTCAAGGTGTATCTCTTATCCTCTGTAGAACAGTCAGAGCTAGATAATTGCTGAGAATCTTTGTACTAGACAGATACAATTTTCCAAGTTCTCTATAATTATACCAGTATTCTTCATCAAGAAAAAAAAAGCTCTCTCCAGTTGGTATAAGACTATAGAACTCTTAATACAATAACCATTAAGAACAAATATCCATTCACACTGATCTCTGAACTGGTTACTAAGCTTCAAGGTATTATAACTCAAAGACCTTAGAGTGGGTCAATGAATAGAACCTTGTATTGGGTTAACACAAGAGAACTCAATAGAGAACTCCATACAGAAACATCTATCTTATATACTAAACTATGATGGTTTATGCTATTACTTCTCTAGCCTACCCTAAAGACCATGTGTTTGTCTTAAGGCCAACATGTGTACTATATGTTGTTATAATGTTATCTATCCAGAACCTTCTACATTCTTCTCTGTAACCTTGTAACTTGTTACCGTATCATCTGCTGTGGCTTATGTGTGACAGTGTGATCTTTGTCTCTCTAATCCCAACCCTAAGTTCAAAATAGAAACATAAATCAAAATAAAATGAAAAAGAAATATTAAATAAAAAAACTAGTGTCCAGGCTTCACATATCTGACATAAGGAGCTTATTACTCTACCAAACTCAATATCTATTAGAGTTTCAACAGTATTTACATTAAGTCTGGTGATAAGTGAAAGGCAGTCTTCTATATGAACTGTGAACTCTTTGAACCTTTGGTAATGTTCTTTAATATGATAAATAGTCCTGTTACATTCCAGACAATGATGAATGATATCTTTTAGAATCTTATAGTAAATAAATTATAGTAGTGTACTTAGATAACATTTTCATCTTTATTCAGACATTAGAAGAGTATCATAGAGTAATCCACAAAGCTATGGAAATTCTAGCTGAGCATAAGTTGCTTCTTTGCCTAGAAAAATATAAATTTAACAAATAGCAGATCAAGTATCTAAATCTTGTTATCTCTAAAAAATAAGTCAAGATAAACTTTATAAAGATAGCCAGAGTTTATAACTGGCCTATCCTACAAATTGTACTGAGTTATAGGCTTTCCTTAATTTTACCAACTTTTACTAGCAATTCATCTGTAGATTTTCCACTATTATGTGCCCTCTCTTTGACTTCACAGAAAGTAACAGTATATAGGCATGGAGCATGAACCAACAAATAGCATTTGATGCACTGAAAACCACTATTACTTTAGTACTAGTATTAGCCTTTCTTGATACTACTGTTCTGTTCTAAGTTGAAGCTGACAACTTAGATTTTGCAACTGGTACAGTCTTCTCCTAAGAGTTGAAAGTGGATGGTAAGTAGTATCTGGTAACATTCTTCAGCAAGTTTCTCTCTTCTATTAAGTACAACTATGAAATTCATGACAAGAAAATATTCAAAGAAGAGGAATGTAGCCTTTTAACAGACATCTGCTAGAGTAATTAAACTGGTCAGAAAGAAAAATTAGTAGCCCACACAGCTAGAAAACTTTGTTTTTTACTGTTATAGCCCAAACTCTGAGCCATGTTTATCTCTAATAGAAATATTTTAATATTAAAACCCTATGGTTATTTGGCTTTATTTGTATCAAAATCCATGATTATTTATACTTGTTTTCATCATTTATTTATTTCTCTTTAAACTTTACAAAATACTTAGACTTTTATCAAACTCTAGTATCAATAGCAACATACTTATTTCACTTTTTATAACTTTTAATTTCTTTTCCAAAATATTCCTCTAAAGTTGTAATCCTGCAGCTTGTAAGAGGTATAACATATAAGTTGAGGCTAAGGTTGTTCTGAAAAATTTATATCTCCATTAAGCATTAATAGGTTTCTATACTTGTCAAACTCTACTGATAAAAGTCAAGCAGAAAAAAAGTTATGCTAGGGTACGACAAAAACTATGCAACACTAACCCTTAACTGTACACTAAAGAATTCAAAGAGAATGATATCAGCTTTAGAAATCAAGAAAAGATGTAAAAATAATAATATAGAATAAGATTAGAACACATAAAATTCTTAAAAGAACTCTCATGAATACAAAAGAATAAAGTTAGAAAGAATATTAAAAGAAAAATATAAATAACATCTGTTTGCAAACACTTTTTCTTGACAACACACTTCTAAACAGTGAATCTTACACTGTGTAACAAGTTTCTTTAGAAAATCTAGTGAATATATTGTAAAGCTCCTTTAGTACTTTCAACAATACTATCTATCTCAGATAATATACTCTGAAGGTACCCCTCAAGTTGAATTTTATAACTGATGATGCCAACTGATACTCACTTTGCTAGCCTTTTTCAGACTGCTAGAACTCTCTAACACTTATCCAAAAGTGATAACAGATATTAACACTATGCACTTGATAAAATAGAAGTTAAAACTACTCTTGAGTAATGTCAGATTTATGAAGTTTGGACCCAAGTTTCTTTTAATTTTCTTTTCATTTCTTTTAGTTTCTATTCTGGGAACTGGGATTAGGGTTTATTGTGACATAATGGTCACACTGTCACAAATGACATGGTCACAGTAATGGTCACAAGTTATATAGTAGCAAGGAAAGAATGTAGAAGATTCTAAAAAGATGATATCATATAATATGTGTAATACATGTTGACTTTAAGGCAAACACATGGTCATTTAGGGTAGGCTAAAGTAATAGTAGTAGCACAGACCATAGGATTTTAGTATATAAAGTAGACAATCTTGTACCGAGTTCTCTATCAAGTTCTCTTATGTTAACACTAATATAAGATTTTATTTATTAATCAACTCTAAGGTCTTTGAGTTGTAACAAGTAAAGGAATTTGGATAGGGGTTCTCTCTCTTACTCTCTTGTACTCATAGCTTATGTATTAGTCTAAAAATACAGAGAATAGAACTAGAGAATAAAGACCAAAACTATAAGGAAGCTCTCTGAGGTCTTGCAAGTACATAGCTATCTCTTTATTTGTAACCTAACATCAATGTTATAAGACAAGTATGTAGACAGACTTTGGTAGGGTTAGGGTTAAGATATAGATGGTAGTATTATTATTATTCTATGACAAGAGAGAGAGGGCATGTGACTAGGAAGTCACATGACATAATGTCATAGGCCTAGAGTAGCTGAGAATAGTCTAGAGTAGTCTGGAAGGATCTAGGGTCTAGAAGGATTGGGAAGAGTCTAGAGATGGAGTAATGTTAAGAGACATGGGTTCCTCATGGTGTACACATAGTGCACACATGTATGACAGAGATTAAAGAGTATGATGTCAGGGTATATAGACATGGCATGGTGGTCTTGAGGTAGACACATAGTGGATAAGTAATGGACATGAGGACAGGGCATGAACATTAGGGTAGGTGTAGAGAAGTCATAGCACGGACCATGAGGACTTTATATAAATAGTAGGTAGAATACTGTTGTGGTTCCCTGTCAAGTTCTCTTGTGAATACACAACTCATGTTCCCACTAGATATCCCTCCTTTGAGATTTACCACTTGTGCTGCTATTGGACATTAGTCTAGTAGTTGCCACAACAATCAACCTGATGATTACTTTCTACTCATGAGTATCCATTTTATTTCTCCTTTACTGTTTCTGTGGTTGTTACTACTTGCACAACCATTCTAGACTTCATTAGCTTCAAATTCAACATATTCTTGCCTTATCTGACTATCCAGATATTTGTAACTATGTAAAGTACTTTTGTGAATGCTTATGGTTTATAGCTAGTCATTTGCTAGTAGCATTCCTTATTTCTAAAAACATTGTTTTCCCAAGATCTAGTTTGATTAATGGCTACCATGCCATCTCTCAAGTTGGTATATGTATATGTTTAAAAATATTTTAAGAGTATGTGCTTTTATGAAAAAGCATTTTCTAGTATAACATTGCAATCTCCTCTAGAATTTTACTCCTCAAGTATAGACCATGCTTAATAGCTACTCTCTAAGTTAATATAGACTTCTGAGTGATTAGAAATGAATAGATTGCTTTTTTTTTGAGGTAAGATCTATATTTCTAATATCTCAAACTTGAGACATTGTATTATCTCCTTCTATTATAATTTAAGAGTTACAAGGCATATAGGATGTTGGAAAACTCTGAAACTGGTATTGTAAAGTTACTAGTAACTCCAAATGTCCAGGTATATTTGTCAGTATATTGATATTTGTAATTTCTATTTAGAGACCAAGTTCATTCAATATTTACCATTGAGAGAGCTACATCTGCTGCCAGTTCCAGATACAAGGTGGGAAACCATCAATATTGACTTTATTGTGGAGCTTTCAGAGTCTACAAGATTTAATATAGTAATAACAGTAGTAAACTCTATTTGAAAAATTTATAGTTTTCCTACTTGTGTAATTTTAACCAGAAAACTACAGTTCATGATGTTCTTCACAAAAAAACTTTACCATCTGCTCATCATTAAGATTGTTTCATTCATAATTTAGCATCCTCAGTTAGATAGTCAGACAGAGTAAGTAAATTAAGAGCTTAAATAGTACCTTTGGATATTTATTAACAAATGATAGAGTAATTAGCATGACTTCCTTCTATTAGTGGAGTTCCAGCATAATAACTATATACACTTCTCTACACAATAACTGCTATTACTTCTTAATACAGAGTAATTGCTATGAGTAGAATTCAAGCCTCACCAGAGAGTGTCAAAGTTGGAGACAGTCTTGAAGTTTACTAATCAAATAAAATTCACACTAAAAGAAGTAAAATCTGCCATTTATAAGTTTCAAGATAACATGATGTTATATTATGATTTGACCATATCTATCCCAATTTATATATCAGAGTTGTGAATAATAGACTTAGTTTTTATTTATTTTCCATTTTTCCTTTTACTTATTTTTAGTTTTTAGTTTCACTTTTTTTAATTTTGGACTTAAGTGAAAAGTATGATGTGATATCACAGGTCACACAATCATGTGATACAGAGAAAGTAGTAGAAGGTTCTAGAATATATGATATTGTATAGTATGACAACAGTATGTTGGTCTTATAAAAAGTACTTAGACTTTAGGGTAAGTTAGTTATAGTATGTGTACAAACTATAGTCTGTGGTATATAAGATAGATAAGTTTGTACTTAGAACTCTATTGAGTTTTCTTGTATTACTCAATACAAGAGTATATCTTTTATCTTAATCTAAAGACTTAAATAATGCCTTCTCTTTCTGTCCTCTTCTAGTATAAATCACAACCTCTATACCACCTTGGATATTCTTGCTGGACCCTTGACAACTTCATAAATCTCCATTCCAGATATATAAGGATTACTTATAACTAGAGTAACTTACTGAGCAGTCTATTCCTAGATAACTATCTTAGGTAGCATACTTAGTATATAAGTCAGTAGTTATACTGTAAAGTCTTATCCTGAAAATTGACTAAAACTATCACTATCTTCTAGTATTAGCAACAGCACATCTTTCACCTTCTGGTAGACTTATCTACCAGGACATCTTGAGTATCTCTTCTAAAATATGTGATCAATATAACTAGTAGAAACACAGCATATAAGCTGAAGCTAAAATTTGTTTCAACTCCTGTGTTCTATATACCTAGATAATGCAAGTTGCTAATTTAGACTTCTTCATTATTAGATTTTGGATAACAAGATATGAACCATGTTTAATATATAGTTAAGTACTACAATTGATGCTGTATTTCTACTCTAGTATTCAAGTCTGGTAACAAAGTGTTTCTAAATTCCATAGATATCCACATAATACATTTATCTACCAAGTTGTCTTATTAACATTTCAGACCTTATATGGTAGAGAAGTAAGTGAAACCTATGTTATACTACCTCAAACTTTCTCTTACATTATAAAAACTACATCTAGTGTTTTTTATAGTAAAGCTTACTACTACTCTTAAAAGCTCCATCTCTAGAAAACACTCTAGTCCATTTCCAGACCTAATTATTATTGATGGAGAAGAGGAGTAAGAGATGGAGAGTATCTTAGATAGCTGCTAGTATTAGAAAAGATACTAGTATTTGATCAAATAAAAAAGTTTTGGGTGAGAAGTAAACTTATGGGAAAATGCTACAGATGTGTTTGCTCCAGACTAGATAGCTAAATCTTACTACCTCAATCTCAGAGCTCTATGGTTTATCTGTTTGGTAGATTTCCAGAATACTAAGTTTTGTCTAGTACTTCTTACTTTGAGTTACAGCAATCTAGAAGGATATATGGATATAAGAGGACTAACGACTTTGTTAAAACCTAAGTCTTAAACACTTGAATCTCAAATACTACTAAAGCCTACAGTAACCTTTTTCTTTTCCTGTATATAAGCATCAAACACTATTATTAATCCTGTGAAATTTATCAAGTTGTTACTGCTGTCCCTATCTTGGAATGCCTTAGCTTATGATTATGTAATCAATGTTTTAGACTACTCTATTCAAGTCTCTAACCATTTGGTATTATTGTTTCTAGGCTATGTTAGCAATATTCTACCTATTAGGAACAGACTAGCCACTGAACTAGTTATGCTAAAAGTGCACAATGTCAAGCTTAGCTTTGGCATCTGGCTGGTACTATATATGTACTTTATACTGTACTCCTAATATTATCCCCCTTTCAAGGCATGTAGTCCCCACATAGAAGTTATATGAATAGCTGTACCCAAGGGTTATGCTATGTATCGTGGTCTTAGAACCTTAACAGTCTTATAGGGTTTCTAAAGGACCCAGTAAACTCTGCTTCACAGAGTGTCCAGTCTAATGGAGATGCACAGCTAAGCAACTGGTACTGTTCCTAGTGACACTCCTAGCCATGTCATACTTCTATGCTAACAACTATCCATTTAAAGAGAATGGTTTTACCAGAAGTCAAACCACCAACTGCTTGGAAGCTTGACATTATGTTAGGAACAGACCAGCCACTGAACCAGTTATGCTAAAAGTACACAATGTTAAGCTTAGCTTTGATATCTGGCTAGTACTATATATGTACTTCATACTGTACTCCTGACACTACCTAATATTCTACTTGATTGGTATAAACTGTTTAGGTACTTAAAGTAGCTATTGTCTCTAGAGAACTTTATTCTGTTTTCTTAGAACCTCCCTGGAGGTAAGTTGTGTATTTAGTTACTGTAAGTAATAAACTTAGAATCTTTTTGGAGATTATGAACTCCACTAAACTCTATAGACTTCATTAGTCACTTTAATACTACTGCTGTGAATTTTTTTTCTTTCTTGGCTAACATTTGAAATACTTTTATCAGAGTTCCTAATCATATAGACATAATTATTTTTTGGTTATGTCAGTATTATGCTAGATTAGAATATACTCAGATATTATTTAGGATATCTGTTACCTCCAGAAGTTTTCATTCTGTTCTCTTAGAATATTTCTGGAGATTGTAAACTTCTTATGCTCCACAGACTTTGCTCAGTTGCCCTAACATGATTCTCTATATCTATCAAAGTGTTCAAGTCTTTCATTAACTATTACATTAGTAATATCATTTTTGTTAAAAGATCTGTTACTTGGTCTAAACTTGAGTCTTAAACACCACCAAAGCTTATTGTTATATTCTGTTTTCTGACCACATCCATCCCAACCCATAAATAACCCTCTATCCCTCATCTATACTTCCTAACCTCTTCTAGTGTAGATCATACATCTCCAGTTCACCTCAGATATCCTTGCTAGGTCTTTGTTAATTCCATGGACTCCATCTCCTAACATTCAAGGATCACCAGTACTCAGAGTAACTTACTTAGCAATTATATTCTAGATAGCCACCCTAGGTATGCTATCTAGTATATAATCTGATAGTTTACACTGTACTTACTTATCCTGAAAATCAACTAGAACTAACACCAAAATCTCTGGTATTGGCAACAGCATATCTTACTATCTTCTAGTGATTTTCCACCTACCAAGTTCCTAAATCATGTTCTGAAATATGTGACCAGTATAGCTAGTAGAAGTGTAGCATGTAAGCTAAAGCCAAAGATTGTTCTGACCTGTCTTCTATGTTCTCAGATAATGCATAAATCATTTATCTAGACTTCTAAGATGCTCTACCAGATCTCAGATAACAAGATATAAATCATGTCTAATATTCATAGCCTTTCTCTCTTCTTGTCTGCAAGCTTTAAATACTATTACTAACTCTATAGTGTTTATTAAGTCAACATTGTTGTCTAAGCTCTGAAACTCTTTTAGGTACTATTCTCAAAATACTCTTTCTTTAACTATTTGTTAGAGATGGTTCACACTTACCAAAGATATCCACAAATATAGCATAGAAGGCAGAAAATGGAAACTAGACTTAGCAAATGTAAAGTAGAGATCAGAAGTAATACTATATAGATAATCAGTCTTTGCTCCAACAGATAACATTGTACCTAGCCTGTATGTTGTATGACTGTATTTCTGGAGATTGGGAGTTTTTTAGAAGAGGGTTGAAATGAGTGTGGTATAAATTCCAAGTTAATTATCAGACTAAGAAACAGTACACAGTAGCTAACATTCTTAAATATAGAAGTGGTAATCTAATAATACTCTACTGCTACACTTACTCTGGGTTGTTAGATATTGTGAGAGTTGTTATTTGGAACTTCATGGGATTAAAGAAAAATACAGAGTTTGGTTCTTAGATTAATAAATGATTGGAATAGAGTGCTGGAAGAGGGTGGAAAGAGTGTAGATGTCAGATAGTATGTGACAGTATCTCCCTCTTAAGGCTGAGCCTTTGAGACTTTAGTTGTATAGGAGTAGTAAGTGTCATAGTTTCTAATAATAATGGGAAATATTATGATCCTAAGCTTGGCTTAGGTTGCAACTAAGGCAAAGACCTGAGAAAGGATGAAAGAAATGATCAATTTGTAAAGCATAAAAATACAGAACTATATCTACTATTATATATACTTAGTAACCATGAGAAATAAGTAATATGTCCTTAAGAAAACAATAAAGAAAGGAATGAGGAAAATATAAGGAGATCTCTACTACTACATAAGACACTGACTAATATTACATGAGAAAAATACAAAGTGCAGTTAATTATAAGTCAAGTATGAAATAAACTCCAACACATGTCCAACATAAAGCAAACACCTGTAGAATATGAGATATAGATCATAGCAATCATAACAGAAAAGAATAAGAAAAAGAAAAAAGAAAAAGAAAAAGAATGACAGAAAGATAACAGAACTGAGATAGCAGAAGGGGGTCAGGTTTATTGAAATAGGCTCGGTGAAAGTTGGATATAAGGTTGGGAGTATGAGCAAGTTCAGATGCAGATAGTTAGTTGAATTCTTCTTTTATGTTTTTGCATCCCAACTAGATAACTTTGTAAAGTAACTTGCATGCTTGTCTGTGGTCAATTTTCAAGTTTATAATTTGGGAAATCTTATATTTGGTTTACTATTTATTACAACTGGTGGTGGTGGGAATTTAGATTGACTGGAAAAAGTATTAGGCATTGCAGGTTTGGGCATAGATAGTACATATTGATCTTGGAAGAAAAATTGTGGATGAATGAATACTGGCTTGACTGATGATTTCAAATAGTCCTAGGTGTTTTTATAATAGCTTTTTTGAAGGTCATATAGTATAGAAGAACCAGACTTTTACAAATACTTGTTTTCCTATCTAGAAATTTGGGGCTAGAGTTCTGTGTATATCTGCTAACTATTGGTACTATTGTTGTGTAGCAGATATTTCCATCTTTAAAGTATTTTGCAGTTTGTCAAGGTCTACAGTAAATTTGTGGATATAGGATAAAGCAATATCTCATTCCAAATGTATCTTGATGCTTAGATAGTAGTCTTTACTTGTGAAGAATAGTGATACTTCAGTAGTGGCACTTAGTACATTGTTATATATAAACTTTGTAAGTAGAAGGTCTGATCAGTTATTCTGTTAGTAGTTGCAGTAGACACAGAAATACTGTTCTAGCATTTGATTGTTATATTCCATCTAGTTATCCCCTTATTGTTGTGGCAACCACTAGTCACAAAGACCAATGATAACACAAATGAGTAAATCTCTTAGAGTGGATATAGTGTGGAAAGTTCACAAGAGAACTCGATAAGGAGTCTCTGCTTAATTAGAGTCCTATATATACAAAACATGCCTGGTCTGTGCTACCAATAATTAAGCCTGCCCTATTGTCCATGCTACAACCTCATGTCCACCTCATTTCCTACTCAAGGCTACTATGTTGTATACATATACCCTGACGTCATCTTCCAGATTCTTCTACTATGTTCTAGGCCTATGACATCATATCATGTGACCTGTCATGTGACTGTAGTATCATGTGCCTCTTCATCATCCAAAATCAAAAAGAAAAAAATTAATATAAAATCAGAAAAATAAAATAAAATAAAAATTGTTAGTGTCCAAAGCATTCCATAACACTTATAGTGATATCTGGAAGTGGAGTGAAGCTTTATATTGAGTGCAGTTTCTAAGGATCAAAAAAATTTTGAGACAAACTTAGATTGTTATGATATGCTTGGATACTAACATTTTTCTTAATTTAATATTTCTTTTCTTTTTGATTTTCTTTTTTTTTCTTTAACAATAAAGAGGCATATAAATAAAGTCACATGACATATCACATGATATGAGGTCATAAGCCTAGACCCTGGTGTTATAAGACGAGTGTGTGGACAGACTTTAGGTAGGGTTAGGGTTAGGACAGTAGTAATTATTAGTCTACAACGGACATAGGGTTAGGAGATAGGCACGTGACCTGGAAGTCATGTGGAATA
>Ga0157364_1007569_pt1 | contig 11241 bp, 6 predicted proteins | sample AttsexASBM2_FD_111476 | JGI IMG/M metagenome (GOLD analysis project Ga0157364, IMG submission 111476) | Fungus gardens microbial communities from leaf cutter ant in Ribeirão Preto, State of São Paulo, Brazil - Atta sexdens ASBM2 | ecosystem: Host-associated > Fungi > Mycelium > Unclassified ...
ATATAAAAGGGTTTGATAGGAAGGTAATCATCATTGAGTAAATTGAGAAAGTGATTCCCCTTGAGGTCAGATGGTCATCTGCCACTTGTATTGTGGCAACCACTTGTCTCAGAACAACTAATAGTGTACTAAGTAAACTTATAGGCAAAGTATCTTATGGGAATTACAAAGGAACTCAACAAAGAGTCACTGATGCATTTTTATTATTTATACAAATACTCATGGTCCATGCTATGATTAACATATATCTTGATGTCATTCTTCCAGCCTCTTCTCCTAGATTCTAGGTCTATGACATTGTGTCATGTGACATATCATGTGACTGCAGTCACAAGCCTCTTCATTGTCCAAGAAAAAGAAAAGAAAAAGAATATTAAATCAAGAAAAATGTTCAAGTTTAGGTATACTATAATAACTTGTGAATGATCATATTGCTTTCTTCTTTCATGCTGAAATACCATGACAATTTACATGGGAAAAGAGGTTTGAGATTGAACTATTTTGTTTCTTTGTTAACAATTACATAATATTTCTATTTGGCTTTACTAGGGCACTTCTAAAACTCAATCAAATTTTCAAGGTTTCTATAAAAGAGCTTTTTAAGATCCTGTTCTATGGTGATAGACTGTACTTGATAAGGATACATCAATGAGCTGAATTTTTTTGTTGAATGGATACTATCAGTTATTACAATAATATATGATATGTTTGTGATATGGATTGCTTGATTGATTCTACATCTAATAATAAATGGTTTAGTCTCTATTATAGTGATATTGATAGTATGATAAACAGTCTTAGCTATAATATGACTATAGTAAATATGAGTGATTGATGTAACAATGTTATTTTTAATGTTAGCATCTGATATAATAATAATAGTCTTGGAATCTTATAGAGAATCTTCAAAGGCTTTATCAAGTTTTTGGAGGTAGGTGTATTGACTTCATTGACTTTTTGATCTACAGAGTTAAAAGAAAAATGATTTTGAAAAATATCTACTAGACAGAAACCAGGAGACAATTCTTTATGTCATGAGTTGAAAGAAGAAACAACATTAAGATGGTTGTTAGCATCTATAATAGAGCTTTTAATCTTGAGTCTTTGCTTGAGGGTAACCTTATTTAATAAAAGATAATGTAGATTCAAATATAAAGCATAATGGCATTCAAACAATGACTTTATAGTGTAATTGGTAAAGAGGCTGTTCTTATCTGATAATAGCAACTAAGCTTATTCAGATATAGATGAATAGGTATAAGACCAGCAATAGCCTCAATTCTCCAAGTGGAAGAAGTGTAAAAAGCACCAGTAATCCATAAGACAGCTTTTTATTGTGTTTTTCTAAGTTTCTTAAATAGGTAAGATAAGGAAACACTTTTGAAGTACTATAAAAGAAAGTTATAAAGGACAATAAGGAGAATATAAGTGTAATATAAAAGTTATTTATAGAATGATACCAAACCCTTGTAGAATTACCTAATATTTTTGTGTCTTTTAATTAAAGAGAGAAGTGATAATTGTTATGACTTAAGCTTTGAGTTAAGCAAAAGACATGCTCTTGTATTAAGTAACACAAGAGAACTCAATAGAGTTCCTAAGTGCCAGACATCTACCTTATATATGAACTACTAATGGTCTGTACTACACTCTTTTAGCCTTACTCTAATAACCATGTGTTTGCTTTGAGATCAATATGTCTATGCTATATGATATCATTGTCTCTAAAACCTTCTATATTGTTCCATTGCATTATGTGAGTATGTGACTGATGTGTGACTGTGATGTGTGACATCACATCTTGTCTTCTTCACCTAAGTTCAAATAAAGAAAAAGAAAATAGAAACTTAAAATAAAGTAATGGAAAAAATCAGAAAAAGAAAATAAAAGAAAAGGAAAATAAAGTAAAACTAAGTCCATTGTTTACAATTCTGACAATAATGTTATAACTACAAAAAAATAGCATTTGATTTTTCAAAAGATTTTTCCTATGAAATAAAAAGATCATCATTCATAAAATAAAACAGCCAAATTTTTCAAAAGATTTTTTGACCTTGTTTTAAAGATATAAAAGATAGGAGCAATATATAAAGCAGATAAAACAAGAGAGAGAGTAGACTTTTGTTCTATACCTACATTAGCTTCAAAGAAAGAAGAAATGAAATCATTATATATATACTGTGTTTTTTGGTCTATTAAATAGTTAGAAAAGAAAGATAAAATTCTAGAGTTGAAACTAACTTTGTCTAGAATCAAAGAAAGGATTTAGTGGTTCAATGAAGAAAAGAAATGTACAATATCAAAAGTCAGAGTACTAGTATGAAAGCCTTTGACCCAGTTCAAGTGGATAAGATAAGTAAGAATAATACCTGTATTTGTTGTTGATTATTGTTTGAGTTTGCCCAGTTGATTTGGATAAACAAAATTTGATGCAATAGACTAGTATTAAAGGTCTTATACCAATGACTTTTTCAATAAGTTTTCTTAACATATTGAGAAGAACAATTAGTTGAAATATCTTAGGAGAATCATACAATGCTTTATTAGGGTCAGGAATGATAATCAAAGTAGACATCTTGAAATGCAAAAGCTAGTGACTGAGATTGATGCATGCATTAGCAATATTGATAATATTGAATAGATACTTATTATCATTTAGAACAACTTTAAAATTTTTTCAAGAGATCTAGTCTGGGCCTAAAGTGGACAAATTACTGTATTTACTAATCACATTTATAAATTTCTCTTTATTACAAACTTAAGACTTTAGGATTAGTCAGAAGAAAGAACTTTGTATAGGGTTTATACAAGAGAACTTGATAGAAAACTCTGTATAGAACTGTCTATCTTATATACTCTAGACTAATAGTCTGTGCTATACTACACTTAGTTTACTCTAAACAACCATATGTCTACCTTGAGGCCAATATATGTATATTATACTGTATGACATCATTCTTTCCAAAGCCTTTTATTACTTTTCATTATGACATATGACCTGTAACTTTGTAATATCATACCTCACCTTACCCTAGATCTAAAATAGAAAATCAAAAGGAAATAGAAATAAGAAAGAAGGAAAAATAAATAAAACTAAGTCTAACTTCTATGATTCTGATACTCTTTGAAGAAACTTAGTCATGTTGTAGCAACCACTAGTTGTAACAGCCCTGTAGTATGCTTACTTCAGCAAAGCTTTTATCTGGCTATTTAGTAGTGGGGATTACAAGAGAACTTGACAAGAAGCCCTCACTGTATTGCTATTCTATTTATATTATTTACAAGTGGTCTGTACTACAACAGTGTGTCTACTACACCTTCTGCCCTAAAGGCCATATGTCTATCTCATGTCTACTCCACAGTGACTGTACAAGACTGTGCATCCTGCCCTAATGTTCATGTGTTGACCATATGGTAGCAATGTGGTGTACATACTCCCTAATGTCATTATCTAGGCTCTTCTAGACCTATAGACCGCTCTAAACCATTCTAGGCCTATGACATCATCTCCTATGACTTCTAAGTCATGTGCTCTTTTCCTGTTGTAGATTAATAATATAACTACTATTATATCCTATCTGTTCTAACCCTAACCCTAAAGTCTGTCCATACTTTTGTCTTATAACAAGTCATTCCTTTGAAGGTTTCAGAAAAATTTCATTTAATAATTGTATGTTCATACGCTAATTTTATGCTGAGTTAAAAGTTTAGTAAAGAGCTTGCTATAGATTTTTAAGCTCAATACAAGATCACCTATTATATTAGAGGACTTTAATAGCTAGAAGTTTGTGCTTTTTGATCTAGTTCATTAGATTTCAGAGTTTTTTGTTTTTTGATGTAATTTCTAAGTATGTTTGATGTTCTTAATAGATCTCTTAAATTCTTTCCAATCATTTAGTGACTTGGAGAAATAATAAGTGTTTAGCTTAATATTATACTTATTGTTTGTCAGATGTGGTTCATATTAGGAGGCAAAGTCCGCAAAGTTGGCTCAGGAATGCATAGAGTATGGAAATTCTATACAATAAGCTCAGTGATATAGACTTGTCAAAATAACCTTAGCTTCAGCTTATATGCTATGCTGTTTGTCTACTATATGATTGTAACTTTGAATAAGTAGATGAAGTCTGATATAGAAGTGAGTGCTGATTTTGTATGTTATTATTGAACATTAGAGATTAAGTTTAATGAAAGTTATCTTTCTTGATTATCAGACCAGCAAATTACAGTGTAACTACTAGTCTTATATACAAGTCAGATAAATATATAGGAGATGCTTATAGTTTTAGTATATTGCCACAAGCAGGAGTTTTAGTAGTGAAATACTGATAGAGGTAAGATAAGAGAGTCCTGCCATAGAAAACTGAGTTTGACAGAAGAATTTTTGTCATAGAAGACTGGATATCTAGTTATCATATCACTACTGTAGAAATATATTGTAAGAAAGATAGCTATCATAAAAGACAAACTTATCTTGCATTGTCACAGAGATGTATCTCTAGAATGAGTAGACTTAACATATGATATTGTTCCACTATGCTTTAGAACACTTAGTAATATTAATGTTCTTAGAGAGTTTATATCAAGAAGAATTTGAAATTCTTACATACTCTTGAACTGTATTTTCTAATGATAATACTTGTTAAATCTGTTGTATTGATATTTCCTAGAGTATTGGTAAGCTTAGAAACAAAAATTTCTTCTTTTTGGCTATTCCTAATGATAGTTCTTTATTTATCATAGATAAACTCTTTACTAACAAATATGTCAACAGTTAAAGGAGCATGATTCAAGAAATACTGGAGTTCAAGTAATATGAGATGGTTGTCAACTTTGACTGAGTCTGGTCAAAGAAATATAAGATTAATAACAGAGTTAGAATTGTTAGGATTGTCTACATATCTTATTAGGATCTACTAGATAGGAAAAAAATAACCTAAGTTCAAAAGAATTAGCAATATCTGTAAGGATATCACTGTAAGCTGAATAGTATGAATAAGAAGGATCTTAATCTCTGTCCCTAATGTTAAAATTACCAATTATGATAAGGACATTATTGATATTGACCTCAGTATCCTTTAAGGCTGATTGTTGTTCATAAAGTATATATAACTGTTATCAAAGAAATAAAAACAATTAAATTTTTTGTAATCAAAAATATTTCTGCAAAAGAGAAGTGTAAATGAGTGATTCAGACATTAATATAAGTTAATACTCTTAGATGCTTATTGTTATTAGGTAATTGTCTGGAAAAAGTAACCTAAGACAGGTAATTAGAGATACTAAGGCTCCAGTAGCCTAGTGGTTTCAATTACTGAAGATCTGATGAGAGCACTTGAGTAAGTGTTCAAAAAGGTTGAGAGTTCAATTCTCTCCAAGTACAAATACCTTCACTTTGTAACCATGTAATAGTAATATTATATGGCAACCACTGGAGTTCTTGGTTCCTATAATTGGTGTATACCATAGGACTAGCAAGCATTACACTGCTGCCAGAATGTAAAGTCTAGTAATAGACTCACTAGGGGGTAGGATCTGTAGATCTTGTAAGACCAAGTAGTTAAACTAGTTTTCATTGTGAGCACTGTGTCTGGTAATACTTATAACTGGAACCAAAAGGATAAGTTAATATAAGATAGGGAACTGGGGTAATAATAATCTGATCCTGGAGAGCTGATTGGTTAAAGGCTCAGCCTACTGTTTGGCATAAACCCATCTAGTTAGATCAGATTCTAGGGAGCCAATTGGTTAAGGGCTCAGCTCACTGTTTGATATAAACCTAGCTGGTAGAGCTAGAATAGGAACAGAAACATCCTATACCTTTAGGTTGTATGACTTAGAGGTAGTTAGTCACACTGTAGAAACAACTCCCAGTTCAGACCTGTTCTGGGGTACTTACTAGGTTGGCAGGTGGTAAGGCAGTGATTTTGGACAGGTTGGGGATTTGTGCCTATACGTATAAGTGAACTACCTGTTGGGGAATGGGAAAGTACAGCAGAGAGTAGTGTGTTGTGGCAACCACCAGTCACACTGACCAATGACTACACAGCAAGCAAATCTCTTAGGTAAATATAATGTGGGAAGTTTACAAGAGAACTCGACAAGAAGTCTCTGCTAAATTAGAGTCTTATATATACAAAATGTGCCTGGTCCATGCTATCACTAATTAAGCCTGCCCTATTGTTTATGCTACAACTTCATATCCACCTTATTTCCTACTCAAGGCCACCATATTGTGTACATATGCCCTGACATTATCTTCTAGATTCTTCTACTATGTTCTAGGCCTATGATGTCACATCATGTGACCTATCATGTGACTGCCATGTCACATGCCTCTTCACCATTCCAAGAGAAAAGGAAAAAAAAAAAGAAAAAAAATCAATATGAAATCAGAAAAATAAAAGAAGAGAAAGATAAAAATTGTTAGTGTTCCAGTATCTCATAACAATTAACCAACCATGCTCCAATTGGTGAATATAGACTTAGATTCTTTCCTAGGGAGAAATTTAGGTGTTCATGCAGATTATATTCTATTAAATTTAGACATCATATTCTTTATAAATGTAGAAGATTTAATGAATATTGGAATCCGAGAAGGAACTCCTTAGGCCATTTTGTCATGTTCTTGGAGACCAATCTGAGTGCATTCATCTTTATTGACAGTTCTTTCTCACCAGTTATGAGTAGACCTTGTAACTAGTCATATATGCCTCTTTTTTCATGTTCATTTTGATTTGTTCTTTCTCATTTCCTCTTGTCTTTTTCTTTTTCTTTTTTACATCTTCATGTTAGTCTGTTTCTTTTGTATGTAGTTACAATGTAGCTACCATGGCCTGCTCTTGTACACTGTGTAATAAATTGTTAAATTAAAAAAAAAAAAGATTAGAGACACTAACAACTTTGTTGTCTTTCTCATTTTCTAAAATTATTTTAGTAAGCATCTTATTCTTTTGAATATTCTGTAAAAATAATCAAAGGTTCTTTAGAATCATGAGCTCATCTCATCTGCAACTGGATGAATTAATTTGTTTTTATTTTTGTAAAGCTCTTGATACTTTTTAACATGCCATTTCCTATTAAATATATATCTCCAGAAAGAGTATATATTGCTGTCAGCTTGGTAATTGGACTTACAGTTAATACATTTGAAACTGTGTAGATATAGTTTACTTTGCTTGATTTCTAGTTTTGGCAGGTTTGTTTTAAAATTTGCTTTGCAGTATCATATCAAGTGTCAATGATGCTCTAATTTGTGAGGAATATTGTACTTGATGTATTTTGATCTATGAGAACAATAGAAGAAGGTTGTATGACTCTATTTCCAACAGTTCTTGTATTGTAGGACTCTTAGGTTCATGTTAGTGCTATGAACTGTAATGATATGCCTTCTTATACTGAAGCATCTCTTGATCAATGACTTAGTCTTAGAGCTACTTTGAATATTTCATATATTGATCCAAATAATGACCATGTTTGACTTGGAAGAATATTACAAATAAGCTACTCACTGGTTGTGATACTTGAACTTAGTAGTTTTCCAGAGGTTCAGTATAAGGAGGTAATGACAATAGGTAATGAGTAGTATCAATAGAAATAATTAATATTGTTAAGTCTAAGGTCTAGTCTTCAGACACAGAGGTATATACACAAAAGAGTAATGGTCTGTACACAAGCTGTTGCCATCACATAATCAAACTTATATCTGATGGGAGCTGTCATCTGTCATAGCAGCTGTCAGGCTAATTTTAGAAAGTAACTAATTATGTTACTATATTGATATACTTGTATCTCTACCAATACTTATTATTTTGAGACACGTTATATATCATTGAAAACAGATTGATAAGCACTTTCCAATACAAGTTCAATCGTGTGAATCCGTTCAGCCTTTCATGAGATATTAGCAGATAAAGCTTTTACAGCTACTGATGGCCTGATATCTCAGTCATTTGTTGTTGCTTTTGTATATCCTGCACATATGCGGATAGCCCTCATTTGGGGCTTTCCAGTGCAACTTAGTTTGTGAAAATCAGTCTACTGGTTGTAGAGATACAAGCTGAATGAAGTTTGTGACAGAGAAACTTTGATAATTTTAGGTTTTAAAGTAAGTATAACATCATTGAATATATAGATGGATTAAATAACTCTTTCTATGACATTAGAAGTGATAGAGACATTGGAATCTTCAATGAGGTAGGGGATATCTAAGATTTTAAGATAGGACTTAGATTGCAGTAACTTTAGCATTATAATATTATCAAAGTCAACACTGTTAATACTCTTGATATACTTTTCAATAGTATTAAGATCTAGTGCTGATGTTACTTTGTTGATAGTGATTGTGAGACCTCTATAATTATTTCTAATGTAATCCACAAATTTGATATTTTTTAGAGCTTTGTTAATGTTAGTTACATGTTTACATGACAATATATTAAAACTTGTCTTCTTGAAGAACCTTTTGTTGTTATATTAAACTTGGGTTTGTTCATTTTTGTATCATTAATAACATTTTGTACTTTTATGATTTTCTTAGAAGATAGATTCAGAAAAGATTATTTAATCTTTACAATCTCCTTGATATTAGTTGATAAGACTTGTGCATAGAAATGTTTTTTTTAGACTTTAGTATTGTAGACAGTTTTTTTATCTTTTTATTTGTAAAATTTTGATTTCTCCAAAACCTTCTTGCTAGAATTAGAGAAGGAATTCTAGAAATTTCAGCTTTCTTCCCAAGATTGTTTGATTCTTTCTTATTTTCTATAGCTTTTTTATAGTCTCTTAGCTTGAATTAAGTTAATATGCATTGATAAAAAGTAAAAACATTTTTATTAGCAGTTAGCTTATCCCATTCTGATTCATAGACAGATGAAATGAAATTCCATGTAGCATACCCAATACTAACAATAGGAGAGATATCTTTTTCTTTTTTATCTCCAAAAGTCTTTCTCTGATATATGATACTCTTCTTTGAAGAGATATAGTGATGTTGTGTGCATCTGTGTTTAGTAGTTTATATAATCCAAAAATTGAAATGGAATGTATACTACCATCCTAAAGGTTTGGATCCACTAGTTGATTAACTAAATATAGAATCAAAGAGGTTTCCAGTCCTTGTGGCTAAATCATGTAAGTGGCTATGTTTTTAATACTCATACTTTAAGGCTAACACCTATTAGCTTTCATGTTTTCAACATGCTCACTCTGAAGTTTCTGCCTATAGGTTAGAGCTAAGGCCTCATCAGTTATGGTTGGCCTCTCTTTCTCTGGAGATGCATAGGACAGGGTAAGTCTTTGAGACTCATTGACTTCTACTTAATCAGCCCAGGAAGGGCTATTGTTAAAAATTTCCACTCTTTCTGCATAAGAAACAGACAACATACTAGAATGCACTAATGACTCTCTGAAGCTGTTGGTGCTGAAATTGTTAGACCACTCCCTCTGAGAGTTGATATCTATGTCCATGTTCATATTTGTGTGAATAGTTGGATTAGAAAGTAGACAAAGATCAAAAAGAAACATGTATTTACTAATTCTCTGTTAGGTCCTACTATACAAGATGGTGGTATAAAAGAAAGAAGTAATGATATATGTAAATTTTATTCAAAGGAATCTGTTTGATTTTGAGCTGTTCTTCAATATCCTATTCCTCTTCCAGTAAGGGCTCCTTCTCAGACAGAATATGATAACTAAATTCCTAAGTCATAACTTATGATAAGGCTCTCTACAGATAGATATAAGATCAGAATGGTGAACAAGAGGACAATAAATATGGGAGCTTTTCTTATGTATTGTTTTAAACTTTCTCTACAGGGCTGTATCATAGATAGCTTGAAAATGACCCTGGATAAGTGTAAGGCATGATTATATCATTTGCATGCAGTGGCCTGTCCTAAACTATGTCATCTATCAAAGAATCAAGTAATCTGTCACCTAGCAAGTGAGTAAACCATAGCCCCAACTTAGATTTCATTGTTCCTCAGAGTGGTATATTAATAACTACAGCAACAAATTAAAACACCTTCAGTCATACTTTAGCTATCACATTACCTACCATCATTAATACTGGTCCTGCTGGTCCTGATCACAGCACATTTAGCACTACTGTTACAAACTCAAGTTCTTAGAGTGGAACAAGTAAATGAATCTTGTATTGAGTTAACACAAGAGAACTTAATAGAGAATTCTATACAGGAGTGTCTACCTTATATACTATATAATGATAGTCTGTACTACTACTTTTCTAGTCTATCCTAAAGACCATGTGTTTGCTTCAAAGTTAACATGTATAAAACATGTTGTAATGACATTATCTTTCTCTGTGATCTCATGACTTGTGACCATTACTATGACTATGTCATCTGATGTGACTGATGTGACAGCATGATTGTGACATCACTTCTAACCCTAATCCTAAGTTTAAAATGGAAAAATAAAAATAAAAAAAGAAATATTAAATGAAAAGCTAGCCATTCAAGTTTTGCATGTCTAACATTACCCCCTCTTTAAGATTCCTACTTCTGGAGGAACTTGTTAGTTCATCCCCCTATATTGTCTTATTCTTTCCCTTTCAATTCTACCAATTTCTTTCTAACTCTCTTTTATCATACTAAATACTTCACTACTCCCCTGACTTTTCTCTTGTTTAATATCTTCTTTGCCTCCCATTCTTTTACTCCTTCTACTTTTACTGGTTTAACTTCCTTCTTTTTCTGTCCCCCTACTTGATCTTTATATCATACTACTTGACTGATATTTACCACTGAGTGAATCCTCATTAAAGTTGGCAGTTGTAATTTGACCACATTGGTAGAAACTACCTCATCAATAATATATAGACCAACATTGTTGTAGCAACCACTCGTCACTCAAGGACAAATGATCTCACAACGAGTAAAGCTCTCAGTAGGGCTATCAAGTAACGAATGGGGGAATTACAAGAGAACTCGACAAGGAGTCCTTGCTGCATTGCTCCTCTATATATACTATTACATCGTGGTCCATGCTACAACAATATGTTTACCTTATGTCCATCCACCATGCATCTACCTTAAGGCTACCATGCTTCCTACATGTGCCCTGACGTCATATCTTTAATCTCCGCTATACATATGCACACCATGAGGAACCCATGTCCCTTGATGTCATCTCCTAACCCTAACTCCATCTCTAGACTCTTCCCGATCCTTCTAGACCCTAAGTCCTTCCAGACCGCTCTAGACTATTCCACATGACTTC
>Ga0157364_1007570_pt1 | contig 11240 bp, 6 predicted proteins | sample AttsexASBM2_FD_111476 | JGI IMG/M metagenome (GOLD analysis project Ga0157364, IMG submission 111476) | Fungus gardens microbial communities from leaf cutter ant in Ribeirão Preto, State of São Paulo, Brazil - Atta sexdens ASBM2 | ecosystem: Host-associated > Fungi > Mycelium > Unclassified ...
CTCTTTCTGATCCTTCTAGACCCTAAGTCCTTCCAGACTGCTCTAGACTCTATCACATGACTTCCAGGTCACGTGCCTATTTCCTAACCCTTTGTCCGTTATAGACTAATAATTATCTAAGGTCCTAACCCTAACCCTAGTCCAAAGTCTGTCTGCACTCTCGTACTATAACATCACTGTCTTTTTAAGCTATCTACTCAATACATCATGCCTTTACTACTTCTTTCAGACAGACTTGAGACTATTGCTTCTTCCTATAGTATCTTTTTATCTTCTCATGCTATTGCTTAAGCATTTTTACATTGATCTTAGAGATGGTAGAGAAAAGAGGAAAAATATAGTAGTATAAAAAGAAAAAGTGAAAAAAAATTTCTTCTTTTATATTAACTTAGACACTATTATAGATTCTCTAGGTAAACTAAATAGAACTTCAAAGGCTTAGTTATAAGAGAGAAATACTGTTATATGTCAAGTCTACTTATTTAAAAGACCATTCTCCATAGTAGTAATATCATGTTTAATCCCTGACAAAAGCTTATCTTCTATAATTGTTATATTTCCACAACACATCTCCTATAGCAGTATTGTATTCAATTCTGAACTCTTGAGTACTTAATCATCCACAACAGAAATACTTCTATTGAACTTAGCCTTCCACAGTGGAGTTTCCCTATCAATCCCTTTTAGTGTCTCACACTTGAAACTCTGCTTGGAGCTGTACTTTGAAACTACTGAGTATCTCTCATTATTTTTAGTTATCTTGTAATTTGCTAGTCTGATAATCAAATATTCAAGTTAAAATCAATTCTCAGTGTTATATAGTAATATATCATATTAGCACTCATCTCCTTCAGACTTTATTCTATCTTCTGAAGTTATGACTATATAGTAGACAAATAGTACACTATATAAGCTGAAGCCAAGGTCATTCTAGGAAGCCTATATTAAATCATGTATCAGATGGGGTTTATATCAGGAGATGAAAGTCTATGGAGTTGGCTCAGAAATTTGCAGAGTATGTAACTCTGTGGAAAAAGCTTGGTGATGCAGACTTGTAGAATGACCTTGGCTTCAGCTTATATACTATGCTATTTATCTGCTATGTGATTGCAACTTTAGAGAAATAGATAAAGTCCAAGATGGAAGTGAGTACTGATTGGATGTGTTGCCATTGAACACTGGGGATTGAGTTCAATAAAGATTATCTTTGTCGATTATCAGACTAGTGAATTACAGTGTAACTACTAGTCTTATATACAAGTTAGATGTATAGGAGATACTTAGGGTTTCAGTGTATCACTCTGAGTGAATGTTTTAGTGGTGAGATACTAATGGTAAGATAGAAGAACTCTACCATGGAAGACTAAGTTTGATAGGAGTATCTCTATCATGGAAGACTAGATATCCAGATTATTACATTACCACTGTGGGGATATGTTGCAAAAAGATGACCATCATAAAAGGTGAGCTTGTACTGTAGATTACTATAGTAACAGCACCATTGCAGGGATGTATCTTCAGCATGGGTGGACTTGACATATAACACTATGTCTAATACCTCTAGAGAACTTTATCCTATTCTCTTAGGATATTCTGAAGGTAAGTTATATACTTAGTAACTGCAAACAATATAGCTTAGGATTCTCTAGAGATTGGAAACTCCATATAACTCTGTATACCTTATCTAGTTGTTCTAACATTGTCTTCTAATTTCAGTGTTTATCCTTTTTTTCAAACTTTACTACTGTCTTCTTTGCATTTTTCAAGTTCTCTTTCTTTTCCCATATATTATTCTCTGCTGTAAACCCCTTTAAATACACCAAATACTTCATTACTCCTCTTATTTTTTCTTTATTCAAAGTTTTTCTACTTTCCATTTCTCTACTTTATCAACTTCAATTAGTTGAGGTTTCTCCACTTTTTGCCCCTTCATTGGTTCTCTATATCACACTATTCAACTAACATTCACTACCAGATGAATTCTCATAGAGGCTAGCAGTTTTGACTTCACCACATTCTTTGTTACTACCTCCTCAACTATATATGGTTCCATATCCTGTTCTATCAAATTCTTTACTAATCTTTCTTTAAGTACTAAGTCTTTTGTACTTAGCTTTATCTCCTTTTTTCTCCACTTCTACTTTCTTCTGTTTCTTAATCCTCACCACAAGCTCTATTTCTTTCTCTATTTTTCCTTTTTTCCTGATATCCACCACTATTCTCAACTCTCTACCATAATTTACCATAAACAGAAATACTTTTATTCTTATGTGAACTTTGTTGTTTACTGCAAACTCTGCTATAACTAACTACTCTGGCCAATTCCTCTGTCTATAATCCATAAAGAACCTTAATTACTATTCCAACTCTTGGTTCATTCATTCCATCTACCTATCTGTTTGTGGATAGAATACTGTTAACAACCTTGTCCCAATCCCCAACATGCTATTTAACTCCTTCATTAACTCCACCACAAACTAAGGTCCTCTATCTGAAATCATGCTCTCCAGTAACCTATACAACTTCCACATGTTACCTCTAAGCAACCTTGCTAACTCTTCTACCAATATTTCTTCTGTCATTGCTATAAAATGTGCCATTCTTAATTATTTATCACACACAACTAAAATTGCATTCTTTCCTACTACTAACAATGACTTTGTAATAAAGATCAAGTCCACTATCAGATATGTTCACTATCAAATGTGTCCACAGTTTCTCTGGTATCTCATTTACTATCAACTTCCCTACTGGTGCCTGTATTCTATTCTTCATTCTCTGACACAAGTCACATATCTTTATATTTTTTCCAACATATTTTGTCACTTCTGGCCACCAGTAATTTCTTGTTACTAACCCTATTGTCTTCCATCTTCTTCCATGTTCTGCTATTAGCACATCATAGTATAACTAGATAACTTCTATCCTCAGTTCCTCATTCTTCAGCACATGTACTTTTCTATCTTTCAATGCTAACTCTCCTTCTATTTCCCATTCATCACCTTTTTTTATTCCAATCCCTACCTTCAGATCCAGTCTCTTCCTCAAACCATCTGCTTTTCCCATTCTTACTTCTAGTACATACTTCAAAGTGAAATCAAATCTAGATAAATATAAGGCTCATTTAGTCTGTCTCTGATTCAACTCCTATACCTTCATAAAATACTCCTAATTTTATGGTCTATCAAACCTCAAACTTGAACTTAGTATCTTCTAACAAATGTTCCAATCTTCTAATTATTGCCAACATTTCTTGATTATAAATTTCATAGTTGCATTTCATTTTATTTGATGACTTTAAAAAATAAGCTACTGATCTTTATCTTTCATTTACAAATTCCATGGACAATATCTCTTCTATTGTATAATCTAATACATTTATCTCTATTCTCATCTTCTTGTCTAGATCTAGTACTACTAAGATTAATCCTGTGGTTGTTAGACATAGTTCACATCTTATTATTTGAGATCCAATGAGAGTCTCCCAGAAGTCCAAAATAAGTTAATAAGTGTTATCCAAGAACACAAAACATAAAAGTTGGGATGATCTTTGGATTTAACTTATATGTTACATCTCTATAAGAGACACTGGTTACATATTTTGAATGAGTTGCTTTAGGTTATGACTAGTGGATAAGTCTATCTCAAAGATGGGAGATGTGTTGTTGCTAGTACCAGAAGTTGGTGATAGTTTTAGTTGATTTTCAGGATAAAGCTTATAGTATAAACTACTAGCTTATATACTAAGTATACTATCTAGGATAGTTATCTAAAATACAGACTGCTAAGTGTTACCCTAATTTCTAGTGATCCTTGAATGTCAGGAATGGAAATCCATAAAGTTGGCAAGAGCCTAGCAAGAATGTCTAAGATGGAATGAAAATAAGTGATCTATACTAGAAGAGATTAGGGAGTGTAAATAATGTTAGGGAATATTGGTAGTATTGTAAGTCCAGATCTACACTACAGAGGCCTTAGTTATACTCCTAGACTAGTATCACAATATGAACTACTCACTTATTTGTGATATCTGAACCTTGGGTGCACTTTCAGAGGTTTAGGAGTAATTCAGAAGTTCAATAATAATGACAATGATAATGATGAATAATGATGAAGATTGATATTATTAAGTCTGAGATCTAATTCTCAGATACAGAAGTATTTATACAAAATAGTGATGGTCTATACACAAGCTATTTCTATTACATGATCAAAACTTGTATCTGGTAGGGCTATCATCTGTCATAGCAGATGTTAGGCTAATTTTAGAAGGTATCAAATTATGTCACTACATTGATATACTTGTATCTCTATAAATACTTATTGCTATGAGATATACCATATATCATTAGAAACTATTTAATAAGCACTTTCCAATGCAAGTTCAATTATATGAATTCATCAAGCCATTCATGAGATATTAGCCAACAAAACTTTTACAGTTACTGATAGCCAGATATCTCAGTTGTTTGTTGTCTCTTTTGTACATCCTGCATATGTGCAAATAGCCCTCATTTGGGGCATTCCAGTGCAACTTAGTTTGTGAAAATTGGTCTACTGGTTGTGGAAATACAAGCTAAATAAAGTTTATGATAACTAGTCACTATCTAAACTAGCTCCTAATAGACTGATAACTGCATTTACCTTATTATGATCTCTTATCAGGCATGGTTCATACTGAAGATGAAAGTCTGTAGAGTTAACTTGAAGATATATAAACTTGTAGAATGACCTTGGCTTTAGCTTATATATTGTACTATCTGACTGCTGTGTGGTCACAATTTCAGATAAAAGGAGAAAGTCCAAGATGGGAGTGAGTACTGATTGGTGTATTGCTGTTAAACACTAGAGATGGAATTCAATAAGAGTTATTTTTGTTGATTATCAAACTAGTGAATTACAGTATAACTACTAGCTCTATATAATATAGAAAATGCTCAGAGTTTCAGTGGTATAACCCCTATCACCCCAAGCAGAGATTTTAGTGGTGAGACACTAACAGGAGTATGACTCTGCCATGAGAGACTAAGTCAAATAGAAGTATTCCTGTTATAGAAAATAAAATATCTGGATAGTTGTATCACTACCACAAGGACATGTTACAAGAAAGATGGGCTTTGTATAGTAGATGTTGAGAGGATAGTATCACTGTAAAGACGTATTCTCTGAATGGGTGAACTTGACATATAGTAGTTTTTTATAATATTTCATTATAACATATAATTATATAATCATAACTTGTGAGAGCATCATGTGACTGTGACTGGTGTGTGATACCAAGTCACATTTATGTGACAATTTGTGACAGTTATATATGACATCATGCTAACCTTAATCTTGAGTTCAAGAAAAGTAAAAAATAAAAATTGTCAAGTTCACTATCTTTAACTCTGATGATTCCTCCATTCAAGTTAGGAAATATAAAGTTTACATTGTAAGTGGAAATTCTATTACTAGGTTTCATATAGATATTACCTAATATATTAGTAACTTTGTCTATAAGATGTTAGATATGGTTTACACCATGTTTGAGATCTGTAGTAGACTCTTGGAAGATAGATAAGTAGTATAATTTATCCAGAATATATGGAATATAAATATTGAACAATCTTCAGCTTTAGCTTATATACTATACCTTTACTAGTTATACTAGTTGCATATTTTAGAAGTTATACTTAAAAGAGCTGGAAATGATTAGTCTATCTAGAAGTAGAGAGGTATATTATTATTAACACTAGAAGTAAGTATTAGATTTATCTAGAAAATGGAAACTGTAAGCAAGTTATCCTAATTATAGATAGTCTTCAGATAGAGAAATAAAGATCTATGGAGTTGTTAGAAAATCCAGCAAGGATGTCTGGGAAGTGATTAACAGTGTTGATCTATACTAGAAGAAGTTTGTAAGTATAGATAAGAAAGAAGATATTATCCATGAGTTAGGACAAATGTGACTATAACAGTAGTTCCATCTACTCTTCTTGTTCTTTATTCTATTTTATGGTCTTTTATAATGTCATTCTTTCAATACAATTTCTTATCTTACTCTAGGTCAAAACTTGTGTTAAAGCAATTTACACTTGCTAGAGATCTACAAATGTAGTATAGAAGACAGATTGGATAGTGAAACTTATTGAAAGAAGACATAAATGTGAGTTGGAAGTAATATTCTATATGAATAATAACCTTAGCTTTAACTAAAAGAAGTTATGCCTAGCTTAACTTTATCGCATGGTTATAATTTGGGGAAGAAGTATTCAGAAGTAAACTGAGGATGAGTGTGGTATTTAAATACAGAAAGAGTCTTTTTAATAATAGAATACTATGCTTACTCTGGATTTGTTGGAGGTTATTGCTTGGAACTCCATAAGATTTGCTATGGAATGAAGAGGCTCTTGTCCATAGATTGATAGGTAATTTAAATAGAGTGCAATCTATACTGGAAGAGAATGAGTAATTATGGATGAGTTTGGTGTTATCCCAAGATAAATAACAGATACAGTCAGTTAGTATGTAATACCTTGTTTCATTACTTGAAACACCATTTAATTCTATCACTCATTTGGGCAAACATCTTACTGAAGCCTTTCTACTATATTTTTTATGCTATTCAAAACAAATTAATTAATAGAGACACTCTTCTCCCCAATCTCCAATTTATACTATTGTTAGGATATAGACCATACTTGGAAGGAGAAAACATTGACAGAAAAGTTATAAAAGATGTTGGATAAAGTGTAGAAACTTTATCTAAAATATGTATATGTAAATTGGGGATAATCTTGGCTTCAGTAGATATGTTATGCCCTTATATAATGTGATAGTTATATTTGGAAAGAGTGTACTAAAGAGTAGTGAAATATGAGAGAATTCAAGAATCTAAGTATGAATATTCAGATCAGTACACAACTATGGTTAATTTTTAAGATAAGAAACTACAGAGTATTTATGTATTTCAAATACTTGTCAGGTGCAGTTCACACCAGGGTGGAAGTCCACAGAATGGACTTGGAAATGAGCAAACTTGTGGAACAACCTTGGCTTCAGCTTATATACTGCACTGTCTGTCTGCCACATGGTTGCAACTTCAGATGATAGAAAGAAGTCCGAAATGGAAGTGAGTGCTGATTTGGTGTGTCACTGTTGAACACCAGAGATTGAGTTCAATAAGAATTATCTTTGTCAATTATCAGACTAGCAAATTATAGTGTAACTACTAGTCTTATATACAAATGGATAGTATAGGAGATGCTCAGAGTTTCAGTGGTAAAACCCCTATTACCTCAAGCGGAGGTTTCAGTGTTGAGACACTGACAGGGGTAACTCCATCATGGAAGACTGAGTTGAATAGAATTATCTCCACTGTGGAAGACAGAATACCCGGATGGTTGCAACACTGCCATAAGATGTGTTGTGAAAAAGATGATCACCATAAAAGGCAGACTTATATAATTTGGAAATGATATCACTACAGAGATGTAATTTCTGGACGGGTGGACTTGCATATGACAATACTAGTACTTAGTAACTAAGACTATATTCAAGGATTGAAGGAGATAGATAACTACTCTTTATCAAGATCACAGAAAGTGGACTTAACTTTTTCTTATTTTCTTATTCTCATTTTCATTTCCTTTTGATTTATTTTCATTTTTCTATTTTTAGAACTTAGGGTTAGAGTTAGTGATGGCATCACAAGTCACATGATACAGTGAAGGAGGTAGAAAGTTCTAAAAGAAGTGACGTCATACAACATGTACACTGTATGTTGACCTCATGTCTTACACATGGTACTTTAGGGTAGGATGCACAGTAGCTAGCACGGACCATATGAATAGGTATATAAGGTAGACTACTTTGTAAAAAGCTCTCTATCAAGTTCTCTTATGTTAACCTAATACAAGGTTCTTCTTATTGATCCACTCTAAGGTCTTTGATGTTATAACCTTAGAACCTTAGAGTGGATTCAGAGGTCAAACTCTTGTATTAGAGAAGACACAAGAAAACTTGATAGAGAGCTCTTTACAAAATAGTCTACCTTATATACTTCTATAGATGGTCCATGCTAACTACTATACATTCTACCCTAAATGGCCATGTGTAAAGCATAAGGCCAACATGTGGTATCCATGCTATATAACATCATTCTGTTCCAGAACCTTCTACTCTCTTCTCTCAAGTCCCGTGATCAATGTTGTGACTATACTATCAGATGTGACTGATGTGACATTGTGACCAATCACTTCTAATCCTAATCCCAGTGTTCTAAAAATAGAAAAATAAAAATAAAAATAAAAAATAAAATAAAAAGAAACTAAGTCCGCTTTCTGTAATCTTGACATTTGAGTTGTAACACTCTTGATATACTAAAGTTCTTGAAATAGAGTCTGGAGTTTCATAGAGATCATGAGGAAGTCATGTGATAAGTTATAGAATAATCAGACATAGGATGAGACAAAGTTAATCTGTACTAAAAGTGTATTGTATATTAGAAAAAAGATATCTACTTTTGTAGATATTTTAAATAGAATAGATATTAGGTATGTATTATCTATGATAGAAATTGGATAAATCAGATATGTTTGGGTTGGTATATAACAACTATTCAATGTATGCAACAGCCTCACTCTATTGTAGGTTCTAATATCATAGTTATAGACAACAATCCAAAATATTCTCAAATCTTTCCAATCTTATAATATTTGACAATTTTCTTCAAGCTTTCACTCAAGATATAGGTATGGCCAGTAATTAAATGATCAGTTAGCTGATATGCTTGGTTGCATTACTAATAATCTCAACAATCAAACCTCTACATCTTCCTCAAATTTATAAAAAACCAAAGCTAGAATTTCTAACACTTTTAACAGTACTAAGTCACATAAGCTCAACAATTTTATTTTCCAATACTATCTTTACTTTCACACTAATTTTTTAGAATTTACCACTGACATTGCAAAAATTAATTTTATAATGACATATCTCTCAAAGATTATCCAAAACTGGTTTGAGATAGGCTTTAACCAGAAAGGTCATGCCATTCTTCAAAATTAGCTCTCAGACTAGAACTAATTTGTCAATAAACTCTACTAACATTTTGGCCTTTCTAACCCTGTGTCATATCCCAATCCAGATATATCTATCCCAACTCATAAATAATATCTCCTTTTTTATCTATACTCACAAAATTCTTTTAGTATAGATCAACACTGTTGATTAATTCTCAAACATTCTTACTGGATTTTCTGACTACTTCATAAATCTCTATCCCTCTATCTGAAGACTACCTATGACCAGATGTTACATACCCATCTAAATATATCCAATCTATCTAACTACATCATGGATAACATTCTCCTAATATCTAATTCACTCAAAATATCTGTAGAAGAGTATATCTTCCTTCCTACCTATTCATACTCTTTAGATACAGATCTACCTGGTTCTTTTTTATGTCCAATCACTCTATTACTGATCACATAGTTCTTCATGATCTCTATGGAACTCTGAACTTCATTTAAGACATCTAGATACTCTGTAGTTTTTTAGCTTAAAAATTAACTAGTGTAGTATACTGTTTTGAGTACCCATGCTCAAAAGTCTAACTTCCTTTATGCTCTACTTCCTATCAATATCATCTTCCCAAATATGACTATTATGACATATAGAGGTACAATGTATCTGTTCAAGCTAAAGTTATCTAGTGTGTTGGAAACTTTATTCAGCTTGTATCTCTACAATTAGTGGACCAATTTTCACAAACTAAGTTGCACTGGAAAGCTCCAAATTATGGCTATTCACACATATATAGAATGTACAAAAGTAACAACAGATTACTGAGATATCAGATCATCAGTAACTACAAGTTTCATTGGCTATTATCTCAGGAATAACTAAATGGATTCCCAAGATCAAAGTTACATTGGAAAGAACTCATCAAACAATTTCTAATAATATATCATATATCATATGGAAATCAGTATTTATAGAGATACAAGCATATCAATGTAGTGATATAATAGAAATAGCTTATGTATAGACTATCATTATTTTGTATGAATACTTCTGTATCTAAAGATTAGACCTCAGACTTAACAATATCATTTATCATCAGTTTTCATTAATAATCATCAATCATTATCCCTCATTATCATTGACATCTGTATTGATCTTAATTATCATTGTCATTATTTTTGAACTTCTCAATCACTCTTAAACCTCTGAGAGTATACCCAAGGTTCAGATATCATAAATAAGTGAGTAGTTCATTTTGTGATATAGTGTCAGGCACAGTTCACATTAGAAGACAAAAGCCTATAGAATTGGCTTAGAAATGTACAGAGTATATAAACTCTATATGAGAAGCTTGGTAATATAGACTTGTTAGAACAACCTTAGCTTTAGCTTATATGCTGCACTATCTGTCTACTACATAGTTATAACTTTAGGTAAATAGATGAAGTCTAGAAAAGAAGTGCTAATAGTGGTGTGTCACCATTGAATACTATAGATCAAGTTTAATAAAGATTATCTTTGTTGATTATTATACTAGCTTACAGTATAACTACTAGACTTATATACATTTAGATAATTAGAAGATACACAGAGGTTTTAGTGTTTTAATACTAAAAGGAGTCAGAATAGGAGAATTCCAACATGAAAGACCAAGTACTTGAAAAGGTTAAATGATTGCATCACTGCTATAGAGATATGTTACAATAAGAGTGGCTATCATAGAAAACAGACTTATAACAGGGTTATTAAGAAGACATCACTACTATGGGGATGTGTCTTTAAAACAGGTTGGCTTGGAATATGACATCCAGGATCCACATGTATATGTCAGATAATGTTTCTTTGCTCTTTCAACATCTTTTATAATTTCCTGTGGATAGTCTCATCTTTCAGGCATGTTCTTTCTCTAATACCAGGATAACTTGCTTATAGTCTCTATTTTTGTCACATATCCATCTGAATAGATTAAATTCATCTAGTGTCAAGACTATCAACGGTGGACTTCATTCATTTTTATTTTCTCTCTTTTATTTAATTTTTTCTTTTCTTTTATTTTCTATTTTCTATTTTTAGAACAACTCGGGGTAGGGTTAATCAGTCACGCTGTCACAAATTGATGGCGTAGTCACAAGACTGATCACGGGACTTGGGAGAATGGAGTAGAAGGTACTAGAATAAAGTGACGTCATACAGCATGGACAACACATGCTGGCCTCATGTAATACTCA
>Ga0157364_1007571_pt1 | contig 11240 bp, 6 predicted proteins | sample AttsexASBM2_FD_111476 | JGI IMG/M metagenome (GOLD analysis project Ga0157364, IMG submission 111476) | Fungus gardens microbial communities from leaf cutter ant in Ribeirão Preto, State of São Paulo, Brazil - Atta sexdens ASBM2 | ecosystem: Host-associated > Fungi > Mycelium > Unclassified ...
GGAACACGAAAAGAACGATTTTGCTGAAGTATCTTAAAATTTAGCTAGATACAGATCTGAAAATAATTTTGTTGAACTATCATCCGTCAAAATAATTATGTAAAATGCTTAAACTGGTTGCTAAAATATCAAAACTTCTTGCAACATCGCTTATTATGCTGGAGATTCCTATTTAATTATTTTGATAGTTCATTACAATTTATTATTATTTTTAAGTCTGTATATAGATTTTAGATAATTTAACAGAATCGTTCTTTCCATAAAAGAATACCATCAATGACATCAAAATTATTTCTTAAAGTTGCAAGTGCGAATATAAAGAATTACTCTGTAAATAAAATTTTCTTTGCGTATGACGTTTACTGAACAAGATTGTCGAGCACCATTTGTCTCCTCGAGCAAAATGAAGACTGGGGCGGCCTACTAACACAGCAAACTGCGTCGGGCAATGCGGTAGCCGACTATACAAGCCATTAAACCGATCTTGCACCTCTGCATGTTACAAAATCTCATTTATCGACCGTTAACGTATACGTGCCCAAAATTGATTTGATTAATTTGACAAATGCAAGACCATTTCTTCGTCATACTTTCGTGGAAGATTTTTTATTCCTTTATATAGAGAAATAATTTTAAAATAGATATTTTCTATTAATATAACTATTTGATGGATATTTGAAGCCGATAAATGTTTATATGATTTTTAGTTTTCGCGAGAATGTATTTAAATGTTAAAATAGGTTTAGTATGACTTCGAGTATACGACAATTCTAAAAATATGTTAATTTTTAATTTTCTGGAGAGATGTATTCTTCAAACAAAGCTGTTTCATGTACGAGTACTTTATGCGTGCACGTGTTTCTGAAACCAATAAATTATTCAATAGATGAAATATGAGCGAATAAGATAAAATTATTCTCTGCCTCGAGAGATGCAGAGTTAAGCTCGTACATATACAAAGTCATTTCAAAGATAAATACCTATATTGTTTACATAAATTGTAAATCTTTATATATATATCTTGTTTAATTTATTAATTAATCGATCATTATGCATGATATTTCTGAAATATTTTATTTCTTTTGAAAATAAATACATGAACAAATTTAATTAGACAGAAATTTCTAATGAAATAAATATACAGTAAAGCCTTGGATATCTATAAATAGTTTCTAGATTTTTAATTAAAATAAATAAATAGATATAAAATGCAAACGCAACAATTACAATCTTAGTTTAATAAGAAATTATGAATATTTTATTAATGAAAAGTGTGTTTAATTATGGAACTTAGGATAAATTACTCACATTAAGACGCAAGTAAAATGAGTTTGCAAATAGAAGATTTTATAATTTATCCAGTGCTTAATAGCTTTGAAGGATTAATAGCACAAATGCATAAAAGAGTGTTTTTCAAAAAACTGTTACAAGAAATTTTTTAAATCGTTTACATTTATGTCTTCAAATGCGATGCAATACAGAATTGAAAATAAAAGCATTATACATTGAAAAAACAAAAGAAATTACATTAATTCTACTAGTAATTTATATTAATAATTAACAGCGCTTCTTTCATAAAATATAAAGTAAATTCTTCAATGTGAATGACAAAGTCAATTTAATTTATCTTTATTTAATATCTTGTTATTAAAAAGGATATCAACGTTATTTTTTATAGACTTATAGATTACGGAACAATTTAGACAATTTAAGTGTAAAATTAATCATCCAAACAGAATGAAGAACGTTCAGTCTTGAGCTTTTGTTTCAAGTATATATTACCTTATAAAAAATGAAAAATAATAGCTTTTTCAAATTAAAGGGTACCGTTTCATTTCGTGAAAAAATTCTTCTACCACAAGAAAATATTTCCTCTAAAAATTACAACATTACGTATTTTATGACAAAACTGTATAAAGCCATGTGTAAAAAAAATAAATGTTTCGTATTTTTCAACGCCATACCCCGGCACAAAGTTTTCACGTGTAGGATAAGAAAACAAAACATTTTTGTCAATCTATGTAACTACGAGATATTTATTTTGTCCTTTTTTCACAATATAATAATAGTTTTAAATAAATTTTTTTCAATGTAAAACAATTGATTATTGATCCTCTGACAAAAATGTTTTGTGTAGGGATATAATTTAACAAACGTATATATAAAATCCCTGACACAGACAACGTTAGTAAGACAGATTTAATCGCTATACCAGTCGATTCCATAAAATTAGATGGATTGCACAGCTATCAAGCCTTTCGTTATCTTCATACATCCGTGCGTGGATATCGGACATTCATAACTGCGAGCGATAAATGGATATCGGCACACATATCGTCATGCTTGGTCAAGCTGGCCAGACGGAGATATATCTGTGTGTATATTGAAACGTTCCATGTGGAACAAAGTACTGTAAACTTCGAGTGACTGGATTTTAATTAAATTCATATCGATCGCATTTCAGTCCCCAGTTTACACCTTGGTTATTTTTAATATCTCCACGTTCGAACTCCAATTTTAGAAACAAAAAATCCACTTCAGCTTTCCAAGTGGCATACGGTGCCACCAGTGAATACGTTGTGTAAATATGTCAATAAATATATTTGCAAATAACGCGCACAAAACAAAAATCGCATTGGTATTTGTTACAATTGATTTTGATAGTATTTATCAGAAAAAATCAACCATAAATAGGAGTACTATAAAAATGAAAGTACATATTAAAATGAGGTTGATATATACGTGAAATTCATGCAATAATATTTGTAGCCACGTTAATATCCTGCTTTTTTTACAACACATATTTTTGCAATTGCAATTTTCGAGAATCTATCATGAATTGTTTTTCACAATTTTGTATCAAATTTGCAATTTGTTTAAATGACACTTGTGAATAGCGAATTATATATTAACGCGAGTGCCATACGAGATTCAGGTCCGATTCCAAGGATTAGGGATACAAGGCACATTGCATTGTATACCTCGAGAGTATCTAATGGCAGAATCGGCTACTGGCTTAAACTACATCATTAGCTAGAAATTCTAATCCTAATGCGATTTTGTAATATTATTGATGTAATTGCTCTGACAAAAGTCATGTATTAATCAATAATCGAATCTTGCTTTATAAACTATCGAAATCCCCTATAAACTATCGACTATAAATGACTGAGGTATAAAAGTATTCATTTAATTTTACTACGAGAATAATTTTTAAAATGCGAGAAGGATAGGCGAAATTATGTTATATTCTTGTTCATAAAAACATCGATTTTCAATCTACAAATTTTTTATATAATTATCGGTAAATTATTATACAGAGCATAATTTGCGCGATGAGTAACAATGTAAAAGATGCAATGGAAAAGAATTTCGCTAAATAATTAAAATTCGGATTTTAGATGTAATAATTGTTTTACCAAAAATTACGTGCCAATAATCGAATCTTGTTTTCCGATGTTATCGGCATGCGAAACATGACGTAAAAAAGTAGATGTTCATTTAAATTCACAGTACGAGAGTAAAATGCGAGACTAAGAGACGAAATTTTACGTATTTCTGTCCATAGAACATCGATTTTCGATCTACAAGTTTTTTAATATAATTATCGGTGAATTATACTAATTTCAAGCATAATTGCATGGCGAAATAATGCGGAGAATGCAACGTAGAGAAAGATTCTGTTAAATAATTAAAGTTCGGAATTTAGATGTAATAATTGCTCTGCCAAAAATCACATGCATTCAGTAATTGAATCTTGATTTTCAGTATCGGAATGTAAGACTGATGTAAAGAAGTATTTATTTAAATTCAAAAAATAGTACTACGACAGAGTAATCCGCAAAATGCGAGAGGAGGAGGCGAAATTGCGTGTATCTGTCGAGCATCGATTTTCGATCTACAAGTTTTTTTATATGATCATCGGTAAATTACACTGAGTGTGATTGCGTGGCGAAACAACGCGAAGAGTGCAATGTAGAGAAAGATTCCACTAAGTAATTAAAGTCCGGATTTTCCTCATGGGAAATATAGAAGTATGCAAATAAGTGGATTAGCGGACGAAAATGTGTTTGGTTTATTAACTTCTGCTGTTATTATCGGATTGCTTTTACCTCGAATCCCTCATTAATTCATCGCTTGGCGACTGAGATAAACTGTAAACTGTATATAGAGATTTACATAATACACACATAACTAGTATATATATATATATATATATTTAACTAGTAGCAAAATTATATATCTTTTAACATGAAATAATGAAAAAGATTATATAAATACGGTGTAAAAGCTTTAATTTGTCATTATTACGTATAATAAAGCGATATTCATCTGCGTTAGAAGTAATGATACTTTGTCACTGTCAACTTGGCCGATTAAGAAGATAGAAGGAGACGAGCTGCGCGAATGGGCGGACAAGTAGAGTAAATCTACGATTCGTTTAAGCTGGAAAAGTCTTTTAGACAATTGAATTCATTGTCAGGATGAGAGAGAGGGGAGGAACGTGTGCCGGAGGAAATACGCAGAGAAGTTCTTGCCACCGTTGATACAAGCAATTAGATGGAATGGTAACTAAAATTGGATCATTTGTGCGAAATATAGTTTACGATTTTAATAAGATGGGTAATAGTTCATCCAAAATACATTTAAAGTTTCTCATTGTACAAACATTAAATATTTCTTTATATATTTGATAAATATAGTTTCCATTTAATGTAAAATTGTGTTCAAAGAACGCTAAAGTCAGATTCTCTCAGAAACAATTCTACTACATGCTACTTTCAGGAGCGAGAAGAACTAATGCGCGGAAAATCCACAGCTCGTTTCAGCTCGAACGATACCGGAAACTTAATTTCATTCGTCTGACTCGAAGGAGAATTCAAGAGAGCAGAGTCGAAATGCGGGAAAACTCTGAAAGCTTACGACATTCGTACTATTCGCGGAACATTTTTGTGTGACAGTCCATACTCGTAATTACTTTCGATCCATGTGACTCGTCCCTACTATCTTTTCACTGCCATAGATGTTACTTGATCGATAACGTGTTTGCCAAATTTTTTACTTTTTTTGTAACGTAAACCAATGTTTTTGTCTTAACATGTATAACGTTAGTTTTTTTTTTTAAACAAAACAATTTCAAGAAAACAGATGTACATGAAATTGTCATTACTTTTAAATTTAATTACAAACATAATCTAGAAAAATGACACCACAGCAAGCAAAGACAAATTGTTCTCCAGGGTCGTTTTCTTCACCGCAATTGTGTGCGAGATCGTAGAAAATATAAAAATATAAATGTAATATCTTCTTACTTTAATGCAGTCGTTTAATGGTTCCTTCTGTCCCCCATAAAGACAACAGCGGAAACATAATGCACAATCGTTCCGCGCTTTCCATTCTACATTTCCAGGCTTTTAGTTTTCCGATATATAGAACACGTGAAATTACTTTCTTTTACACAATTTTATTTGTTGTTTTTATCAGACATTACAAATACATAAATTTTCTGTGAACTGAAAAGCATGATATGACTATTAACGATCGTCAATGTTACTAAAAAATACTTTGCCAGTTTTAAATAATCAAGTAGTTTACATGCAACGTAAAATAATGAAAATACAGAAGAATTATTTTGTATCATCATAAAATTGTCGAAAATATTCACATTCTAAATTTGATACGAAAAAGTTAAATTATGACAAAAATATTTTATAAAATTTAAAAAGAATAGAGACATATGGGCTAACACTGAATAAAACTCAAATGCAATATTTCCGCATATAGATTGCCATTTCCTCGACAAGGCATCGTGTCACACGTCCAACTCCAATTTAGCTCGTTTTTGAATTCAAGTCCGACAGTGACAGTGATTCGTTCGTTGATAGAGCAGAAAGGCTGCGCAATAACGTCATCAAGAAATTAATGTATTAATTTATGGCTTTCGCGCGCGCGTGCGGGGGATAAAGAACGAGGAATTAAAAAGATATATAAAACACAAAACAGTATAATATGTCATACGTACACATATACATGTACATAAGGCTGTTACAAAAATTATAATACAATCGTGAAGCAGGAGATTCTTCGTGTAAAAGTAGATTTAAAATACAATAAACAATTTTTTTTGTATAAATATATTCAATAATATTTTGTACAAATATATTCAATAATATTTTAATTAATAAAATAAATATATTATTGAAACTTATTGCATTATTTTAACTATACTAAATGTAGCCTAACGTAGAAATAGCGATAAATAGTCAAATTGAATGAACCAAGCAGATTGTGATTAACACGTGTACTTAGCAAATATTCAAACTCTACTTGTTCTAAAACAGAGCTACATATGGAAAAAATGTATTGTATATTTTCGATTTACTTTTAGATGAAAAATTATTTTTTTCTCGGTTATTCCGATTTTCGGAACATCCTATATGTATGTATAAGTATATGTGTGTATATATATTTGTGTGTATAATAAAGTTTTTCATACTTCTGTAGGGCATCGTTGTATCGGGGGACAGAGAAGCTTTGTCATCTAACCCACTTTGACCACGTTCCTATGACCGCGTGAAAACGCGTTCCAATTTCAGTAACGACGATTTACGGCTGACGTGCCCACCGTGACTATCGTCGAAATTTCAAGCAGGCTTGCTCGCAAACTTCCTAATCGCCCACCACAACGGATCGAACTGTCTATGCAAAGAGATCGATGAGCTCACACTTTGTTTTGTAGCGCAGGAATAAGACAGCTGTCTAAACTTTCTTCATAAATTGAGAATACACCGGTGTGGAAATTTCAGGACGAATAATAGACGCGTCAATATATAGACAATCTCATACAATCACATACTAAAATCTAATCGCGCAACGCGTGATCTCGTAATCGCGAAATTTCTGTTCTCTCCACGTACATTTTCACGATTATTTCGAGGTAGCCTAAGTAATAAATGTACCCAAGTGATAAACCCCGTGGGGAAAGCAAAACGAGACGCAGGTGCTAAAGACCGTCTTCACGACATGTTCCACGACAAAAGCGAATCGTATCGGTCTCGCAGGTCGAACGGTGGTATCCACTTTCAATGGATCCCATCAAACGCGCGATAAAACCGCTTCTCACTTAGGCTTTTGACTTCGAAAAGACACGACATCTATTCGACGATACTGAACTCCGGATCCATCCGGGTGGATCAGAAGTTCGAAAGTGCAGCAAGACGTTATATAAACGGTTTTGAGAGAGAGAGAGAGAGAGAGAGAGAGAGAGAGAGAGAGAGTGTGTGTGTGTGTGTGTGTGTGTGTGTGTGTGTGTGTGTGTGTGTGTATATATATGTGGGTGGTGTATGAGAAGAGAGAAAAGAGAGAAAGGGCGAGAATTGCCTCGATGCTCTCAAGATCAGCGCGCGTCTGAGGAATATGTAGCACGCGGTATTCGATATTCTTTAGACCACCAGTGATCCCCATTCAACCTATTCTTACAATGTGTATGCTGGATTTAGCTCGTGGAGATAGATATTCCTAACATTCGTTGAAACGGCCAGCTTTACGGCAGCTTTCGCGTTGAAAGCTCGCTCGTATACGGCCTGTACCTTCCTCCCTGCTTCCTAAAGCTTCCCATCTCTTCGGCATTCTCCACCTCGCCCAAACATTCGTGCGCAGGTATGCACTCTATCTCCTTCATTCCGTGCATGGTCCCTTTTCTTCGTCTCTTTACCAAGCGGGCAAAACCGATTCCTCGATTGGCTCTATCGGTCTCTTTCCTTTCCTTCTGTCTTTTACCCTTCTTTCGTCTTTCGTCCCTTTTTTTACCCCTCATCGACCTCGTTGTTTTTTCTCTTTGTTCGATCTTTTACACCTTCTTTTCTTTTCTTCCTTTTTCTTTTCTTTTTCTTTCTCTCTTTTGCAGTTTATTGCTTCCGCGTCTCTTGGCACCGTGCCGTCTCATCTACTCTTACCAATCAACAAACAGGGACTCAGATATAAGAATAATAATACGAATTGTAGACTGTCGTGAAAGAATAAGATAAGAATATTATAAACGCCTGACATTGCTACATATCTAATTATAAGATTGAAATATCGATTGGCACGATATGGCAATCTTTTGCTTCTACGATCGTTTGCAAATTGGTCCCTTGCGGACCAATTTATTCGTGTATTAGCATATTGCCATGATAAAATTTACATATGGAATACCTTTTGGGTACACCCATAGCAAAATTTGTAATCCTGCATCCTATTTTATATTAATGTATGAAAATTCTATGACCATTCCTTAGCAAAGTCATGCTGTGGTTAGAGACGAATATGTATTACATGATCGTCGCTTTTTAATTATCGGACATCGAAGCATTGAAATCATATGAAGATAAATAACAGGAGCGGTTATAGCCACGTTATTTATAGTTCGATCTCATAGCATAATTTTTTCCAATTTATATATGTATACAAAAAATTTAGATACATATTTGATTGTAGAATTCTTATGTAAAAATAAAAATCACGGTGTGCGAATTGTGTGCCTCGACTTTTCTCCGTACTAAATCAAATCACGTTTCCCGTTTTTCCTCAGCAGACACTGAGATAAAGATGTCTACTAGATTTCGTGCGCAGAAAGAAAAATGTTGTTTTAATCTCGTTAACCTTTAAGACCTTATACATAACCGAACTATGGCGATATAATTATCCGCTTCCAATAATGATTAAACGAAGCCAGAGAAATGCTGATACGTGCAACCTGTGCCTGCTAATTAAAAAGTTATCGGTACTCTTGCAATTATCTTCATGAAAAAGCAATTCTCGCGTATGATATCAGAAACAAATGTTTTCTTTAATCCTAATAAATTTCAAAGTAATACATGTATTGACGTAATTAATGTATTGTAATTTATGACTAAAAAAATATCACATCGAGATATGCAGTATGCAACGTAAACATATTTTATTAATTATATGTAATATTAGTTACATTTGATTAATCACATATATTTGACTTGATGTTAATTAATTTATATGTATTTATTACTTTTTATTATCATAGATTGGATTATCATAGATTCTCTACTTCGTATAAATCTCGCATGTTTTTGCTGATTCAGCTACTATCTCTCATTTCCTAATGTTTCTTCTGCTTTTTTGCAAACGCGCATATACTAATACATATAACATATATGTATGTGATATCTGTCTATCTATACAGGGTGCTCATTTTAACAGTTCGCTGACTTTTAAGATACAAATTTATAAAAAATATGTTGTCATCAAAATATGCCTTATCTATAATTATCTATAAATATTATCTATAAAGCCCTAGACATAATGCAAGGAAATAGAGATAGCGATAGAAATAACGCGATTTTAATCCATTAAAAATAAAATTCAATAAAATATACATTTCTGATAGGTTGAAATCGTTTTATTTTTATCGCTATTCCCTTACATTGTGTCTGCAGGCTTAATTTGCAGTTCAAAAAAATTAAAAATTTCTTTTTTATAAAAAATTTAATTTTAATTTTTTTAATTATCATATGATTTTTTCCTGTATAAGACATTAAGAAAAATTTCTTGCATTACCGGAAATATCACTTTTATTGATATTTAATCAAACTTTTTTATTTTTTAAAATAGCCTTATTTATTCCATTATTATTCAAGCTCTTATTAGAAATGTAAGCACTGAAACTGTTAAAAACAATTTTTGCATAGTAAACATAATAAATGATTATCAATATCATTCTTTAAATATTGTTACAAAATGGGAATATTTTTAAATAGTACAATTTATTATAATATTGTTGGGAAGATTAAGATGAACTTACACTGAAGATGTTTTTTATTTTATTATATTTTATTATATTTATTTTATTATAATAAAAAAGTTTGTAACTAACGTAAGCAAGTATTAAAATTGTATACCTCCGTCTATAAAGACATTCAAAGTTCTATTCTTTTCAACAAGTTAATATTAATTACATATTTTATATTATTTGTATCCAAAACTGAGCACAAGCTGTAATTTTCATCTTCAAAGATTTTGAATATTATTAATTGGTTTTTTTTATGTAAGTGAATACAGCTATTTTAAGTAAATTTAGTAAATTAAATATTAATAAAAGATATTACTAAAAGTAATATTTTCATATAATTAAATTAATCAAATTTAATATTCTCCATAATATTATAAATAAAAATCGTATGGTGCTTTTTATAAAATGATCTTAATTTTTTATGGAAAGATTTTAAAATTTTTGAAATCACAAGTAGCAGTCATAGCTGGAACAAGTAAATATTTTCTTTGCAACCTTTTGTTGAAACTATTCCAAGTATCTCGAAAATCGTGCAGACCGCTACGATAAGCACTTTGTATATAGGGTGTCTCAAAATTTGCGACTTAAAGTACTGACAGGAAAGTTTTCGAAAAATTAAGTAAAAATGTAGTTTGTAAATTTTTATTTTAAACAATAATTTTGGAGATAAGGGTTTAAATATGACCAATCACAGATTATGTTTAAATGACCTGTAAGTATTAATGAATGCGCTGAAGTAATACTATCTCGCAATTTATGGGGATTATACGTGGTCTGTAATTAGCAGTATTTAAATTCTTATATCTCAAAAAAAAATTGTTGCTTAAAATAAAAATTTACAAATAACTTTTTACTTAATTTTGGAAAATTATCGTACTATAATATTTTGAGTTGCGAAATTTAAAACATCCTGTATATAAGTATTTAGTATAGTACAGTATGTATTCGAAATATGCTAAAAGATTTAAAGGATTTCTCACAAATTTCTCACAAATTTATATAACCATGAATATTATGAAACGATTTAGTTTTAAAGATACACTGTAAAAAATCAAATGTTAATTTTAACTTATAATTGTATAACGAATTTTCTGAGACAAGACATTTCTATGTTAATTTTAACATTTTTGCATGCCTCAGAAAGTTTCTCTCTCTCTCTCTCTCTCTCTCTCTCTCTTCACTATACGACTATAAGTTAAAATTAATATTTTATTTTTTACAGAATGTTAAAAAATTGAAGGAAAAATTTCAAAAATCGATCACTCAAATTATTTTGCTAAAACTTTGTATATGTTTAAAGTTTCATTAAAATAAATAAATTAATAATTGAACTTTTTTAGTGTACTTAGTATACACCTTGTATATACATATATACACAGGTATATATATACACACACACACACACACACACACACACACACACACAGATATATTA
>Ga0157364_1007572_pt1 | contig 11239 bp, 11 predicted proteins | sample AttsexASBM2_FD_111476 | JGI IMG/M metagenome (GOLD analysis project Ga0157364, IMG submission 111476) | Fungus gardens microbial communities from leaf cutter ant in Ribeirão Preto, State of São Paulo, Brazil - Atta sexdens ASBM2 | ecosystem: Host-associated > Fungi > Mycelium > Unclassified ...
CCTCCCTCTCCGACGCTACGTGATAAAATTATTCTGCGCGCGCAGATGAAAAAAATGAAAAAAACATAAACTTTCTCTAAATTTTTCTTAAAAATTTAAAATATTCTGTACACAGAAGTCAGAAGGGGAGAGGAGTGAAATAAAACGAGAACGATTAGGAATGAACAGGAACGATAAGGAACGTTTTATGATTCCTGCATTTTTATAAAATGACAATGGAAGGAATTCGACCTGCCAAAAAGAGAAAATTTTTTCTCGTAATGAATCATAAGGAACAAAGAATTAGTTTATCTCGTAGTTTCTAACGAATAAGAATTATTACATCGATAACCTTCGAGTTTTTTTTTCAAAAAAACAAGAAGAAATTTATGAAGCGTCTTCGATTTAAAGTAAATTTATTGGATTTATTGCTTTTTAAAAAATTCATTAATGTTTTAAGAGACAGAAGTACGACAAAAAAAGATGTTAAATTGAATTGAGAAAGATAATGCAGAAAAATTTATTCGTTTTTCATTTTTTTTGTGAGTATACTCCCAAGGGAAAAAATAACATGAAAATCCATTATCGATATCGTTCTTATTATTTTCAAGAGAAAAAATAACATAAAAATTCTCTCTATTCATCAAGGGAAAAATTAACATAAAAATAATGAGAACGATATCGATAATAATTTTGATGATGATAATGATAACGAGGAGCAGGAGCAACGCTAATGCTGAGGACAGCATTGATGATAACGGTGATGACGAGGAGGAAGAGGAAATACGTGATGAGATAGAAGCGCCTCAGGAGGCAATAGAAGAAGAAGAAAACAGATATTACGCACCTCTTGAAAATGAAGGTAATAATATTTTTACTTTTTACTTTAAATTTGCTTGTTGTTCGAGATACTTAAACAGATATTTTTATCAGATATTTCGTATTCTCCTGTTCTGCCTATGTCGCCGGAATATTAAAATTTGTAAATAAGAAAAACATTATTCGCTCATATACGATCATGTAAACAGCTGTAGGTGAGTTATCTTGCTGTAATATTACGACTAATAGTATAAGTTTCTGATTTAATATATATAGCAATGTTATTGTAGATTAATAAAGGTAATAAAAAAGGTTTGTTTAACTTTTTTTACAGTACAAACTGGCGATGGACCGACCATCCTACTTCCGTGATTGCTTCTACATCGCTTCTGCATGCAAGAGAAATGTTTTGGAAGAAGAATCCTCGCAAAATTTCGAGGATTTCATCGACGATGATCATCATCATCAGCAGCAGTAGTAGCAGCAGCAGCAGTACAGCAACAGGTGCATCATCGGGAGGAAAATAATCATCACCGGCCGGATCAACAACAGGAAGTTAGAGGTAACTTTGCTTTTATCGAGTTAAGGCGGAAAACTCGCGTCGGTTTAGAAATTTTTACTAGGGAGGGAGGCAACTTTCGCGATACGTCCGCCTGAAGGTACAGATATCATTCGTTGGATAGAAAACGCGTTCCGTGAAATTCGAGTGTATGCATTATATTTGTGCGAATCGAGCGATTACGTAGGATTATCGTTCGAGTCAGCGGATCTAGCGCGTGGTCCGGCTGGTTTATCGTTTCGTCCAGCACGCGATTTAACTCATGAGGGATATGGCAACTCGTGAGTTCGCTGGCGCAAAGTGCTGGAGGATTCGATATCGCAGAAAATTTTACAATATGCGTTTTCAAAGTCTCAATACCAGCCGGTCGAGGACGTGAATCTAATCGATTAACTCGCGAAGATGTAGCCAAACGCTCGATTTGAAAATAAACAATACAGACAATTTATGTTTTCCCCGTTCGCTCGTAGTGGCACGTGTGGATCAAGAGCGTGGGCAACTGCGTACGGAGGAAGAAAGATGGGAATCCGTGAGATTCCCATCTTCGTTCCAGCGTTCTTCGTTACAGCGTAAGCTGGCCGAAGAATTAACGAAAGCCGCTGGTATCATGATTCCCGAAGAAGATTGTGAAATTTGCGAAATCGAGCAATTCCAACAGATTTTCGCTTTCGAAAATATTGCAATTATGATAATTTCAGTACTTTCGGTCGAGGCGAGAATCCGATAATACGACGGCTGCGCGTTACTTTCCTCCTTGGTCGCGAACCAGCATGTTATTTAAATATAATATATTATGAGGGTTCGCGACATTATAATCCTATATTAAATATAAAAGCTGCCGCCGGTTCTCGCGGAGGATATTGTGTAGCATGCAACGTGGGCTTCCGTAATGACAGAGGTCATTGATGCCAAAAAATGCTGCTACGCTATCCCGTCTTGCGAATACCCCGATGTTGAGTTGATTAAGTGTGATTCGTGCGTTCGCGTCTTCTTCGGGCGTGCATGTTTCGAATGTCATCGAGTGCAGGGATCATATAATCAATTTCTCGCAAGCGTTTGCGAATCCATTAAAATTTGTAACGGATACGGGCGATTGGTTAATTTAAAATCGCGACGACATGATTGCGACGTAGTTTATTTCAAAACTTGCCGATCGCAGTCTTCGAATCATTTATGTTACATGCTCTTTATTATAAAGCCTCAGTAGAAAACCTAGGAGAAGGTACGAGTAACATCGCGAAAAGAAAATCCGCAAACAAATACGAATGACGTCGAAGAACGACGATTGAGTGTGTTAAAAGAGATCGCGTCACATTCGTGTTTTATGATTTCAAAACGCGACAAGACGAAACGCTCAAAGGAACGGAGAACGTAAGAATTCACGTTCCAACTCTCTGCGTTGCGAAGCATGCACGAGAATAAAGGTCATATCATTGCGATGTCGTTAGTGGAGTGCGCGAATTCATATTTAATAGTGATCCCGTAAAAGAGTTTGTCGATTTCGCGACACGAAAAACACGTCTAAATATTTTTAAAAAATCATCTGTATCGCGCATAATGCTAAAGCATTTGACACTCAGTTCATTTTAAAGTATCTCGTTGAAAAGTCAGGAATAACGGAAGAACGGATGATTTTGAACGGGAATATTATCGTTATGACGATTGTACAAAATTTATTGATAGTTCAAATTATATACCTATGCATTTAGCCGATTTACCTAAGGCTTTCGGACTGCGAGAAACTTTGGGTAAAGATTTTTCTCTTCATTTGTTTAATACACTGCAAAATCAAAATTATATTGGATCAATATTTGATGATATTATTCGCCTGAGCAAATGAAGCCTGAGAACACGAGCATTTTATGATTTGACACGAGGAAATGTCGCGATCGAATTTCGTTTTTGATTTCAAACAAGAAATAATAAAATATTGTCAGAATGATGTAGATATTCTTCGACGTGCGTGCATGGCATTCAGAAAAATCTTTTTAGAATACGGAGATGTGTATTCGTTTGTAGAATACTATTGCTACCACATATATGAAAGTTTTTTGCAAAAACTTTTTACGCGAGGAAGAAATAGGAATCATTCCGGATATAAAGACAATCACTCGAACAAAGCACTACAGTGTGGATGAAGCGTAAGCTCGGACATCCTATTATTCATGCAGGGCAAGGCCGCGAGTATTGAATTGTCGGTACATCTGTCGATAGATATTACGAAGTCAAATTAGCGAACGCGTTGTGTTACGTGTTACAATTTCACGATTGTTTTTGGCATAGTCTCAACTGTTACCAAATCAATCGTGAAAGGAAACTTACGGACGGGACATCACATGAAGATACAATCAATACGAATGAATTCTCGCAATGGCATGGCGTCTTCGACAACGCAGATATAGAGTGAAAGAAAAATGGGAGTGTGAATTTGCACGAGAAAAGCGCAAGAATCGCGAGATGCACAATTTTCTCGAAAACCATCCTAATCAACCCTCTTCTCGACCCTCGTGAGGCATTCTTTAGGCCGTACGGAAAATATCGTAACCCGATACGAAGTTACGGATACGGAGAAAATACGTTATATGGATATGTGTTCTCTGTATCTGTATTGAAAATGAGCTTTTCCTTTAGGCCAACCTACAATTTATATCGGAAAACAAGGAATTAATTGGCGTAGCTCCGAATTTTAATTTGGATTTTGTCGAGGGTATCATTTGGTGCACAGTACTTCCTCCACGCGATTTCTTTCACCCTGTATTTCCGTATCGCATACAAGGCAAATTGTTGTTCGAGCTGTGTTGTAGTTGCTGCGAAATGTTCTCGTAGGTCGAGTGCACTCACGCTCTCCCCGCCGAAATTGTATCGTGAATTCGTAGGTGCATGGGTATCCTGTGAATTGCGCAAAACCTCGAGAAAGGTTATCTCGTGACGAATGTGAGCGAAATATGGCAATTTAGAATCACATGGTTTGATCCTTGTACGAAGCAAGATGATTTGTTTGCCGAATATCAATAATTTTTTTAAATTAAAGCAGAAAGCTAGCGGATAGCCGAGAGAATGCCAGAATGACGAGAGTAAGGAATGGTACTTTCAGGAATACGAAGAAATTGAAGGTATTGTTCTCGATAGAAATAATATCGTTCGAAATCCTGGTTTACATTCGGTTGCGAAACTCTACTTGAATTTTTTCTGGGGTAAATTCGACCAACGAACCAATTTGTTTAATACAGAGATCGTAAAAAAATACGAACATTTGGCAACGTTGCTCACGAAATAACCAATATATTACCTGTCAATAACGAGATAATATATGTTTCGATGTGGCGACTATGCGAAGAGACTATGGTCGCGCCTTCTCCGCAAACCAACAACGTCACAAGCACGACTATTATATGAATATCTAGAGAAATTAAGTAGTCGCATTTATATTGTAATACAGACTCATGTATTCCGATTTTTCTAAAAGCTTTCGAAAGCTTTTCCCTCGCTGCGGCATCACGATAACGACATCAGAGTAAGCTTATCGTCGGCGATGCCACGCGCTCACTTAACGATAAAAATATACACAGATCGCGAGCCTCTTTGATTGACGAAGATAAGCTTGTGCGCGTCGTACCGCGGCGAGAACTTTTCGCCCCAATGCGGTGGTCTGACAAGTTCGCGAGGATACGCGAGCGCTTGTCCGCCGCGTGGGGGCCTCCGTCGCGATGATCAACTTATTCCCTCCTGCCTTTCCTAAAATTATTTCGTTTCATATTCTAGAAATCACGACATTTTTTTCTTTTTGCTTTTGAAGTCACGTACGGAGATCGATCATTCATTTCGTAAAATGGACGTGCGCTGGAAACATCCTTGAATGATCGTATGCGGGCCGATCATATGCGGACCGATCGATTGCGGGAAGACGATCTTTGTGAAGATTTTATTCCAGCATTTATCTCTCATATCCGACGCGCTTTGAGAAAGTTTTATTTTATTACGCGGAATGGCAAGAAGCCTCGTCAATTATCGTCAATTACAATACAACACGTAAAAGAATTCGAAGAACAGCGTTGGGAATGCAGCAATAAAATGACGAAGAAGAATATAATTTCGCGAGGGAAGATTACTACATCCGAAAAATTATTCGAACGATCTTCTTTTTCCGAAATTAGTGATAATCGACGATCTTATGAGAGAATCGTCGTCGTGCGATCGTGAATTTTTTTACCAAAGGCAGTCATCACAAGAATCTCAGTGTTATTCTTATCACAGAATCTATTCCATTAGGGACCAGCGTGATATATCACTTAATGCGAATTACATCGTCGTTTTAAAAAATCCACGCGATCGTGCTCAAATTCGTTATTTAGCGCGTCAAGTCTATCTCGACGATCCGAAATTCTTAGAAGAGGCATACTACGACGCCAATCTAATCTCAGGAGTATTTGTTGCTCGATCTGAAACAATCAACCCCAGACGAGTATCGATTTCGAATATGTATTTTTCCCGAGGATACGATTCATTATGTCTACATGCTGCGTAGATCATTTTCCAGCGGATTCGTATAAAAGTTAAGAATAGGTAATCGTATATGTCAGTCGTAGATTTTTTTCGCGATGAAGGTGAGTGACGAGAAATCGCACAGAGCGACGAAAATCACCACACATTCGATCGGTAAGAGAAACACCTGTCTTCTCGCTCTATCATTTGAACAAAATTCAACGCATAACCTTCAACGCTGACGAAAAACTAATTCGTTGTATCTGTGAATGTATTTTTAATACACTCAAAGGTAACGTTTCGCTCGAACGGTGTGAAAAAAATCAGTTAACGAAATACAAAAAGGCTCTGCGTCACGTCGTTGCAAAACGTAGTAATGAGAGGATAAAAGAAAGTTGTTGGTGCAGTGAGGCGGATTTTTATCTTATATTATTATATTATATTACCTTATATCGGATCTATATTATCAACCTTATATATCACTAATTATCGAAAAAACGAAATAATAGGAATAAAATGTCATAGAGAGGACTGAAAAAAATGGTAATTTCGACAGAAAATCTGGAGAGAATGCACCATCAATTACGTCAAAATCCGACATTATTCGTTGATGGAGAGTCAAAAGAAATAACAATACCGCAAAATTAACATCGAACACTAATAATACAGCGCAAACTCCGGAAAACTCATCTAACACGACTCGATGCGGAGATGAGTCGTATTCTTAATTCCAGCCGCGTGACGAAAGTGAGAGGTGGAAAATGTACAGAGAGGCATTATGGCGATACCTACAATTTATTCAAGAAACGCGAAGACAGAAAGACGTACGTAACGAAAATGCAGAAGACAATGCTACACGAGATGCCTCCGATAAGAGAGACGATGGCGTTTTTCGCAATCTCACGCAAACATTCGATATATCACATTCCATTAAAAACACAGATATTACGAAAAATTTCGAAATTTCGAACATAATCATACGATGAAAAAGCATCGAGGAAATACTGGAAAGCGTACCGAAATCTTATCGTAAGCATGCACATTTACTGAAACATTTGTTTCGAAAAGCTGTGCCTGATAGAATTAATTAGGACGAGCATGGAATCGTAACTATAGATGGCAACGTTGTGAAAGATTCGAATATCGCTGACTTAATAAACAATGCGCGAGAGAAAAACTGTGAAAGCAGCGGAATCAGTTTACACGATTACTCCGTGTTTTGAACAAACCTTTTGCACTTGTGAGAAATAAAAGATTATTGTCCACGCACAGTTGCTGTAAACAATATAAAACTTCGACCTCGCGCGAGTTCCGCGAGTCTTTTATATCGAAAGCATGAGTTCCACGTCGATTGTATCGAGAGCATGAGGAAGAAGAAAAACGTAAAAATTATGAACAAGAAATAGACGAGGAAAGTTCATTGATTCTTTCTCGTACATGAAAAACAAATATCCCCGTATCTTTGCAAACGGGAAAAAATCGGTTACTCGGTAAAACTGAGATAACGATGACATTTGAAAAACTATATTACGATCCGTCACATTATGCGAGCTATTCGGCGGTGGATAATCTAACTCGTGCCGTTAAACCGAATTTCTCGCAGGGAGAAGTCGTACGCTGACTCGAATCGCAAGACGCATACACATTGCACCGATCATTGCGCAGAAAATTTCCGCATTTTGCGGAAATTGCATTACAACGTAATAAACATTGACGATGTGTGGGAGACAGATTTGATCGAACTCCGAAATCTAAAAAGTTACAATGGTTATTCCTATCTGCTAGTGATTATCGATGTACTAAGTAAATACGTTTGGATAGAACCGTGACAAAACGAGTAATTGTGTGATAAAAGCTTTCCATCGCTAAAAGCGAAGAACGAGTACTCGTGTACTTGCAAACGGACAAGGGCAAAGAATTTATCGCACAATCAATGCAGAAATTTCTTAAAGAAAACGATATACGTTTTCGGGTAAAGCGCCAGACATTAAAGCCGCCATTGTCGAGTGCTTCAACAGAACACTGAAAGAGCGAATGTGGCGTTACTTCACGCATAAAAACTCGCGATGTTACATCGATGTTCTTCAGGATATTGTACACACTTACAATCACACGCGTCACTCGTTCACGAGAATGCAATCAGCAGTAGTAACGAAAGAAAATATACGTATCGTATGTGAAAATATTGCTTATCGTTGGAAAAACGAAACATTAAAGAAATGTGCGTGAAAGGTTAAATATCGCGTCAGAGATCTCGTCCGTAGAGCAAAAGGCGCCTTCGAGAAAGGATATGAGGCTAAGTGAAGCGAGATATTTCAAATTTACCGTGTTCTTGATTGGCGAAACTCGTGTACGAACTGCGAGATTTAGCAGACGAAGTTATAGATATTTTTTATGAGCAAGAATTAACTCAAGTTGAGAAAAACTTAGAGGAAGAACAGTTTATCGTTGATCGCGTAATAAAGAGTAGAGGACAAGGAGCTAATAAACAAATGTTAGCTGGCGTGGTTACCCCAGTAAGTTTGATACTTGGATCCCGGTTTCGAGTTTAATTTCTTTTCGCGAGGAGGAACAATTCTTCTGGTACTTCCGAGTAACAGCAGTATGCGTCATTTTCCGGATAATACAACATCGTTCTTTATCACGGAATTACCTCACTCTATAGTATTACATAGGCAATAGAAGATTGCGATAAGCGAGATTCAATTTCTCTGTAGCTTTTTATACATACGTCGTAACGAAAATGTGATCAGATTCGTCGATGTTAAACCCGATGAAAGAATGAATGGTGCGCTTGAATGAACGGCAAAAGAAGTTACATTTTTAAATGGAATTTACAACGATATCCATGAGCTTATTGATGCGATTAATATCGCGTGTAAAGCTACCGAATTCGCATTTTTATTTCGAACAGCAAAAAGCGTCTTGGAATAAAATCTTGATAAGTATATACTGCGATGAGAAATGCAAAATGCTACATCATATAAACTTTTCCGATAATCTTTTACAAATGCTAAGTTTCGTATCAGCAATTTCCAGTAAACACCAATTTTATTCCAAACTCGCGATACGTAAACCTAATTCGAATGAAACAGAAGAGAAAATTTTTCTTACTCACCGATTTAATAAGGAGACAGGAAAACGACTTGCAGACGATTACTGGAGTAGCGAGCTCTGCAGCTTGTGGCGCGGTACATATTTTTATCCCCGATAAAATGTTCGTTTATTGCGATATTTGTGAGCCATATATAACAGGTGATGTACGTACTCCTCTTCTCAGGATAGTTCCGGTCGAGATACGCAGTCATAATTACGCATTTGGTGCAAATTTGGTGAAGCATTTCTCATTTCCAAATTATATTCCAATGCGACGAACGAATTTCAGAACGATCGAAATAGATATAAGAGATCATCTTGGAAAAAAAATTCCATTCGAATTCGGAACGCTGACAGTGACGCTGCACTTTAAACGTAAGCAATAATTTCCTTTCTTCCGTGTACGCGAATATGACGTTAGTCTTTAGTTAAGAACTAACGATAGAATATGAGGAATACTTTGATGCGCGGGACACCGATAGCAGAAGTGGAATTTCACGTGTTTCATCGGCTCGTCCTACCAGCATGGACATGGAATCGGAAGCTTTCTCGGCGGGTTATTTAAAAATACTACCTTAAATAAAGGTGCACGTGCTGTCGATAAAGAAGCTTTACGTGCGGGAATTAACGTAATAGAAGATGTCGAAAATAATAAACCTTTAAAGGAAGCGGTCAAAAGTCGGCTTGCGGAATCGCGAGGTAATCTGAAGAGAAAAGCCAAAGAAAAAATTAGTTCCCTGATGAAGGAATCGGGATATAAAATATCCGCGAAATCCGCGGTGCGGATTAGTTCACCCGGTGGTCGAGATAGACATCGTGCATCGTAAACGAGACCGAATGGTCAAAAGAAAATCATCGAGAAGTATCACAGAAAAGAAGAGCAAAAAAGTAACGAAGAAAAAGAATATTCGTGCTACAGGAAAAAAGACAAAAAAATCATCCGCTAGGAAATATCAAGTTAAGAAACGCGACATATCCGACATCTCTTAATTGAGATAAGAATTCGTGGCTGAAGAAAAAGCATATCTTATTCACTCAAGCAAGTGTATAAAGAGCGAACTCGATCTCTTCTCTCTGCCTCGTACGCAAACCGGCATTGAGAGTGCGCAATGGATTTATTACAAACCCGTAACTTCGCTCGCGGACGACTCGCTCATAGAATTCGTCATATCCGGGCATGGAGAAGACTATCTAGACCTCACTCACACCAGTTGAGCTTTTGCATACGCATAGAAAGCGAACGCGGGGAGAGCACATTAGTCGCACTCGACGGCAGAGCAAAAGTAGAACCCGTAAATCATTACTGCATTCTATGTTCAACCAAATCGACGTATATTTCAAAGAAGCTCGTATCGCTACCAAATAACGCTTCTCGCGCGTACATTGAGGTCTTGTTAAAATATGCTTCATCCGCAAAAACCTCCCATCTAACTTCTTGCTTATGGAACGCGGATATCCCTGGTTACATGGACGACACATTAGACGTCAAATCCAAATACAACTCTAGAGACGCGCACAATACATTCAAGGAAATCGCGCTCTAGGTCTCATTGATCACCTTCACTGCGACGTTTTCAATTAAGATAAATTTTTAATTAACGGAGTGGAAGTTAGAATGATACATTCGAAAGATTCATTTTGTCTTATGGAGAGTAAAACGATATCGAAAATACGCATTCTTGACTCTACTCGTCTAGTCTACTCGTAAGAAGAGCAAAAATAAGCCCGGGTGCTACTCGCACACGCTAGAATGTTGAGTAAAACTACCGCCAAGTATCCTCTTACGAAAGTCAAAGTTAAAACATTCACGATACATGCAGGCGATACATGGAGCAATCGATAGACAATGCAATACTCGGACAGCTGCCGAAACGAATAATTGCCAGTTTTGTCGATAACAAGGCGTTTAATGACGATAGAAAATTGAATCCGTTTAATTTAAAAAATTATGGTATAAATTTCTTTTCGTTGTACGCCGATGGCATGCAAATTCCCAGTAGACCGATACAATCAAATTTTTCGAAAGACGAGTCGCTCTACGTTAAAGCTTATCACACATTACTCTCGGGAATCGACTTTTTGAAAGGTTCGAGGATAATTCTATAAATAGAGACGATTACGCCAATGGCTACACTCTTTTCGCTTTCGATCTTACTCCAGATCTATTCGCTAATTGCGCAGGATATTAGAATCTCGTAAAACACGGAAGCTTACGAAGAAGTGAGATTCGAAAAAGCTCTTTCCGTGACTATTAATTGTATCGTCTATGCCGAATTTGATAACGTTTTAGAAATCGACTCCTCG
>Ga0157364_1007573_pt1 | contig 11238 bp, 2 predicted proteins | sample AttsexASBM2_FD_111476 | JGI IMG/M metagenome (GOLD analysis project Ga0157364, IMG submission 111476) | Fungus gardens microbial communities from leaf cutter ant in Ribeirão Preto, State of São Paulo, Brazil - Atta sexdens ASBM2 | ecosystem: Host-associated > Fungi > Mycelium > Unclassified ...
ACTTTATCGGGTAAGTCATTGAGCCATCTTTCACCAACTGTCTTTTAACGTTTATTTATAAGGTCTTCGAAGTGTTGATATATCTGTGTGCATCTCGTGTGCAGGCAAGTTACATAAAAGAACGGCGGCGCGCGATTAAATGTGTGAGTCACGTTTGCGCAACCTGACGCCGCGTCGCCCGGCGTGAAGTCACGTCCCTCGATTCCTTCAATCTGGCCAAAATTTCGAACGAATTCTTGCTGACAATTTCGTAAACAGAAATCTCATATCTCATAGTTTTCAATATCTGCATTATAAAAATAAAACTAGTCAAACTTCCTTCTCTTTTCTTCTTTGAGAAAATGATCGATTCTGAAATACAGAAGATACCTAAAGGTTTATTAGCAATACAATTGGATAAAAAATATTTTTTTGTAATTAGAAGCAGGGATTATGAAAAAAAAAGGAATTTTATTCAGGTGTTAGAATATCATCTCTTTAAAGCGAAAATTACTGATAGATATTTTATGTTTCCTTTGAAAGAGTAAATTTAATAAACGAGAAAAATAATACTGGATTGTCCGGAAAATTCGTGCCGATTTTGAAGGAAAATTGAAACGCAGAAGATTTAAATTTTAGTATATAATACATTTATTAAATTATATAGGTTAGTCGGCACGAACTTTCCGGACAACCCAATAGTAAAAAAAATACTAAAATTAACACAATGGCAATGAAATCAGGGATCATAGAAAAGCAACTTTTCATTTGTTTGTCATTTGAATTTGTCACACGAATGTCATTTTTTCTAAAAAAAAGTCTTTGATTGGCTTTCTATTTTCTTAAAAAAATAAATAATGTGGAAAGTAATAATAATAATAATTTAGTATTAGTCCAAAAAGTGACACTCTCTGTTCAAGTGACAATTAAAAGTAGAAATTATAGAAAAGTAGCTTTCTACTTATTTGCTGGAGTATCACAATTTTTGATAGTAAATATCAGTAATGGACACTCCATTTTTTTCTTTGAAAAAGTGAATGTTTTTGATGGATGTGAGAAATAAAGGTAACAATTTGCTGTGCTCCCTAAAATGGCACTTTCTTGTCAAAATGATAAATGGAAGTAGGAATCATAAAAAAAGCAGCTTTCCATTTGTTTGCCAAACTTTCTCAAATATCAGTGACTGACAAGCATATATATATATATAGCGAACGCTCAGTGTTATCTCCGTTTTATCATTTGATCTGATCTTAAATTAGATGAGAGTAATTAGTTTCGTAACTCCGAAAACTATTCGGTCGTTACGAGATTTCCATTGATTCCCAGGAGTTAATTAAGATACATTTCCCATTTTATCGCGATAACGAGCATCATTGGATGCGTCTCGTCACACGTTCCGATTCGCGTGCTGTAATTATCACATCGCAAGTAGTATAATCATATAATTTACGATTTAATTAAATATTTCGTAAAAAGTACGGTAATAAATATTAATAAATCGCAATTATTCGCATAGAAACAAATTTGCGGAATAATTCGACATGTAAATTAAAAACTTTCTACCTTCTTAATACGGTACGTTATTTAAGTATATTGCACATTGAAATTGCTTTTAGAGAAATTCCGTTGTTCTTACGCCATGATTGTGATTTCATCATGTCGATTCGTGGATCAAGTGATTTCACTTCGATGGCACACCGATTTGTCACGCTATCGAGCGTTCTTCAGACTTCATCGCGTGAATATCTCGCAACGATCCGATAAAATTCCCTTCCCCTTTTATCTGACATGAGATACAATCCTGCCGAAACACACAAAATGCATTTGCTTTAACGCAGTTGCTGTTGATAATGCACTCGTTCGCATGCCGCAGACTCGATTTCGCCATTAGTATTTCATGAAGCGAGTAAAAGGTGTTTCATATTAGGATTTCGGTCTGCGATCATTGCGAACGAGAAAACAAACCTACACAGATATACAAAAATCTGATCTAAAAATATGAAGAAAATTGAGGAGATAATAACAAGGTAATATTGAAAAAAATAAAGTAAAAATTGTGTATCGCAAAATCTCTAATCAATCGTGTTTGTACTCATCGTCCGAGCCGAAGGATTATAGTTTATTGGTCGGGGAACCGCGGAGCTTCGAGACGCAGGTGATGTAATCGTCACGCAGGTGGATCTCGCGCACAAGAAAAGCACACGTACTTACGCACGGCTTAAATTACACGGCTGGAGGGAAGCTGCAGTGATTTGATGCTCGCGGTTATGCACGCCACGTCGTAAAATGCAAACAATGCTCCTCCTTCGTCACTCCATGTAACAATCGCGCCTATTATCGCCTTTCTCCTCCTTTGTCCGATTTTTTCCTACTTTGTTCAATTTCTCTCTTTGATTTCCGGTTTCTACTGAAAATATGCACATACTTATATTTTTGTCTTTACTGAGAATCTATATACATTACTTTCCATTTCGTTTATTGTCTCGCTCTACTTGTTAGCCGTTAAAGTTTTAGGAAAGTCGCGATATTTTTATATAACTTATACAGGATGCGTCATCAAAATCCGAACAAATTTCAATTTAAATTTAATTTTCCACTATATTGTGCCTGATGCTTCTAGTAAATAGTCATATTTTCAAAATGGTTGTGATGTCCAAGTGCGGATGAGTATAATCGAAGAGCCGCGATCATCGAAGGCCTTCGCGCTGGGCAATGAAAATAATTCGGTTTTTTGGATACCTGAGATCAACGTTTATAACGTTGTGACAAAATAACGACTTTAGAACAATCTAACGAAAGTTCCAGCCAGGAAGAGTCACTCAAAAGAACGCATCGCGAAGACCCCCGCAGTCGTTGAAAAGGTTCAAGCGCTGATTTCGGACAATCCTTGGCAAATCCAGGGGAATCCTTGCGAAAATTAGTATCGAATGTTGATGTAAGCGAGCCAACAATGTGTCGAATTGCCGAGGAGGCCTTCGATACAAATCGTACACATTAAAGATACGACAGATGCTCTCTGAGGCTGCCAGGACAAGCCGAGTTGCTCCCATCGGCTCCTATTCTGATCTCCCAACAGCCCAGATTTAAATCCCTTGGACTACTATGTATGGAACGTAGTTGAAAGGGTCACAAACAAGTCTCGGCATCCCAATGTGACGTCATTAAGGACCGCTGTTGAGGCAGCATGGACAGCGCTATATTACAGCGTGCGAACGCTTCAGATCGAGAATAGAGACCGTCATTCAAGCTAATGGGGGGATATATAAAAAATAATTGCTCTACAGGAATCCTCCAAGTGCCATGTAAAAGGATTTTTTGTAATATTGAATTTTTCATTAAAAACATTCTGTTTAAAGAAATTGTTCGATTTGTCCGAAATTTGATGACGCATTCTGTATTTTACGTGCAAATCTCAAATTTTGTCTTCAATTTTTGATAACGACAACAAAGGATAATAATAGCTACTTGAATGCTTGTAGGAACGTATTGAATTTATTTATTTGAAAAATGCATCAAAAAGAAGCTTACGAGGAATATATGGTGGAGGGCTAATTCACACTGCAAATTTTTTCTCAAGACATATATTACGTAAAGTATGATGAGAAAAATGCCTCTGAAAAAGAAAGATACGAACATGAAAAGATAATTTTTATAAAAAGGAAAGACTATTTCATTTAAACTTATAAAAAAGATTGTATTAATAGTCTTAATTGCTAATAACCTACAGTCGAAAAGAAATCGAACTAATTAGAAAGCTGAAGTAATATTTCGCAATAAACTCCTTATAATATTAAATTGCTTATTAATTTCATTTGTGACATTTTATATTTCAATTTAAGATTGTGGTTCAACACCGACAAATATACAATCGGTGCATAGTTTCAAGTTTGCTTCAACTGGAAATTATAAATACAAAAATATTAAGCAAGACCCACTTTGTTCGAATATGATATATTCGAATATGAATATATTCTTCATTTGTGTTGAATTTCTCAGTTGATTTTTTTTTTTACTTAATATTGTTTAAAATAATTATAAAATAATATGAAATAAAAATTGACTTGTTTTTAGAAGCTTGTTTTTAAAATCTAAATATTAGGTCGGGGAAAAAGTTTCTTCGTATTTAAAAATTTTTTTTACAAAAGTTTTTCATTTGTTGCGAAATTTTCGTTACAATTATATCATTCGTTAGAGCAAAGTTTCAGCTTTAAGAATCTGTTTTTTAAATTGAGGTATAATGATTTTTATCGGAATTATGAGCAACCAAAGTCAGAATGCTATTTTATTTAATTCGCGAATAATTCAGGAACAAAAAAATCATAGAAACATTTTTTAAAAATAATTTTGTAGGGAAAGTTTCAAGCTTTCACGATAGATAATCAAACATTTTCGTTACATTTTTTTTGGACATGTGAGAGATTCCCAAAATGAAAAGAAAATTTTTCATCTTTTTTAGTTTATAATTTTCTAAATGTAAAAATTATCAAACTCACATAAACTCAAAAAGATATAGTACCTTTCAAAAGTAGAGATTTTAATCTTTAAAACTTTTTTTAAATTTTGTTCATTTTTGACAAAGATATTGTATGTACAATTTTAAATTAAAAAATACGAAGAAACTTTTTCCCCGACCCAATATAAGAATATATTTATTCAATGTATAAATATATTAATTTTGATTTATATTCAAAGTTTTCAGTCAAATATTGACTGTTAACTGTTAATCAAAATAATTTAAAAATTAGATGGAATATTAATTATATTTATATTTTTTATCATTATTTTTATTTCTTTATTATAGGTAATGAATTATGAAATTATATTACCTAATTATATTAATTTTATTTCTATCTCTCAATTTATATAATTAATAAGATAAAGAAAAAATATAGCTCGTTGATTAAGTTGATGTTTACTTAATCAACACAATTATATAATATATTTACAATCAATAATCGATAATCGAAATTATTGAAATTAAATAACAAATATGCTATGGTGAAATTCCGTAAAGTAAAATTCTGGTAAAATTCTTTATGATGCTCCTCCGCCGTTGCCGTATCTGTCCCTGCCACTTAACAATCGCGTGCCTATTGAGAAACTCTTGCCTTGAGAGGACATTACCTGCTGTTCATCTGTGGTATGCATTCCCACACCTTCACCTTTATACTTTTATGATTTACCGTCTTTCTCAATGAGGTACGTATATTCTTGAATGTCGCGCGATCATTATTTATGTCACTCAGGAAGGAAGAATAACATACATCACAAAATTTTTCTTCTTTTATTAACATATGATTAACTCTTTTCTAGTCAGGAAAAATTTTTTATGTTTCCGCATATAAATTCTATATATTTTTAGATCTTTATATATGTAAAAAATACTATTTGGATATATCTGTGTATAAAATTATAATTTTATTTTATATATAAGATTTTATAATATAAAACGAAATTAGTTTAGATCAAGTAACTTTTGCTCTAGCGAATAATATAGTTATAACAAAAATTTCATAACAAATGGAAAAAAATTTATTAAAATACAAAGAAACTTTTTCCCTGCTCCAATATTACATTACAAAAGATTATATCTTTTATAATGTAATATATGTATTACATAATTATACATATATGAGTAAATAATATATAAATAAAGTATAATTATGTAAGATTTTTAAAAAGTTATAGGTATACAATTATACATACGTACACACAGGATGTTACCTTTATCGGATATTTTAATAGCATATTTCTGCGAGATCAATTAGAATTGAAAATTTTAATAAGAAAATGTCCAAGTTATCATAATTTATTAGTTACTTGTAAGCAGAACAAAGTTAGTAACCAAGAGTATTGCATAGAACTCACGTGCTCAGGTTTGTAACTACATACATGCTTACATGCGTATCTATCTGTCAACGTAATCTAGAATGATGTAATCATTAACCGCGTACGCTCAACGTATCGGATCTTTACCACGATCTCAAAATGACAATACAAGGTCTCGTTATGTACGCGATGCTGTTCTATCTTAACAACCTGTATTCATCCAAGATCTCAAACAACCTTCGATTATCGTTTATTCCGATCTTCGCAGAATTTCCTTAACGATAAGAACTTCGGTATTTAAGGCTTTAAAAATTCACTTATCAGAATTTCTCAACCAGAAAAATAGAAAGTTCTGAAAAGATGGGGATTTTTAAATTGTTTGTTAAAGGATAATTTAAAAAATGATATAAATATTATTACGTAAAGATACATCGAATGGCATAAATATTATCCTTGATTTATTTAAACTTTTTGAACAAACGTTTTTAAAATTTGAAATTAGATGTCTTTGTTACATGCTTAAAATACTTAGTCGAGCAAATACGAACAGCAAAACTGATTATCGATTGCATTAACGAGCCATTTAGATTCTAAGCTTTAGTGATTCCACACTATTAATTATTCAAATTGATCGGCGTACTTACATACTGTGCAGTTTCGTATAAATCAGCAGTGGTTACTTGCAGTGCTTATTGAATAGTACAAAGCATACTGGACTATGCCTCAGGCGAGAAATTATGCTCGCAATCAGATCCAAAAGGGTTTCTCTTAGCTGAAAACGTTCTGCCCGAATGGCTTTGTTAGAAGCGAATATAGTAATATAGCGTGTAAGATTTAAGTTAGTACGTAGATATCCAATAAAATACCAGTATTGTATCAGTGTACCAATATCAGTATAGAATAAAAATAGTCTACAGTGAAAAATTCAAATTAACCAAAAATTTTGTACCCTATAACAAGCATTGCAATAAATAATTTCTTAAAATTCAAATATTACACAGTACAAAAATCGATTTTTTTTCCTCCCATAAAAAAAATCAAAGAGATTCTGAAAGTAGATGTAAAAAAAAATACCCATGTCTCGGCGTTTTAGCAGATCAAGTCATTAACGTTTTTTAAGTTTTATCATCAAATGTCTTTTTATAATACTGGACAGCACAGGTTTCTTCCCATGAAAAATTCAGAGATTCTAAAAGTAAATGTTAGGAAAGCATACACGTGTTTTGGTACTGATTTATTGGTTTGGTAACCGAACGTTTTTTGGGCAATAAAAAAGCCGACAATTATAAAAAAATTATTGTTGAAATGACTTCAGCTTTTAATGCAATGAAAGTTAACATGTCATTCAAAATATACTTTCTTCACAATCATTTGGATTTTTTCCAAATTGGGGTGAATTCAATGATGATGATGAACGCTTTCACCAAGACGTGAGAAACGTTTCAAAGGAAAAGACATCAGACATAAGGCAGACATAAGGATAAAGACATCAAGCTTGGTGAATACTGTTGGTCTATTGTAATACAAAACCGGAATCAAAACGGTAAATCAAACGACCAAGATTCTTATAATAATTATAATTATAATTGTATTATTATTATTGTTATACACAAATTTTTAAATATATGAAAAAAATAATTCTCAGTTTTTTTATATTCGGACTCATTGTATAATTTCACATGCAAAAACAATTCAATTATTTATTTCAAAAAATTATTACATAATTTAAAACAATTGTAAAAAGCCAATATGAAGCAAATATGATAAATGGCTGCATAAAACACGTTACTTGATGTGCGTCGAGACACGCGTATTTTTTTTTACATCTACTTTCACAATTTCTTTGATTTTTTTCACGGAGGAAACGTGTATTGTACTGTTATAAATACAATATTTATTATTTTAAACTATATTACAATATAAAATGTATCGATTTACTTATATGGAAAGAATGATTTTACTGAAGTGTTTAGAAATTTACCTAGATACGGATCTAAAAATAATTTTGATGGACTGTCAAATATATAATAATTGAGCAGGAATCTCAAGCATGAGAAGCAAACAAAAGTTTTGACATTTTAGCAATTAGTTTGAGCGTCCTATTATCCATGATTACTTTGATGGTCCGACAAAATTTTTATTTTCAGATCTGTATTTAGCTAAATTTTTAGATATTTTAGCAAAACGTGTTTTCCGTGTAATCTTTATTTATTATTAATTACATCAATTACAAATTAACATCTTGAAAACTATAATATACCTATGAGCAATGAATTTAAATTACTAATTTACGAACACGAACATCGCAACGTATGAACCAAATTTCCAAGCATATTTTACAGTAAACTTTGAGATTAGCAATTATTTGATACAAAAAGCATTGACGTTATTATTTCTAGGTGGTTTTAAATTTCCAATATATTGAAAACCATTATTGTTCATTTCAATGATTTTTAAATTTTCAATATATTGAAAATGTAAATCTCATACTTAGATATAAATCTCATGTCAATTTTGTTAGACTTTTCTTTAAATTTTTGACTTAACAAGATTTTTGTCATTGGTTATTAAAATATTTTATATCTTTGACATAAGAACGCGAACTGATTTGATAAATTATCTATTACCACATTGTATCTTATCTCTGAAAATTATGACATGACCATTGAGAAACAGTCGTTAATGATTGAATTAATAAGATTCAACGTCAGGGATTAATTTGTAATATATGCATTTTTAAATTAGTAATTTTATACTTATATGTATTAATTTTTGAAACATTAATTTGTGATTGATGTAATCGATGATAAATAAAGAAGATTAAAATCGAAACGTTTTATATTATGATGTTGTTTATGATGACAAATTGTATTTGTAATATTTGAATTTTAAGAAATTACTTCTTGTGATGTTTATAGGCCACAAAATTGTATAATTTAATTTTAATATTTTGCAATATTATGATCTTATTAGATTATTGATTTAAATCAATTTTAAATCAATTAATTTTAACCAATATATTTTATTTTATAATTTATAGAGTACGTGTGTTTGCAATTACCGATGCACCAACGGTTTTTTTTCTAATACAAATAACATTCGCCATTTATAAATCGGACAGATGTAGCCGCTACTCATATTTTATACTGTTTTAATCTGCGTCATACTTGTTTGATGACAGAAGAAGAACAAGCTTGTCATTTATCCAATGACATCGCACCATGGCAGCTTATTATCAAGAACCGTCGTTATGTAAATAACATACTTGATACAAAACGCGCTTCTTGACAGTACATCTTAGGTACGCACGCATCCGTAGTTTCGCCACGGAAGGTGAATCACCGTGACGAAAGTGCAGAGACCCCTCTTGATGCACGTATCTGCGTTGAGATATCTCGATTCCATGCAGAACAGAAAAACGGCAGCGGAGGATCGCGCATGAATCGCTCCGACAGTGTTTCTCAAACGTCCTTCGTGATAACTTAGTGCGCTATCAAACGTGATATTAAACGTGATATTAAACGTCGCGCGTTATACATAAAGAAATATAAATTGCCCTTTTTCTCTTTGTGATGTTAACGGTGCTCTATATCAATACGATGAACGTGTCGATCGAAGCAGCAGTATCTATTTCCATCTCGCAATTCTACGGAGACCACTTTTCGATCGCGTTTTCTTCAGGTTCTTGAACTCTTCACCCCGACAAAAATAGAAGAGTCGGTTCGTTCATTTTGAAATCAAATTTGCTCCAATTTCGCATTTGCCAAACGGAGAATTTAATCTGATTACGCTATCTGTGATATTTAAATACCCGTCACAAACTGTCGCTTATTTTTTACTTGGGATCATTCTACTGCCAGATCTTTATAGAAATTTAATTACGTATTTAACATGTGAAAGAAACTTATATTATTTTTATTTTATATTATAAAGCGTATCAATAAAGACAAGCAGATCGAGAACACATTTGGAGAAACCTTTCATTGATTTATTAATACTTGATTTGTCAACTTTTACGCATGTATCGATTGTAAATATAACATTATTTACAATAAATATTAAAAAATGTAACAAGACTTTATGGACACTAATGTGCTTTCTGGATACTTGTAGAATAGTGAAGAAAAAAATATTAAAGTGTCACAGGTAATTTTTATCAATGACGATTAATTATGGACGTCTATTACATGAATATTAATCAAGTTCTACTTTTCGATTTTGAAAATTTCACACTGCAAAACATATCTTTTTTATATATAAAAGACACTCATATTTTATAGCGGAAAATAGTACAGTGTTAAAATGGATTTTTTTAATGTTTATTTTATTTAAGCAATACTGGTATAATTCTTATGAAATTTTATTTATGTATATTAAAATCCTTTTTATAAGAACTGATATAATGATTACTATTACAACAGACAGACATTGTGAAGATTATGATTATTGGTTATAGTTTCAGTCGTGTATATTTAAAGCGAAAAATAATGTAACTATAGCAACTCATAATACAGCGGCGCCGGCAGTATAATGTTCTTTGATATATAAAAACAACATGTTGAGCCTGTGTTTTTGTATAATCGTGATAGAAAAATATTATATAGCATTGAACTCTATAGAACAAAAGGATTCGTAATGCAAAAAAAACTGCTTAAGTAAGCCAATTGAAAGACAGATCTCATCATGATCTGTAGCAGATCATGTACTGTCTGTCTCACATAGCATGTTGGAGAGGCACAGAGTACACAATTTATTAAAGCCTTCATTTAACGACTCTTTTTATGTAGTATTATAGAGTTTAATGCTGCATATTAGGTGTATTAAATGTATGTATATATGTCTGCATGTATGTATGTCCCTATCGTTCGTATTCGTAGAGAAGTTTTTAAGGAAAATTTTAAGGGGAAAAGATAAAGCTGTGAATTTGTTTTTTAGTTTCGTTTCTATATTTCGTTTTCAAATTAGTACATAAAATTGAAAAAATTAATAGTTTTTAAAAAATATGATGCGATGATTTTTCGCAATTACTCTTGAATTTCTTATGTAAAAACTTATTTTTATAAAAGTTTTCTTCTTCGAAATTAAAGAATTGACTGAAAAAAAGAGAAAATCTTGTGGTTATGTTCTCAAATATAAATGCTTTCAAAAATTTTTAAAGACTTTTTTTTGACTTAACTTTTCGTGACAAATTTTGAGATAAAAAAACCGCAACTGTTCGCGAACTTATAAATAATAGGGATGTGCGATTTTCAAAATTGTGCATCGTGCTTGCGATTTTTTTTTAAATTGCCGTGTACGCGATATATCGTATCGCGATTTTTATATTATACATTTGTTTAAAATTAAATATTATTACTTTTTAATAACATAATATTAACAGGAATTGACATATAATCATCTATTATTATTTTAGGAATATTATTTAACAAA
>Ga0157364_1007574_pt1:0-2500 | contig 11238 bp, 8 predicted proteins | sample AttsexASBM2_FD_111476 | JGI IMG/M metagenome (GOLD analysis project Ga0157364, IMG submission 111476) | Fungus gardens microbial communities from leaf cutter ant in Ribeirão Preto, State of São Paulo, Brazil - Atta sexdens ASBM2 | ecosystem: Host-associated > Fungi > Mycelium >...
ATGAGGCATGACTTCTTTTCCAGTAGCTATGCCTGAACTGAACCTCGTACAAGACTTTCTTTCCGGCCTTACGCTTCCCAGTCTCGGGAAAAGAATAAGAATAGCTCTTTCGGTCAAAGTCGATAAGGATCAAAGTCCAATAGGTAGGGTGGCCCCATTTCGCCTTACCAACCTATATTGCCACAGCTGGGACTTCCCCCTCATCTAACAAGGAAAAACACACCCGCTCACTCTGCCTACTAGCAATGAACTAGTTTCCTATATCATCTTTTGAGGCTCCATCAGTATTCAACTTCCCTCTTCCTTGCGGTGGCCTAAATCTTAATGCGTCTCAGCCTTTTCAAGCCCTTCCCCTCACTCTTCTTTGTCCCCGTTCAGAAAGTAAAAAAAAAAGCTTGGAAGAAAGAAAACCAAAAAAACCGATATAACAGTAACCGGCTAAGCGTTTGAGTTTAGGTCAATAGAACACCCTAAGGGAATATGATAACAAAGCCAATCTCGATGAAACTACATCAACAACGCTGCTTTCCCTACTACCAGCGGAAGAGGGATCTTCCCGACCATACTTCTTGACTACTTGAAATAGCGCTTAGGATTGCATAGTCAACTATGAGAACTCTTTTCTCTCTCCTTCTTTCCTTCTGAAATTAATCCCTACCTCCAGGAATGGGCTTTGTTTTGATTCAAACTCATTTTTCTAGGCGCATTCTGGAAGGATTCTTGGATGAAGCAGCTTTTTGGATTCTTGCTTTTCTTCCTTTCATTCTTTTAGTCTGACTAGAGAGCTCCCTAGTGAACTTCCCTTGGATTGACTGCATTTTTTCATCCCCACACTCGAAGGAAGAAAATGGAGAAAGGAATCACTAGCGTTAGCTTGAAGCCCGAAAGGCACTCTAGTCCGAGTTCACTCTGACGCCTTCGATCTAGTGGAATTAGTGGACGACTCTGAATGCAGAGTAAGAAACTACGGGTTTGTTTGATCGACAACTTGCTAGTCGACAGAAGGAGTTTCAAACTCGATAGCTTTCTGGTTTAACTAGTTTCTGGAACTCTGAAAGCACCTTCGACTTCCAAAGTCTTTAGTAGGACACTAAAGACTTCAATCGCGAATTCTCAGTTGGAAGAATCTTTGGAATATAGGTAGTATACCGGGCTAGCAGGACGGAATGCTTAGAACGCTACCCGGAAGTATGTAGGAAGGAAGTAGGCTTTCGACTGACTTTAGAAGGCCTTGAATTGACAGATGTAGGCAAGCTTTAGCTTGGTTCTTTTCTCGATTGATAGAAGGACGGATTATACATAGTGTTTTGAACCTTGCTCGCACAAGTGAGATGACTGCCTGTGCGGTAGCGATCGATAAGCACCTTATCCATTAAGTGGAAGTGCATCTACTGGGAAAGTGTCCAACTCAACATGTCCGATGCGAGATACTACTGGTCCGCTACTATAGGTGTGTTACTTGCCGTACGAATAAATCCCCACCTGATTCATTGCTCAAAATGAAATCAAAGGGCGTAGCAAATGGAGTAGCTATTCCGCGTCGTGCGTAGTAAAGAGAAAGGAGAAGTCTTCCGTTGGTTACGCCCTTTCATTTTCTTGGTTCTTCCTTAGATATGAAGCTTGGGTTGTGAACACTCTTTCTCTGGTGTTTAGCTGAGGGAAGGAAGGTGTTATGGCCTGCCCATATATGAGAAGGAGATTCAGGCTATTTTTATGGCAGTGGAGAAGTGGGATCATTTGACCTCTCTTTCTTCGCAGGCCACCTCACCAGAACGGTCAAACGAAAGCAATTTGCGGACGACCGAAGCTTCTCAGCAGGCAGCTCTCACTAAACGGTTGACCGAACATAGGGTACGGTTTACCGAACTCCCCCAGCAGAATACTCCAAATGAACAATTACCTACTTCTGATTCTGAGCGATCGTCCAGTAATTCTCAGTCTTTCTGATCAGCAGGTTCGTAACTCTACTGCTCCCACCATTTCCTCAGATCGTGTTCATCCTATGCCGCTCTATGACTGGTTCTTTCAAAGCGTTCTTTTTTATGTCCTCACCACTCCCCCCATTACCTTCTATTTCTATTTGGCTTGAAATGGGTTCTTGTATTATCAACTATAAGGAAAGTGTACATTGAGTCCTAACCAGACCCCGTGTACGGATAGAAACTCCATTTTTCCGAGAATTCTTTTTCCCATGCTTTCTATCGCGCGCTTGTTATATTTGTTTATTTTATATAGTTATAGAAGTATAACTAATTGAAAGCGCCTATGAGTTAGTTCCAATCAATATCAAGCGGCCATTCATGTCAGGAATAGAGGCCGTTAAGGATGTAGTTGCTTGTAGTTTTCTTTTTTTCGTCGAGATTGGGTTGGTGTTCAGTGTACTGGGTACAAGATCGAAAAGAATGCGAGGTTTCAAAGACCTCTCAACTAAGTTATGTGTTAAACTAACTAAGTCCCCTAGGGATGAGTTTGTTTAGTCGATTCTGGGTAACGCGGAAGC
>Ga0157364_1007574_pt1:7500-10000 | contig 11238 bp, 8 predicted proteins | sample AttsexASBM2_FD_111476 | JGI IMG/M metagenome (GOLD analysis project Ga0157364, IMG submission 111476) | Fungus gardens microbial communities from leaf cutter ant in Ribeirão Preto, State of São Paulo, Brazil - Atta sexdens ASBM2 | ecosystem: Host-associated > Fungi > Mycelium >...
GGGAGTTTTTAAGAACTCGCTCCCTAGTCACGCTCCGGTCTCAACATGCTGGGCCGAGGAAGTGTCCGATTTCCAACATCCCCCTACCATCACTACAATTAATGTTATTAATGCTCTCTGGCTTTGTGAGGAAGATCCCTCCCACTGGATCATCATGACCCCTACGTTCCGGCTTCCAAAGGCGATCCTAAGGTAAGGGAAGAAGAATTTTGAAAAGGGATAAGGCCGCAAGAAGAACCTAGAGAGGAAGCTCCACCGAAAGAAGAAGAGGAAATGCCGCTCAAAGGAGAAATGCTGCCGGAAGAAGAAGAAATAAGACTCGAGTTTCTGGAAATGTTTCAAGAGGGGGGAAGAGGAAAATTCAGAAAAATAGAAAAAAGAGAAAGAAAAGAAGAAGATTGAATGGATTATCCAGAACCTGCTTCCGCCGCCGTCGCACGAACCATTTATGATGGCCGCGTCTGGGTGGATTGTGGTGCTACCATTCCTTTAGGATACCTTTCGGCTTCAGTAAAAACTCTTCCCCCTTAGTTTTTATAGATATTGAGTTTGTACGGTAACTCAACTTTGAGTATAGAATTTACTTTGTTAGTTGAGTGGAGTTACGGTAGTTCAATCTATAAAGGAAGGACAATCGGTCGCACTTGGCGCAGAACCACCTAACGGTGGCTCTTTACTCCCTCAAGACTTGCTTCTTATTTTTCTTTCACCCTTCATCCCCTTTTATATCAATAGGGGGCTACGAGCAAGGCAGCTCTGCTCCGGAAGGAAAAGAAGCCAGCAGGTCCTTTTCCGCTTGACCGCTAACTCATGAGCAAAGCCGTCTTTTGCCGCCCCTCATGCAGCATATGAGCGGATCTTCACTAAAAGCTGGCTCTATTGGCGGATGGATAGCGCCCCTCACTCTGCCATGAGAACAAAGAAAGCCGCACTATCTCCTTGCAGCTTTGCCTGCCGCCCTTCGGTCCTTCACTTAGTAAGCCCCTCTTCGAGCCTCTACTGAATTCCGCTCGCCCCGGTCCTTAGTAGCGTTGCGTTGACAAAGGCAACCTTTGGATGTTGTTGTGACGCTTTGGTTAGGCTCGGTTGACAAAGTCAACGACACAAGCAAGGAGTTGACAAAGGAGAGCAGCCCCCATGTTCTTGCTAGAGAGCTTACCGCCCCGCCCTTTATAGTCGCGACTGTTGTCATGGAAAAAGAGTTTGTTTTCTGTCAAAGAAGCATGCTTAACACAGCCTATAGCGTAAAGGCATTCGAGCCGCGTCTAAACTAAATTAAGGGTAAGGGCCCGTACTCTCTCTTCTGTAGATACGCTATCCCTTCCGGCTATGGTATGGGGGAAGGGAAGTGAGATCTACCGATTGATTTTATATTAGATGAGCGACCGTACTATGATCGTTCGGGAGACATGGCTCCACGCGCTACACACAAGAATGAATTGTTATGCGGTCGGTAAACTATTTCTGCGGGCAGCCTATCAAATCGGATCACGTATTTTTTTAATATGTCGTTACGTCATGTACATGTATTCGGTCTTAAATTTTGATGTTCCTGCTCGTGCCCGGAGAGAGAATGGGCACGACTCCCCCTCCCCCCGTTCTACCGTCCAAAACAGACCGGCCGTTCTAAGTTCCGGGGTTGGGTCGGATAGGACCAGACCCAATCGGCTGGATCTGTGGAATCTGAACGGATCAGATCCAATCGGATCTGATCGTAGCTTCGAGTTCGGGTGCCGTACCGCGGCCGGACCGGAAAGGAGGGGGGACAGCGAACCTCCTGCCAAGAGGCCAAGGTTGCTTGCTAACTCTCAGCCACTTGTTAGAAGGAAGTGCAGCTTGATTGTCGGGGGAATCGAAAAAATAAGGTAGATTCTTCGATTCTATTTCTGGTAAGGATTGGCTTTAAGTGATAGGGGATGTGATTGGAATTCGTCTTTTCTTTGTTTGTATCACCGAGACACCTGAATGGCCGGCCATATGTACCTCGGGAGACCCGGCCCATTCAAATCAAAATAGAACGAGCACCTACGACTAAGGGGAATGGAATGTCGACCACAGGGTGAGAGAATCTTCTAATATGAGGGCGAGTGACTGGTAAAGTCATTAAACTTAGTCATTTTGATAAAAATGGCTGCAAGTGGACTGGGTTTATGTGTTTAAACGGACTACGACCAAAGTCGCGGCTACTTCAACCAAAAGAAGGGCGACCCCCTATTCAAGCCGAAAGAAGTACCTCACCTCACTTACGAAGAAGTAGTTGGAGCTGGGCTCCGAACTATGAGAGTTTGCTTTTGTTTCATGTTTCTAAGAGCGGTCTGATCCCTTAATTTGATCAGACCGCTCCTGGTGTTCGAACTTGTTATTAATGGTCGGCTTAATTAGTACCCTTTCGATATGCGTTGCGAACACTTTCATTTTTAGCGTCTCATCTTCTCTAGAGAAGCGAAACTCGAACGGATAGAGCAGATGGTCCAACTACATAACTTTTTCTTTTTCATTA
>Ga0157364_1007575_pt1 | contig 11238 bp, 1 predicted proteins | sample AttsexASBM2_FD_111476 | JGI IMG/M metagenome (GOLD analysis project Ga0157364, IMG submission 111476) | Fungus gardens microbial communities from leaf cutter ant in Ribeirão Preto, State of São Paulo, Brazil - Atta sexdens ASBM2 | ecosystem: Host-associated > Fungi > Mycelium > Unclassified ...
AGGAGAGAGAGAGAGAGAGAGAGAGAGAGAGAGAGAGAGAGAGAGAGAGAGAGAGAGAGAGAGAGAGAGAGAGAGTGTAATATATATATATTTTTATATATATATATTTATTAATATATATATATTATAAAAACAAAAAAAAAAAAAAAAATATATATATATATATATATATATATATATATATATATATATACGAGAATCGTTTGAAAAGTGCAAGTCGATGTCAGTGTTTTTGTTTGATGAAGATCTCTATCTTCTGAGCCAAACTTTGATTCTAGGAGAAATAGGAAAAAGTTGTTAGGGGCTAAATCTGATTAATATGGTGGGTAGTCAATCAATTTGAATCGCGATTCATAAATTTTTGTCATGGCGATCACTGATATTCGATTTTTTCCATTTTTATAAAAACGTTGACATAGATTGACACAAATGACTGTCAAACAACTGAGCGTTCAAAATGACTACAATTTTCATAGGTATCTTTTGAAACATGTACGATTGTACATGTATGATTGTACAGTACAAAAATAGGTTTTCACAAGTATAATGCTATTTTTATATTGAAGCTCAAAACTTTTTAATGACCCTCGTGTGTGTGTGTGTGTGTGTGTGTGTGTGTGTGTGTGTGTGTGTGTGTGTGTGTGTGTGTGTGTGTGTGTGTATATATATATATATGTATATATATTCAAATTTGTAACTCAAATTTAATAACGTTATTTTGTTTAATTAAATTTTATTCGAACCTCGTGTCAACTGAATTACAATTTATTCGACAATATTTTATTTCAAAAATTGGGTGGATATTATTATCATTTTATAGATTTAAAGTAAAATATTCGTATTAGCAATTACATTATGATGAAATCTGAAATTACTGCAAAGCAGCATTTTTCAAAGTGACTTAATCTATATAAGTTTATTCCCTGCGTGTAGTATAATACAATATAATTTCTATACGATCGGTTCGTGAGATACGTAACGTAAATATATGCATTACGATATGATATTAATTCAATAAACTCGCCATATATTTCATGCACTAATCGCGATGTATTTTATAATTTTATATATGCGTTGCATATGTATGAACTGTTCTGTTATAATGCGTTTTAACTCGTAATAACTTGATAATGCCGGATTATCTTTTTGCTCGGCGATCCCTCTTTTATAACGCTTTACTTTTCGAACTTGAGAAGAATCATTGGTAGCGACAGTGGCTTCTCCGTAAACTCCTTTTCCCTCTTCTTCACGAGGCGAGTCTTTCTTTTATCTTCGAAATACTCTCGTCCTCCATTGGCGGGTATATCCCAGGGGAAAAGTTAAATGAATATTCAGGACCGTCGAGGCGTGTTTACATTCAGCCGCTACTCGTGCACAAGGATGTAAACGAGCGATCGTGCAATATCGATCCGCCTTCTACACTTTCCCTCCCCCATGTCTCCCATGTGCGACAGAAAAAAAAGTTGAATTATACTACTAATTCTTTATCAACGGAAATATATGTGTACGGACTGGTTCCCTCCAGATTCCACAGTTCGACAATTTTTATTAATTGAATATTAATGTAATTAATATTAATGTAATATTTCGCTTTCTTACTTTAAAAATGACATTAAAAAATGGAAATTTTTTCCAAGTTATTGCCAAGATATTGCATGAATAAATGAGATAAACATTATCAAAATTAACTTTAACAAAATCATAAAAATCGTTACATAAAAAAGAGTAATTTAAGAAAAATTGTCTAAATTGTTAACTCAGAAAAGCGATATTTTTTAAAAGTTGTGAAACAAAAATAATAAAAATATTATTTGATTATGTTAATTCTCCGCCGATAACTCGGGAGGAAGTAGGAGGAAGGTTTAAAGGCTATCAATATTTTGATTGAATGAGTGAATTTTAGTAGATAAATTAATTAAGAGAAATAGATTTATATTTTTGATCAAAGCGAATTTTAGTGCTTAAATGTGAATTTATATAATATACATGTTCAATTTTGCAGAAAAATACATTAATTTTTCTCTCGATTTATTCTTGTCTAATATAAATTATTTGATAGATAAATTTAAATTTATAAAAAATAAATAAAATACAATTCGTCTTCTATGACTGTATTCCAAAATTTATTGCCAGTACTGAAAATCTAGTACACGTGACATAATAGAGATTTTCAGTAATATAAATTTTCAGTACTGACAGTAAATTTTAGAACAGCCTATAATGATGAAAACTCATTGTTAAAACTTTGACACATTAGAAGAGCCTGGTTGCATTAATTGGTAATATTCGTATTCTGATTAGACAAATTGAAATTTTTCCATTGAATCTATTATAATTCTAGTTGAGGCAACCAGAACTCTGATTGATATGATCAGAATTTTCTGGTTCATACATTTTCAACCAGAATTTGTCTCAATGCAAGTATATTCGAATTTTTTCAGATTTTCATGTTATCTAGAATATAAAGCTTTGTTTCTCGAGTCCCTTGTTGACGAAAGAGTAAAATTCATATTGTCGGCAGAGAGAAATATATTTTATCGATATTTTATTTGATTAGTCGATTTTCTGTCAAATTAAAAAATAGAGTTTTGCACTTTTTTTAGTTGTATTATTTATTGAGAGAAAGGATTTTGTTAATAACTATCAGTATTTTTAACAAATAATTTGTTGACAACAAATAGTGTCAACAAATTATTGTTTTAATATTTGTTGTGATTGATGCTAGTCTGCTATTCCATCAATTATTAGTAACAGAAGTAAAATCTCACCTATTTTTGATAGACTTTTATTTGCTTAATAAATAACTTAGCAATATCAATTATTTTGATTTTTATCATAAATTATTTATTATTTGTTACATTAACGATATATAATATATATCGTTAATGTAACAAATAATAAATAAATCGAATAATGAGAAATTATTCGCAATAATAATTGATCGATTCGTTTTCCTACTGAACAATTGCATTTGTCATCTTTTTTTTGTTCCTGTAATAAACTTATTTCTGTCAGTGCTTTTGGAATAAAAAACGATTTTTTTGGATTTTAATCCTCTCAATTAAATATTGATGTCATTTATTATCATCTTTGAAAAAGATTAATAATAAATTTGTATTATATTTGCTAAAAATTTATAAAGAATAAAGAATTTATTTTAGTTTTTGTTTATGTTTTCACGGAGATTTTCACGATTTACGGTTGTGCCACTGACAGATAAAAATATATGAAAATATTATCACGATTTTTTAGAATTGGCTGCATATGTCGTAAACACACGTTTTCCTACCGACTAAAAGAATAATAGGATTGTGTTACACAATACATAGTTGTGATGCACAAATCCGTTCCATTTTTCGTAAACATTGATATATTGTTGAAGATCAAGAGATATGAAAACGTTCGTGGTTTTTATCTGTGATTCACGGGTAAGGGCTGGAATTTGTTCTATGGCTTTGCACAGTTAAAGATTCGATGAAAGATAGAGGCAGAGAGAGAGAGAGGGGGGGGGAGAAGGAGAGGGGGAGGGAGAGGGAGAGGAGAGAGAGAGAGAGAGAGAAAGAGAGAGAGAGAGAGAGAGAGAGAGAGAGAGGGGGGGTGTAGATGGAGAATTGCAAAACACTATTTTGAATTTCATAGCGATGGTACAAGGGATTCTGAAATTAATCAGATTCAGTCGCACAATTCTGATTATAGAGTCCGTAATTTGATTTATTTGAGCGTTATCGTCGTGCCATTTATTTTACGATACGGTATACCGCCGGACGCCGTAAACGGGCGAGCGTACTAGATCGGGACGGTGGTACTTCGCGTACTGGAATGAACTTGGCCGACCCTAGCTGGCCCTAGGGTAATTTATCAAATTGCATGCTGGTAATCGTTATTACAGCACGGTTGGCTATTATCATGACCAAATCTCAATCCGCGTTGCCTTTTAGCAGACCATAATTGGGCCTTTAACGTGTATCGCGTACGCTTGCTAGGAGCTTTTTACGGCGTTTCGTAAGATAATCGATGTGAATGCGCAATATCAACAATGCTGGCTTTGATAAGTTACAATCTTAATAAAATTATATAGCGGAGTATATCGATTGAGAAGTATGCGTAAAATGGGATAATGTTGCCTCGTATAGAGACAGAGAAAGTTATCAAAGTATTGATGGATGCCAAAGTAAATTATTTATTAAATATTAATACCAATTTTGGTCTTTCATTATTATTTCATTTGGGTTTGCACTGTCATCAACGAAATTAATTGAAGCGATGGAAATCCTTTCCGCCGCGATTTAATACCGTAGAATTATTCTTGTATAAAATTCCTCCTCTCTTTCCTCTCCCCTCTCTCTTTCATTAATAATTTCTAAACTGAAATATTTCGATTTTCCCAATTTTGATATTTACTGATGTCGTACATACGATAAATAGCGCTGAATAATTCCGCGGATATTTTAATTACGTTACGAGCATATTAATAAACGTTTCCATATCGCCGCAAATATAATAGTTGCAAAAGGGAAACATACCGTAATTAACAGTGTAGCCGGCATTCATAAGCCACCGCGAGTGCGACGTGCAAAGAGTGAGTGCATGGATAGTAGAGGACGAGGATGAGAAGGGATGGGAAAACATTTCACGAAGTTAATGAATTCCCATGGGAATGCCGTAGAACTGGCTTCGGGCCATTAATACGGTCCATTCACAAACACAACTCTTCGCTCTCTCATGCCAGATGCCCTCGTTAAAACTTTCGAAGCGCACGAGTATCTCCATTTCGGGGGCAATGGATGGAGAGGAGCGGGGGTGAAAAAAGAGGAGGTTCCCTTCGCGTAAAAACAAACGGAGAGTGCCTTTAACCAATCCCCATCCTCCCTCAACGCGACGGACAAAATACTGGCCCTTGTGCTGACAAAGCCTTCACGTTTTGGGAAACGTAGGATCTATGTGATGTTCACGAATATTATCCTTGACGAGACTAGATTCATGCCAGGAAATGTTCTATCTGAGTACTAATGAAACATTTAGTAACACAACATTGTGAACATATACGGTTGCCTGCTTACTTGATGAAATCCGATAATACTATCTTTGCTTATTGAGTGTCTTGAACTATTCACTTCGCTACACTGAGAGAAAAATGGTTGGTATTTTATTATATTAACTATATAATAAAATAATTATAATTAATAACTCCATTTTTATAATTATTATTGCTTATATATTTATAATTTACTAAAAAATATATAGCTGATACTGAAAATGATCATAATTATATTTAAATTATAATTTTTTCTCTCAGTACATAATTTGATCAAGTAAAATTGTTAGTGAGAAAAAATCGCAACGGATGCTATAATTTATATAATATAATTTGTATAATTTGTATAATATAATTTGTATCACGCTCTCTGCAATGAAAGAAAAGTTTTTAATATTTGAATATAATTACATAGTAAAATAATTATGGTTGGAAACTTTATTTTTACAGTTATTATTACTGTAATTGTTAATAATAATTACATTTATAGTTTTACCACAAATATATAGTTGGCACCACAAATTATCATTAAATTATTGTAATTGCAACCATTTTTTTATGTGTATAGTTTGAGACAAAATTGTAACAGAAAAATATGAAAGCTATTTGTATAATATAATTTATAATATAATTTGTACTATGCTCCATTACTTGATATTTACAGTTGTTTTATTTCAGATAATTAGATTGAAAGATCAAAAGTCACGCAAAATGTTTAAGACATGGAATATTTTCAACGCTCTTCGTATGTATTGCACATTCGAGGAGTCATCTGGTCCGAATTGAGGTGGAAATCTGTCTGGATAAGTTGAACGAAACATGTGCTACTGGAAAATTACCAGCTTGTGATATCCGTTAATTTTACGACGGGAACTAAAATAAATACGTGAAGTTTGTAACATAAATTGCATATGTCTCGCACGTGCTCCTGCCATTATCTTGAGTGGACATTCGAATAATCGGGCAGATACTCGGTACGAAAGCGTTCTAGGAGCTAATTAAATATTTAACTTTGTATCCGCTTCGTTTAGTGTTACGCGAACGTACCCATCTGTATCTTTGACCGAGAGATTAAATCGATAATTTATGAGTTATGCACGAAATATCAGAATGCTGGAATATTTTTTCCATAGAATACATCACACAATCCGTTTGTTTGACTGTACGAAAATTCTGAAATATTGCTTTTGTGTCAAACAACCACTAAGAGAAAAATTTTTGATATTTGTATTCTTTAAATTTTTTAGAGTGAAAATCAAGCCAGTCTTGAAAAAAGAATGAAAACTTTTCACTCTTGAACAAAAGGCAGATTTTCACTCTTTTAGAGTAAGATTTCATTCTTTTGAAGCGAGATTGATTCCAAAAGAATAAAATTTCACTCCTTTTTTTTGAATGAGATTTCCTTCTTTAGTGTAACTTTCACTTCAAAAGAAATCTTACTCCAAAAGAATGAAATTTCACTTCTAAAGAGTGAAAAACTGCCATTATTGTTCAAGAGTGAAAATATTTTTACTTTTTTTCAAGAGTGGCTTGATTTTCAATCTTTTGGAGTGAGATTTCATCTCAAAAAATTTAGAGAGAGAGAGAGAGAGAGAGAGAGAGAGAGAGAATAATAATTATACTTACATGATATTGTAATTATAATCAATTTTGGTTACTATAATTATAACGTACTCTCTAAATTTCTTAGAGTGAAATCTCACTCTACAAGAGTGATCTTGTGGAATTTAGTATTATTTACCTATTGGTTAGGTTGCATATAAGTTTAAAGAGTTCTTAAACAAAGAAAATTTACAGCAAATATCATAAATCAATTTTTGAGCTAAAACTTTAACTAATGATTAATAACATACTTAATATTTTTGGCCCAGGATGTATTTGTTGATAGAACTACATACATATATATATATACATATATATATATATACATACATATAATTATTATTAACACTATAATAATTATAATAATTATAATTATAGTAACATGTAATTATAGTTAAAAATATCAAAAATTTTTGTTTTTACAATCAGTGTACATTCTTGTTTGTTTCAATGTAATGACAGGAATAAAACTCTTTAAAGCAATATAGGACGCATATTATGCAACTCTATATACCATGCATGAGAATGTGTATGCTATTAGAATGTTATTAGTATTTATATACTAACATACATACATGTATACATGTGCGTATTTACGTTGAGATAAACGAAGCAATGTTTTTATCCACTGTCTGATATTTCGACGAAAGCGCTTGGCATTATACTTTCATATAGGAAAGTCTACAAGAAAGTCTATATGACATTTATGGAAACATTTGTGGACACGCCATAGAATTTTATTTCAACGGCGCGTACGGCGTGCATACGTTAGGAAACTAAACAAGCTTTGGATAATAGATTCTGCGATGTTGAAAACATTCTTTCGACTTGTTGTTCCCGATTTTATATTCTAGTCAGTTTTCGATGCTATTCAACTCATAGCGTATACTTCGCAATCGTTTGGACGTTGGTATTTTGTGAGAATAAAGAATACTTCATGAATCTAACAAGGAAACGAAGTCGTTTGATGTATCCAACATAAACAAAAATATAATATGATGATGCATGAAATTCAATTCTAAATTCTAAAGAATTCTGAACTTTTAATTCTGACGTTTTATTTTTTACACAATTGGAACTTTTGTATTAAATTTAGTGCATGTCCCAAACGGTCTGTCTAAATTTTTGTGTTAATTTTTATGTTAATTTTTAATGCGAAATGATACAATAAGAAAATGACACAAACATTATGTAGAAATTAATATAAAAAATTTAATACTTTGACACAATTAGAAATAAATTGCAAAAAAAATTCCTTCAGTAAAATTAACATTTTATAATATGTTAAATTAAAACGTATATTCATTTTGTATTTATTTACCTTTGATTTTACATTTCAAAACTACATTATTTTTATGTTCATTTACTCAAACTGTGCTATTTTAATACCAAAAATTAAATATGTTACAATTTAACACAAAATATTCAAATAACATAATTATATTATGTTAAATTAACACTCGGGTATATTAAAATTTTAATACAAAAATTTTAACAAAGATCAGTTTTAATACAAGTACAATGCAAGTTTCAATTCTCTGGAAATCTCGATTTTTTTGTCTTTAATTATTAAATAGTGCACGTAGCAAATTTTTTTATATAGGTCATATCAAAAGGAGTTTAAAATGTCAAGTTTAAAAAGTTGTAATATAGTATTATATTTTTTACATTTTTAACGAAGTTTTTCCAAAGTAGTTACAAGTTTCTCACTGCTTTATTTACAATTAATTACATCCATTACAAAAATTTATTAATCTTTAACCTTCGAATCTTAATCTTCAATCGATAAATCTCAATCGATAAATTATTATTTTCAATTTTCAGTTTACCTCTCATTTTTAATCATTGAATATATAATGCAGAACACGTACGTTTCCGGTACGTAGCACGAGAGAATCTGGCGTACGCACGTTCTTACTTTGTAGGTACTTCGGGAATCTGGAGGAAATAGATTCGTGCGTGATCCATCGGAATGGCGGCTCGCCGTCGAAGAACAGCGCGCCTCGGTTTTCGCCATTCTGACACGTACGTATCATTTCCGTGGTAACGCATCCCGTGACGAGGGATGTCGATAAGTGGATATTGCGAGGAACAGAAGAGAGTAGGAATCGAGGGAGAGGAAAATCTCCTGTGGGAGTACCACGTACGGCGTATCACGTATATCCCTCGGATACCATCGTATACTGTGACGAGTTTTTCCTCGGAATCTATCCTCCTTCGATTCACCATCCTTTCCTACGCCCTTTCCTTACAGTGAGGTCGGATTAACGATTGAATCGCGTCTCGTCGATCATTGCCCGGGATTTCTACTCTCTCTTTCTTTCTTTCTCCCGTTGTTTTGTAGCCCGTCAGCACGTCGATCGATGGTCGGAAAGGCAGTATAGTGACGCAGTATAAATGGCGCAATAATCTATCGCAATCTGGCAAATCACTTATCGCGAAGTTAAATTCGATAAAAAGCCATACTTTGGAAAAAGATATATTCTTTGCTACGATAGTACTTGTTTTAGATACGAACATATTGATGTTAATCAATAATATCTATTTATTCTGAAAAGCGATTGTCTTGTAATACGGGAAATGTATTAAGTAAATTGATATTGTCAATTTTATGCCTTAATTTTTATCTCTTCCCTTTGACTAATGCTTTTTTAATCTCCTTTAATGTTCATGTTTAATCAAACGAACGGAATAAACTCTCTTTTGTGTGACTTTATATTTTGCTTAACGCAGAATCGATATTACAAGTGGACAGGCTCATCGCATCGTTAGTGAATTATACGTCCGCATGAAGCGGTCCTAACGATGACAGCATCGTTAATGGATCCTTATTCGAGTTCTGTTTTAGAACGATATGTCGTGCTGACCCATTCACTCCGCATCACATGTGTATTTCGACACGAACACGCACACGCTCGTACATGAATGCTAGGATGAAGGGATAATGGAGTATTCGAGATTTAAATTCTGCCAGGCTATAACGAGGGGAACGCTTATTACACTCCACGACGGATCGGAAAAAGAGTAAAAAGCGTTATATATTTTGCAGTACGCAAAAAAGGTGAATAATTTTACTGAACTCCGAGAAATTGCGGTTAATATCGTTGATAAATAACTTAACAGGCTTTATGGCAGATTAAGGCAGGGATATGTACGTTGTGGTAACGGACATGAGATATAACTTGTAAAAATATTGTAATCTCTTTCTCTCTTTAAAAAAAAAAAATACATGTTTTATACAACGTAAATTGAGTAAAGTTTTTGATCAAACTTGTCGAGAATTTAATGTGATGTATCGAGGTACTTTTAACCCTTTGAGGACGGAAGCTTTTTAACTTTCAAAGTAATTTATGAAAGACCTTGTTTTCTTCTAAAGTGTTTTTGGGGTCGCTGAATTCAATTGGCCTCAGAATTATAAAATTTTGTAATGATAGATCTAATATACATACCGATTATGAATTTCAAAAACTAATCCAATTATTATGTAACTCGGGTTTTAGGGAGTTCTTAAAATTGTTGAATTTGGAAATATTAAAACTCAAAAGAGTAGTAATCTCCAAGGAAAGAAGAATTGTATCATAGAGTTCACCTAAACAAATAACGAAGAAGTTTCCATTTCATATAAAATCTTCTATTATTCATTCTTCAGTTATCGCTTATATAACGATATATATAATAATATTCGAATAGAGTTCTCTACGATGAATGCCTATGATGAATGCCTATTAATTTATGACATTTCAAGACTATACTTTAAGACTGTCTTAAATACAAAATTGAACTATGAATATCAAGAAAATTGAATACTGGCCTCTGATTGGTTCATCTTAAGATTGTACTTAAAACAATCTTAAATATAGGAATCGACTATGAATAATATTAATATTTAGAGTAATCTTTATCTGACATTTATAGTAATAAGTAAAAAATCATATTTTTTGAGTTGTGTTACTTTTGAAGTAAGAAAATGATAACTTTTGGAAAACACTTCGTTAGAAAATGAACGTAACTAAGTGCAACTTGAGTATATAGGTATCTCAAGATTTCCCTTTCAATTCGCAATAAAACGGTGCATTGTTTCGTTTATCAGAAAGGAAGTGACGGCGGATTCAACCTCGTCGCTTTACGAACGCGGAAGAGAGCAAAATTAAGCGATCGAGAACGGCGATTCCCGTTCCATTGCAATGACATTGCGGAAGTGAAGTACAAGAGAATGATTCGTTTTGCGCAAAAGGAATAAAACAAGACATATATAGCCTCATTCTTACGGTAGGTCGGAATCAATGCCGCGATAGCCGTGCGCGACCGGAAAATCGATGGTCAGCGGATACGCGCGGCATAAATCTTTCACGCATTGTGTTTTTTTTTCTTCTTCTTTTTCTTTTTTTCTTTTTTTTCCACTGTCCACCCACCGGTTGCGCGTTTCCTATCGGGCGTTTTCCGGTCGCTCTTTTCCCCGGTGCGCGAGTATGCGCGGCCTTATCGGCATTTCCGTAAAAATTCATTGCTCGTACGAGTCTCGATAAGCAACGCGATCGGTCAAGGATACAAGTTTGCGAGCCCCGCCAGATTTTTGTGGGTCTGAACCACATTGAGAACCA
>Ga0157364_1007576_pt1 | contig 11236 bp, 7 predicted proteins | sample AttsexASBM2_FD_111476 | JGI IMG/M metagenome (GOLD analysis project Ga0157364, IMG submission 111476) | Fungus gardens microbial communities from leaf cutter ant in Ribeirão Preto, State of São Paulo, Brazil - Atta sexdens ASBM2 | ecosystem: Host-associated > Fungi > Mycelium > Unclassified ...
GTCAATATGAATTTCACTTCTGTGTGTATATATATTATTTGTATATATATATATATATATATATATATATATATATATATATGTACATTTTATCAAAGATATTATTTAGCTTAAATTTATTTTTAATTAGATTTATTTTTAATTAGAAATTATTTTTAACCAGAAATTTTTAATCGGAGAAGCTATATGTGATTTTATGTTTAAATTCAAATTTACATTTGCACGTGCTATTTTTTATCACTGATACAAATCTGTGGAGAATTTTAACTATATTGCAGAAACACGCAGCCAAAGGAAAATCATTATTTAAACATGAATCATTTTTAGCTATAAATCTACAATGACAATATTTGATCTCGCGTATATATACGTATGTATACGTATGGAGCTTGCAATGTGGAATATGTACACAGATTGATGCATTGAAAGTGAAGGACTGTCTGTCTATGAATAGCTGGCACCTGTCAAGTACATCGGACATTTCAGCTTGTGTTGTCTGTTCCGTTCCTACTCTCGATACTCACCGTTCGATAAGTAATTTGAAGTAGCGCGCGAGTAGGTAGGTAAAGTGAAAGTAAACCGCGTAATCTTGTAAATCGCTCTGTTGAGTCCATATCAACCATTTTAACCAGATTGAGTGTTTTTTTATAGATATTATTAGATTTTTGCTGTACTCTTTCATTTTCTTTACATTAAAAATTCTTTTAATTTTCATCTTTAAAAAAATCCCGCACTAATCATATGGATTGGGTCTCGGAAATGAGTTAGTCTTCACATATAGTGTGTAGCTTATAATGTACTGAATAAAAAATGTTATAGGACACAAGACTCAATAATGTATAATTTATGATCTATAGAATATCAAAGTATTCTATGAACACAAGTTGTATCTTAGATATACAATAGCGTAAATACTATCTTTCTATTATTATTGAGTTTTGTGTCTATGACATGTTTTATTTATCACATTATAAACTACATTATATATGAAAACTAATTCACTTTACCAGTATCCAATTTTAATTAGTGCGAGATCCTCTTCATATATCTGAAATGTATAATCTGCAAATATATCTAAACTAATGAGTCATAAAATCTAAAAAATATGCAATGGCATATTAGTAAAAAAAATATTTCGTATTTGTATTAGAAACGGTCCACTCAAGTCATTAACTTTTGTATTGAATTTTTAATATATTCGAATGCTAATTTAATAATGTGATTGTGTTTGAATATTTTGTGTTAAATTAATATTTTTAATATTTTTTAAAATAACGCAATTTATAAGTAAGTGAACAAATAACATAAAAATAGTATTTTTTAAGATGTAAATTCCAAAATAAATAAATAAAATGTGTAAATTTAACATATAAGTGTTAAATTTATTAAAACATATTACAAATGTTAATTTTAATGAAGAAATATGATTATCTATCTTTATAAGTTGATTAGTATGTTTTTTATATTAATTTTTTATATAATATTTATTACTTTTTAACATATTCTTGTGTTAAATTTAACACAAATTTTCCAATTGTGTAAGTTGTAAATAATATAATACAGAATAAATGTGATTAAAGACACTTCATATGTAATTGTGTTATTTATATATATAAATAATAAAGGGAGTTCGTTGTTTTTGTGCGAGCATTTCAAGAAATAAGTAACAATGGAAAAAGAGAGAAAGGAAGGGATACTACTATCGACTCAATTATGCGATCTGCGCATATGCATCGATCGCGGTCTTAAACGTATAGCGATTGATGTATTAGCAACGAAGGGTCCGTTTGTGAATACGCGAGCACCTGTCAAGAACACCGGACATTTCTACTTTCCTTCTACGGGCTGCTATTCTTCGTAAGCACAATTCTATAAGTAGTACAGACATTGCTATGAGAGACGGAGAACAGAGTTACTGTCAGGCGGCCATCACGACCTATTGAAATAGGATAATAATCAACCGGCTATAGATTCAATATAAAGACAATTTTAACCGACCGGACGTGCATAAGCGCGATCCTGAGGCATCTGTACAAAGACGTTTCTATACATTTGATTACTAATTATCCTCGCTTTCAGCATACCAGCATACCAGATACAAAATAAATATGAAACTAACCTATGCAGTTTAGCTGCATATGTATTAACTGTATAGTGCAACTGGCTAAAGTTTATCTTGTATTTAATGTAGCGACATTCAGGAAAAATACATAATAAAATGCAGCAATGAAATGTTGATATTTGGAAGAAATGGCTTTAACAAGCAGTATAATTATATTTATAAACATAATTATGTAAAATATATTGTATAAAAATTGTAGAAATTATATAAAAATATTTTATTTAAATATAACAGAAATCATTCAGTTTCATGTGTCAATAGCAATACGTAAATAATGAAGATCCAGAAATGATTAATATATATAATCCCTTTGTTTTTTTTTTATACAACTCTTTTAAATATAAAAAAAATATTCAAATTAATTGGTAAATATTATTTTGTTCTTTCAAAGATCTCATAACAAATTTTATGTATACAATCTTTTTAGTGAAGCTTTAAAGGGAATCGTACTAATTGGCATTTCTTTCCAAAGTCAAACGCCATTGATATTGAGCTTGTCAGAGAGACGGCGATTAGAGATATTTCCATCGAATGTATAACTCAAATAGCGAATGCGAAAACCGAATTCATGCCACTTTGCCGTTCGTTTTGCCTCGTCAAATATGGACAATGGTTCGTCGATCAAATCGATTTTACATACGTGCGCATATATGGACTCGTGAGAGCTGCAACATCGTGTCGCTAGGTATGTCGTTATTCATTAAACCGACATCCTTGTACTTCGGTTGGTCAAACGATAATCGATATAGGTGCTGTACTAGTCAAGCACCACGTACGTTTTACGCCGAAATTCGTGGAGAATTATATGCCACAATTGGGACATAGTAACAAGAATCGATCCGCACATTGAAACAATCTAATGAAGATTTGATGAATGCGAATTAATTAATAATTGTAATCTAATATTTAAACCCTGGCAGTGGTTGTAATATCGCAAATTTGTTGTTAAATATCAAAAGCGAGGGATTATAATACTGAATATTCCGAAATGTTAAAAATATCTCATTACTAAATCGATAAAAAGTTGTAATACATTATAAGAAATTAATATTTATACTAAATTGCGAAAAATAATTTATAATTTGCATCATAAAGTAGGAAGAGCTCAAATTTATTTATTACTGGAAATTTATTTGGAAGCTGAAGTAAGATTTTAAAACTTTAAATGATAACAGCATCATGATTAACATGTAAAAATTTGATGATTATAATATTACAAAATAAAAAAAATGGTTTCAAATTTTCAACAAAGCGTTTAATGATTTTATACGTAACATGATATTATTTTACATATTTTACTACGTTATAATCCCCATAAAGATATATTATATAATTTATATTAAAAATATTTATTATTTAATTAAGAAAATAAATTTTTGAAATTATTTTAATTCTTGGATAATCATTTACCACTTCACATAACTACTTTTGCTAAGAATAGATTACCGATAACGCATACGATAGTTTTCCCTTTATTACCGCGAAAAAAGTCACAAAGAATTGGTTCGAGTGAAAATCGTAGCACGATGTTCCGCACCGACCTGCGACTTCCGCCGATAATTTCCAGCAAACCAAGCAATTTTCTGATTGTTTTATCAATAATGGTTCTCATTCGAGGCGCATTGGAAAAGGCGTGGCGCGCGGGAATCGCCATGCTTTCGCGCTTTGGATAACGCGCGTCAATCTGACCCATTCTCCACTCGTATGCATTCGCGTGAACCATCTCGCGAAAGACTAACGGTCCTCAAGACGAAAATTGCGGGACGATTAGTGGCGAAGCACATCGAGGATCGAGAAGAAAGGGATGAATCGTGCACGTAAGCATTCGACTTTTATCGAGAACGCATCGATCCTGCAATTAATCGATGCCGATCGCACGCGGCCTCATCGTTGTAAATTATAATACACGCCTACTAAGCGATACACTTCCTACTTTCTTAATGAAGTACGATCACTAACGGGATTCCTACGGCGGCCTCAAGGTCGGCCGGGATGATCACAGATAGAGGCAGTGGCATTGTTCGTCGATTTGCACATCGATCTTCAACGAGAAAGGTTTATTTCATCGGCCGCGTGGGATCAGTGTAATAATTTTCATTATCTATTATTAAAGGATAAATTTTCATTGGAAATTATACGTACAACAGGAAGCGATAATAAACGTCGATCTATTCAAACAATGTGATAAAGAAATGTATAATCATTATTTAGTAATTATTTAGTAATTACAATCTAAAATATTATCTCATCAACGTCGCTCTTCAATTACGAAATGTTAATTATTCGACATCGTGAAAATTTCGAAAGTGCTTAATTATTATAACCGCAAAATTGTTATTTTAAAAGCCGCGGAATTGCAGAATGATGGATCACGATGATTGTGTGTACACCATTAATCACTCATATTAATATTATATAAATAATGTAGATCGTTTTGATTGCAAACCTAAATTGCACGAATACGTAACTCCTGAGTAACGCGCGAATCATACGGTCCATTCCGGTGACTTCTCTCAATGTAAGATAAGCTTGATATCTTGAATGGGACAAGTTGCTTAGTTCGCTATGCGACCGATCCATTGCATTCCAACGTTATCGTCGCCAAGCGTCGCGACACTACGCTTTCCGCGGGCCATCTCGCTTATGATGTCCTTGTTATCCTGGTTATTTATCTCTTTTTCCTCTTTTGCCTCCCGCGCACAGACATTCCCGTTTGTTTGCGCGAACCTCACGTACGTGCTCTTTGCACGAGAGGTATCGAAACGCGGTCTCGCGGCAGGCTGAAATCACGTATGCCCTTCTCTCAGAACGGAGAGTGGTCTCGTATGGGCGCTGCATCGGCCCGATGCAACGCGCGAGGGCGTCGCGAGTAACGGTGACTAATGAAAACACGCATTCCCTCGTATCGTGGACGCGTGGGACGCGCCATTGTGCTTTCCTCTCTTCTTCCTCTCCGGTCTCTCCTTTCGCTGCATTACAATCGATGCGGCGAAATCGAAGATACCGCGGATGTCACGACGTGATTTCGTAACGCGTTGTCAGGATAATCGTTCGTACATTGCAACACGTTTCCCACGTCGCCAACGCACACTTAGCCCGTTAGCTTAATTATGACAGATGCGATAAATTATGACCAATATGGAAATTCGGATTTGCCAATTCGAATCCGAAATCCTTGAATAATGTTGCAGGATATCTGGATTGAGAACGTCGAAGGATATTTTTAGACCCAATCCGCTAAGGAATACGTATGACTAACATTATTGCTTACAGTCATGTACAACGTGCCGTAGGTAATTACTATTAAATATCTTTTTTAAAGTCGGAAGCGCGAAAGACGAAGCTGGATAGGATAGGCGCGTTCGCATATACATATGTGAAAATATTTTTCCACTTATGCAGTCCGCGTGGGAGATAAATTTCTAAAAGTGATAAACTCCTGGTAGGCAAATAGAAGTGATGTAAAATATACATAACCGTACATACGGGCGCACACGCGTCCGATGCATGCCCAGCAGGCAGACGAGCAACGGTGCATTTGCACGGCATTGGCGCTGCATCCCGCCATTCGCTTGTGCGCTGAAAATAACGGTGACTAACGAAAATAGGCATTTCCTCATCTCTCCTACGACGATGCGCGCAATAAGTTTTTACGTTTTCACCTCGCTAGAGAGAGAGAGAGAGAGAGAGAGAGAGAGAGAGAGAGAGAGAGAGAGAGAGCAAAGCCAGCGCAATGCATTACGTTGAATTTTGCAGATCATGCAATGCAATACACTTCCGAGATCGATTGCCCGTGGTTAGCAGAAACGTTACTCGAAATTGTGCGTAAATTGGATCTTTATAAATTACACGGCGAACCATGAGGTTCGCTTGTGAAACTTGATGATTGTTTTAACGACGAAATATCATATACACAATACTATAAATATCGATTAGACATCTCATCTTAGACTATAAAATAATAACATTTCAGCATTTAAGGATTTCAGCATTTCAGCATTCAACATCAACTGTAATCCTTTTATTGCATTAAGATATTAATAAAGATATTAATTACAATAAGATATATAGTTCATGTGTTGAACATTATGAGATTTTAGTAAAGTTAATACGAAAAGTTTAAAATCACTGTTTCCTGACTTTTTCTTTCAAAAAAGCGACAATAGAATTGAAACATCACAAATCGGATTGCATGGGCATTTGGTTCAATAAAAAACCATTATTTGAAAAATTACAATGAGAGAACGTATGTAATATGTAATAAAATTTTATAAAATGGAGAATAATAAGTAATAAGTAAATCCGATTGCATCGACATTTCATTTTGATCGGAGCATTACAACGGCCATGTATAATATTTCATAAAGACAATTAAAGATAAAATAAAAATTTCTTGCTGGAAGGTTAAACAACTGACATTTTCCACTTTATAATAAGCAATCATAGCATTTTCGCTCGAGCGTCGAGCATTGAAATTAGATAGTCAACATTCATCGCTTTGATAAATTTCTTATTAATGTTCCTTATTAAATTAAGCTGTATACACATTAAAGATTTCGCGAGAAGCATAAAAATATTATATTATAATATACATAATTACTGGCAAATTTATTAAGTAATCTGTTGCATACATAAAACAAGTTTCAATGTTAGAAAATAGAATATTAAAAATTATTTGGTTTTTTTTAGAAATTTGAACTCTTGATATTTATAAATTTTAATATGTAATTTTTTTCTATTTGCTCGTATTTTATACAAAAAAGATTCATCCTAAGTTTTATATAAATTATGAAAGAATTGTTGACTTACGCTTAATATAGATTTTCATGTGAAAATAAAATGTAATTAAAAGATAAGTTAACACAATTGATTGTTATTTTCTAACATAAGTAGCAGATTCATTAAGTGAATTGTTTTGCTGATATCCATTAGCTATCGTAATTACGAACTTGATCGTAGTCTTTTTAAACAGACCAATGTACACGTCTGTAAAAAATTTATTAATATTTTTATTGATTAGTTAAACGATATTATTTTAGAGATGTGTAACTATTAATTTATCTTGTGATGTAATGCGTTGAAATATTTCGATCGATTACCAGACATCGGCAGTTCTGGTTCAAGGCATCGAGTTGTTTATCCCGCAGGTAGATCCGGCGGCGAACTTTCAGTGACAAAACTTTTGCGCGCGGCGAAAGTTTCGATCGGTCTCAAGACCGCCGCGCCATGGCGGTGGTGGCGGCGACCGCCCCGCCCGCGCAATAAATTGCCGATATCACAATGAGCGCGTATTGAGCCGTCGGCCGCGCGATGTAATGGCGCAATGAATCATGCAGGAACTTATCGCGCGCGCGTCTAGGAGATGAGGGTACGCATGTTTTCATTAGTCACCGTTATTCGCGGTTGCGCGCCTCGGGGACGCGGGTGAGCAAAGCCTGCTCCGTATTCCGCGTTTATCCGGCCATCGGTAATCCGTCAGGCCTCGATTGGCCCGAGGATCCTGGAACTTTCGCACGGGAACATCGCGAACGAAGGACAGATGAAAATAAAAATTTTTACAATATTAATAAAAATGTGTGCATTTTATTCTGAAAGTAATTTATTTTAAAATTAGCGTAAAATTCTTGTTTGTCACGTTAATAGTAATAACAAAGTTACGACAAATTGCACATCTCGAAAGTAGGCCTGGTGGAACCAAAAAGAATGCTAATTAAGACTCTGAGATGCAAAAGAGCAATTAATCATATTTTAAAAAGCTCATTTATAATAGTCAAACTTTTCAAACATTAATTCATTAACCATAATTGTATTATGAAAATACGATGCTTCAAAAAAGAGGAGAAGAAAGTGAAACTTGAAATTATATGTACATGTTACATACAATTACGTCGTTCTTTATATTTTATATATATAAAATTCTATCTTCTGCATGTATATTTTAGTTAGAATTTTATGTCTATTTCTCTTTTTTAAATTTGAATTAATTATATAAATAATTTGTGGTTTTATGTAAATGTAGAACTTTTTCTGACTAAAAGTACTCTATAATCTTTCATGTCTGGTTTCTAGAAAATCTTATTTTGCAACAAATGTATGTATAGAATATATTTAAGAACTGCGTTTTTTGGAGTTTTTCTCAGAAAAAATAGAATTCTTTATTTTATACTTAAAATTTAAAATTAACACTCACTAAATCTGAATCACACTGGATAATATCGGTCCCAATTATGCCACTGAAATCAGTGAAATTCAACTAAAAAAATTAATAAAACATGGAATATCTAACTTAGCTAATTTTGTTTTAGTCAAATGAATTAAATAAATTCAATATGTTATATATGATGTTAGAATTAACCCACAAATATCGGTATTTTAATTACGTAATGTTTGAATTTTCTTTCTTTTTCAATTGAGTATCACTATATATATATATATATATATACACTAATTATTCAACACCAAATATTCAACTGGGCAATCAATGATTATCCACTGATGATTCAAATTTAGAGAGTAAACATGCATAAAATTGATACATCAAAACTCTACGCATTTATATAAAATATTTATTTAATGAAATGTGTACAATATTGATGTATTATGAACATATAGTCTCAGTAATAATAAATAAGCGAGAAATTTTAATTAATTGTAATCAAGACGAAATTAAGATTTGATCACATTTCAATTCTTAAAGCTTAGATCTTATATATTGATCTGTATGTAAATCCACACATATCGCTTAAACAAATATTTCCTCTCTAATGTTATCTTTTATGACATATTCTTATCTCGAACCTCGACGACATTCCTGCGCGCACATACACGTGTCTCTTCTCTGCATAGCGTATCTTTGTCGCGCGTAAAACATGTACTTTATGTGACACACAGTCCCCGATCTTAAGAAGATTTATGTGGCGGATCGTAGATCCTATTATTCGCGGTGTTGGCGAAGTTACCGGGAACAGGCATTTCATTCCTCGCGAGAATCGCGAAATAAAGTCGCGGGACGGTACGACTGCACTCTTTTATGGCTGCAGGCGCGCCCACCATATTTAAAATCCGTCGAGATCGAGATATAATTCAAAGAATGCGGCAAATAATATTTCGACCGACGATGAATCGTTGCTTCCGAAATTTCTTACAATATATGTATGATTAATTTAGTCATATTTCTTTGTAAACTTTCCCCCACTAGATAAACTATCTGAATTTGTTTAAATATTACATTCGTTTTACATTATCATTATTAATCGCAATTAGTTCAACAGCTGCTATGTTTAAGCAAAGAATTGTGTTCCGATTTATAGTAATTATAATTTTGTAATTAAATACAAGGAAAGTATGACTGTAAGGTAAGAGCTCAAGATTGTTGTTTTAGTGTATAAATAATATATTCATATGTATAATTTTATAATAGCTGAGATTTTATCTCTTCCATGGCCTCAAGCGATATTCACGTCCAATTAATATAATTAACTTATTTTCAATATATTCTTGATTCTTTGATTAAATTCGTACAAAATAAAACCAATTATTTTTTTTTATAATAAAACATAACATACATATATATGCATGACAAGACGTGTCTGTCAAACGACGTCATGTACAATATTAGCTCAACAAAAATTGTCTAATCTGCAATACGTGCTTCGTTCTCATTGCAGAATGAATCATGAGATAACATTATAGTCACGAAGAAACGTAAACGGCTTTTCTTAAAAGAAAGAGGAATCTGTTCATACTTATTTTTATATTTTTTAAAAAAGAAATTTACATATTTATTTATACATGAAAAAATAAAATTAATGAAAGACACCAAATTAAATTATCCTGATTTAGAAATATTTACAAAAGTAAAATCATTAAAAATTCAGAAGATCGCTGTGTTAAAATAAAGCGTTAAATCCACTTAATTGATTGATAAAGATACAAAATTATTTACCAGCAAAATACAGAGATAAATACGGAAGATAAAAAGTTGCTTACGTAGATGTAGTGAATGTTAACAAATAGAATTAATTGGCATTCTCATAATAGTTAGATGTAATGTCATACATTTTTGCGAATACTCAGGAAGAGAGAAATCGAGATGAGAGAGATAATCGATGATTCGGCATATTCGTTCTATTCCGTATGAATCATTTTGATTCTAATGTAACATTTACGAAGGCCGATGAACGATACATTGATATTACGATCTCTGATGCAAATTCCGTTAGACGAAGCATATTATAGAGAACGTACTAAGAGATGGGTATTAATAGTATGGGCATTAAGAAGAGATACACTTTAACAAATCGTACTATGTCTCTTTGTGAATGAATGCAAAATAACATATAATTAGAAAGCTATCTAATCTAGGACCATCCAAGCTGGAACAAATTAAACTGTTATGATGTATCGAACTGTATTAACATAAATATATATGATGAAAGATTCTGGTTTTTTATTTATTTATTTATTATTACTTACTTATTTATTATTACTTATGTATCTATTACTTATAAATACTTTATTTTACTTATAAATACAAAAAAATGAAATGTAGATATCAAACCAAAAAAATAAAGCAATCTCTCTTTCTCTCTCTCTCTCTCTTCTCTTTATATATAATTGAAACTATTTTCTCCAAAAATATTTAAATCAAGTTTTCTTTTATTTATTTAGAAATGAACAATAATTTCAAAATGTACAACCGTACAACTTTTTATTGATTAAAAAAGCATTTTTAAAATAAATTAACTTTAATTCTCTTTTAGAAACTGATTCTTCTAATGTAATTATATTTGGTATCACAGTAATTAGTGCATTGTCTTTCTCCCACTCATTCTGTACATCGAATACATATCGATTTCTTCAGAAACTGGCGAACCAGCTAATCTACTGCACTCTGTATCTATCAATTATCAATTATACACCGGCTACGCCAATTTTTGCTATCACACCGTACCGTGCTCGATCGAAATTGCGATCGCAAAGTGTTCGTTCCGCGAGGAAAGGTCGTCGGTTCGAGCGTAGTGTTTTGAAACATGCCACAGGGATCTCATGTGTTGACTAAACCGCATAGATCGCGATTTACTACATGTGCTCATGGGAACGACTTTGGCAAGA
>Ga0157364_1007577_pt1 | contig 11234 bp, 9 predicted proteins | sample AttsexASBM2_FD_111476 | JGI IMG/M metagenome (GOLD analysis project Ga0157364, IMG submission 111476) | Fungus gardens microbial communities from leaf cutter ant in Ribeirão Preto, State of São Paulo, Brazil - Atta sexdens ASBM2 | ecosystem: Host-associated > Fungi > Mycelium > Unclassified ...
ATTTTTAATCATTTCTATAAATCGTCACTGTTCCTATTCAATACATCGTTAATTTAACCAATCTATCAATATACATATAATTTAATTTTAATCTTGGTTCAACTAAGTTCTAAGAATTAGAAAAAGCTGGAGAGGAAGTTGAACCGAGATAAAAAAAAATCTAAGATTGATAGAAATGGATATGAAATAATGAAGTCAAATAATATTTAACTGAAGAAAGTATACTAAATTTGATTCAAACTTAGTTTATTACTTACACTGAGAAGAAGGTATCTAAAAGTATATTTGTGAGAAATATATTTATTTCACTGAAATAAATATTTATTTAAATATGGGCGAAATAAAATTTTATTTCTATATATATAGATACAGAAATGAAATATATTTCATAGAATTAAGATACATTTCACAGAAATGTATATTTCGTCATCACAATCAAATCTCGTAACATTTGCTTCGCTATACTTCGACATTTTTCTCTCAGTGTACTAAGTGCATATCTAACGTGATATTTATTTTGAAACTAAACACAGAAATGGAATGATTTACATTATCTTTTGACACAGAAAGTGATAAAATGTTATTTAACTCCAAAGATTGAGTTACCCTTGATATCTGTTATAATAAATCCAATTTGTGGATTTAAAGAAATTGATATAAAGGCGAGAGTCCATCAGGAAAAGTTATATTGATTACTTTTTATTGATTCGCATGATCGAGAATGATCTCCGATAATTTAAAATTACTTATGCTTTAGGAGTTTGACGCAAGAAAAATATGGAAACGACCGCGAGCTCGACAAGTTGAGTTATCGTTAGTAAACTAAATTACGATCCTTTACGTGCACGCATGTACGCCCATGCACGTGGCGAGACGATACGCGGCAAACGCCGCATGATTAAAAACTCACGTGGCTGCGAAGATGTTCATACGCGATGCATAGCAATGAAGCACCGTTCCGTAAAACCGACGTGCGCGTCTCTCGGCAAAAAAAAAAAGGAGGTAAATGGTTTCCTGCGATCGCGCTTTTTTCCTGCACTACCGGTTTTTTCACCGTTCCGTCTTTATTCGTGTCTCGTTCTCGATCTACTCTACTCGATCAACCGACAATCGTTCTTACCGGTTGTAATCTTTGGAAGAAACAAAATGGAAGAAAAGACGGAATTAGCAAGTGTTTTTTTTTTTTTATTTTATTTCACGTTTGCACAAGTTCCCCATGAATAGGGCAACCAGACATTTTTGTGTTACTCAGAAGATATCTCCTTTCCTTGAAATATTCTCACGAGTTTCGGAAATGCTTAATCTTGTATTTACTTATATACGTAATTTAATAAAAAAACTACATTTCTCTCTTCATTGTAATTTATTTGTATAGTTAAATGTGGGACTCGTATGAAACATATGTTTGTTTAAGTTTCAAGGAAAATTAACTTCCTTGAAACTTAACTAACTTTCTATCTATATTTGGATCTTTTGCGATCCAACAAAATTTTATTTGAATTTTATCCTCATATTTATCCAAATTCCAATTTTTATTAAATAAAAGTTTTAACATTTAAGTTAAAAAGACTGTTTAATAATATAATAAGGATGTTGAAATGTAATCTTGAATTTGTTTTCTAACCTAGAAACAATAAAAAAAAACTTGATTTGGACAAAAAAGACTCAGATATTGGAGGAAGTAAAAATATGATTGCAAACGGAGGATTAAAAACCCATATAGAAATTTAATATTAATACTTGTTGATTAATCATTTATTTTAAGTGTTAAAAGTATTAAAAGAAATTAATTAAATAATTAATTAATTAGTACTAATATTAAATAAAGGAGTAAAGTGAAATTATAAAATAATTTTAATAATTAGAGTAAAGAGAATAAAACAAATAACTCCGTTCACATTTCAAGAATTATGAATAGTTCTTATCGTTTTATAAGAAATTATCGTCGCTCTACTTTTGAATTAATTCCATAATATCATGATATCATAAGTTATCGTTAACAGGAAGTATCGAATATATGCAATGGCCGCGTTGTCTTTAACAGAAAAGAGAGTTGAGAATTACATACACCGTTATCATGTCGGCAGTGATTTTCGTCCTCAGGTATCGTTACGATAATCATACAGGCTTTATTGTAAAGAATAGTCTTTTATTTCAAGTTGTTCTTTTTAGGTTTTATGTATTTTTTAATGTTGTCGTTTATTTTAATAATATTACGGGAAATTCTTTTCTAATTAGCATTTCAATGTCAATATCGCACTAATGAACGTTTACAAAAACAAATTTGTATGCAATTTTTAATGTTAGCTCCGAATAATAAATTCATAATAATGACATCAAAGCGAGCCAGGATTAATTAAAAAGTGACTTTTAATAATTAAATTTGGAGCTATTTGATGTCATTTTGATATTATGATGACTCGTGCTTTATTTTATATATCTCGGATATATTGTGCAAAAACATTTAAAAAATTAATGCGCAGACCTTTGAGAATCATAAACGAATTTCGGAATATTAGAAATAAAGTCTTAAAATTTAAAAGGTTTGCCTTTTTTTTATTTTCTCTAAGAAAATATAGCCACTATAGGTATCGTATTGCCAGAATAGATCGTATTAATTATTTCGTAAGGTCGGTTCCTTTCATGGACCACTGAACGCGATAGCAAATTCTTTAGGAATAAATCACAGGCGCGGTATATAAGTACCACAGAAAGGCGCAGGCCAACTCGACTGTGATTATGCAACTTTTGTATCGCCTCACGCCGTTTCTATCTCTCGATAACGCGTTTCTCCAACGAGCTAAAGACTTTTAGCCTTATTATTTCAAGTCGACGATAGGCGAGGAAGTGCCACTATAATGGAAAATTATAACGAAAATTTATATTTGTATATATGTATAATTTTATGTGTATATATAATTTTGCGATAAGCCTAACTGGTAATCTAAACATCGTGCTTGTGCTATCTGACACATCTGAACGTAAAGAACATAAATTACTTAAAGTATACATTCCTATGTCTTATCAACCTCGTCGTTCGTTCTTCGTGAAACTTCGGCGAAATGTTTCCTTGTGGGATTTTCATTGCAACGAGGAAAGTTTGTTTTTCTCGCCTAGAATCTCTCAAATCCCTTCGAACAAAGCCGTTTTATTCGTTCGATAGCTCGCGTAGGGGCGCGTGTCGCGACCTTTCTTCACCTCCGAGAGATTTTCGACTCGTCGATCGGAGTGCGTAGATAGAGCTATGGACACGCGTAATGTCAGGAAGGAATAAAGGCCGCGAGCGCGCCTTTATTCCTTCCTGAGAAGCCAGGAATGGATGGAACGGACGAAGGGCCCAGGCGGAAGGGGAACGTATGGGGGTTATGGGGGCACGTTCACACAAAACGGCCACTACAGACACCGGCAGCTGTTCACCATCCGTGCCCTACTCTCCACGCTTGGCTCTCTTTTCTCCCCCGCATTCTTAGCTCGGCTTAACCTCGCCCTTCCTCCCCCACTCGCTATCACCCCCTTTCCCCCGTATTCCCTGGCCGTTTCTACAAAAATTCGTAGCTTCTGTGCCTGTCCGCTCCCCTTTCTTGTTTCTCTCTCGATCTTCGATCGATTGTAACGAAGATTTCATATGGACAGCTACGATGCAGACTGTGTTCCAACATTTACTTAAGTGATTTACTGAAAATCTATAGTGTAACGTGACGTAAACTATTGATTTTCAATACTAGTAGTAAATTTTGGACACAGCCAAAGTGTACTTATTTGTAAATTTTTCATCACATTTGTTGTATTTTTTGGCGAAGTCGGCTCTTTTTATTAGAAATATTAAAGTATTAATATTTATTAAGGATATATTATATACACATTTTTTGAAACAGAGATTTTTAACAAAATACTACAGATTTTTCTATGTATTTGAAAGTAATACAAAAAATTTGATGGCGATTTAGAATATATATAAAAAATTGTTTTAATAAGAAGTAGACTTAAAAAAATATAATTAAATTAAAATTAAAAAATTTTTATTTGAATTTTTTATAAAATTAAATTGTTAAATTATAGACTTTTTCGATTCTATATGTATATAACATTTACTTTTATACGAAAAAAGTATAAATTTTCAGTTCCAGTCATTTTTTTTCACAGGGACTGTATATTTGATACATTTTTAAATAACTGCAGTTGAAATTCTTTTTAAACAAAACGATAATAAAAATACTTTTTTTAAGTTGAAGTAGATTTTACTTTAAGAGTTTTGATTTATTTTATAAGATTTACTTTAGGATTTTATTATTTACTAACTGAGAGAACGAGAAATAACAAAAAGATGGACATCGACTCGTATTGATCAAAGAATTCGATCATAATTCAAACTGTTGAAAGTGCAGGAAGTACAAGCACGCTTGCGCAAAATCAGATAACCTTACGCAATCCCTGAACATACGTGATCAAAATATTGCAATTCCTCGTGTTCGTTTGAGACAGGCATAAATCTTTTGCCGGTTCTTTAGCCCCAAGGTAGATTCATAACGGGAAATTTTTTCTTTGTGAACATTGTGAGAATTTCTCGTATGATTGACGGGTGATGTGTGGTTGAAATTCTACCTTTTCGACGTTTGTCGCTTCTGCACATGCCGGCAACCACTTTCTTTAAATTTTATTTTGAATCTTTTGTGTCATTTACTAAATTGTACGAAAGCCGCACCTCTAATTTTCCAGGAATTTCACGAGATAATTCATGCATACGTATATTCATGCAAGCGACGTACGTGCTGAGTGGCCCATAAGTACTAAAAAGTATGTTATATTTATGCGCTTCATGATTTTTGGATTCTTCACGTTGAGAAATGAAGAGTCTTGCAAGTTTAGTAAAAAGATTCTGATTATTTTTACTGAACTTATGACAAACTTGTCTGAAAGTAAAAAGTATCGGAGATAAAAGGTATAATTAATAAATTCATTCAAATAATTATTACTTCAAGTAAATCTATTTTTAAGACTGTAAGCACAAATAAAACTTGTATACTTGCATACTTTTTACTGCGTTGTAAATTTTCAGTTCTAAAAAATACTCGTTGATAAAGTAAATTCTATTGAGATGTATGGTAATTTTTAGGTTAATAAATACTAATAAATTGCAGTAGTATAAACTTTACTTTACGAAATGTAAAAAGTATCTTACAAAATATGACTATTCGATCGTTTATTTATCAAAAAAATAAAATAAATTTTAAGTGGGGCCTGTCTTTGTATGAACCTGTTTAATTTCATAAAATATACTAAAAAATTCTACCGCACATTACTTTACATTTTTCTTGAAACAGTATATGAGTATTTTATGGACAAAAAAATTTTTTATTTAACATTTATATATTGATTCGAATAATTTCTTTTACCACAAAAAGATCTGAACACATTTTAGTGAACACACTTTGTTGTTGCTGAAAGTATTTGCTCGACGAGGATGTTGAATAGCGTATATATTGCATCTCCAAAACGTTCCTCTCTCCCGGCGGGCCCTCGCATTCTTTCGCGTCGAGACGCATGTAGAATCGCCTCCGGTATCTCATGCATTGTGGGACAGAGAAGTGGCGCCCACGAGAGAGTCGGCCCCCTATTCAGTCTCTATTCTCGTTTCGTGAACCGTAACACGCGAAATATCCCGGCAGACATATTATGCGAAATTCTACGATTATGCAGACCGACGTATGGATAACGTTAGCGTTGACTTTAGCGTTAACTTTCCTCCGCCTTTCTTATCGTCGGGATTTTAAAGTATAAATTATATTAACACCCGTAATGTTCAATTAATGTGAGTAATTAAAAATTTTGAATATACATGATGACAAAAAAGTTTGGCCAAAAAGTTTCGTATTTATTAAATTATTATCCCATTATATATAAACTAATGTGATCTGTTGTCATTTTGATATTAAAATGATGTTAAAGATCATTTTTACGTCAGAATAATGACAAATAATATCAGCTTGTTACCTGAGTAATAATGTATATTAAAAAGAAAAAAAAAACATATTCTCATGTATTAAGCTAGCGGCACACGATGCGTGTTTTTTGCTGGATGGCTTGCATTATAGTAAATTATTAGAATTGCACCACATGAAACGCATAATTTCTAGTAATTTACTAAAATGCAAGCAATCATGTAAGAAAATGTATCATGTATCGTGTGACGCTCACTTTAGTTACATCTTATTAAATGCCAAAGAGATTTTGCATCAAAAAACTTTTATCGGTTAGTAAACTAAAGATCGCTCTATTGGCTGCCTGAGAGAATTTATCCATGAAAAGATGCGCGGCCATCATTGATGCATTCCTGAAATGCCTTAAAACGTATCATTTAACAAAGTTAAAGTGATTATTTTGAATGTTATTTTAACAGAATGTGGTTCTTATTTAAATATTTTGTATTAAATTGATATTCAACATTCTTTAGAATCAAAATAACAAGTTATGTTCATGATTTATATTTATGAACTACAAATATAAAATGTGTTTTAAAATATAAATTCTGAAATAAATGCATAAAATAATTGTTAGTTTAAGATATCATGCAAATGTTGATGTTACTGAAAAAAAAATGTGTTTCTACACAGCAAATTGTGTCTCTATTACTTATTTTTTATATTAATTTTTTTACGTAATATTTTTTGTATTATTTTTTTTAAATATTCATCCTCTATTAAATCAATACAAAAATTTAAGTGGATCTTTTGAACACGTGAAGTGATAAATTTAACACAAGTTTTCCAATTCTATAACAGAATTTTTTTTTACAAATCTGTCGCTACTAATGATTTCGTAAACACAAAATTTTGTGGTTAAACTTTCTTGCCACCCTATATATTAGTGCCACATTCCTAAACATTCCTAAACATTCTTTTATTTTTTCTGTGATTATTTCTAGCTGGATATCTTTCTAGTCATATTTCATTATTTACGATTGTATCTCATTACTTCTTGTTATTTATGTTACAAGATAACGTCTATGTGCGTTTATCTAAATGGATGCAACCTCTATTAATAATGGATTAAGCCGTGTCACTGTTGACGATCCGGTAGAAAATCCGTGACGATATGGTTCCGAGGATTTCTGGATCCCTTTTTATCCCTTGTTTTGTTCCCTCTCATCCTTTAGGGGACGACAAAAATCAAAGATGAAGTTTGATATAAGATTTAAGATTTTAAATCTGAATTGAAAATATGTCACTAGATTTTTCTTTGGAATTCAATATGTTGATTGATCGATACGACAGCTGATTAAAAAGTTTATTAAACATATATCCTTGATGAATACATAATTATATAGTCAGGTTTTTGTTATAACTTCAAGTTCCGTAAATATTTGTACATTTTTTTATTCTTTATTATCGCTCTTGAGATAGTGAAGCTGTTTGGAAAAAAAAAAAAAAAAATCCGAAAAGTGATCTGCGTCTTAAATATCCATAAGAATCTTGCTTGATTTAATTTTAAATTCTTGCTTGCATTACGTCGTCATTACATGTTTTTCTTCGGCGTAGCCATTCCTCGTAAATAAAAAACGTTAACTCTCAACGATGTTATCGAAGCGTTATGTTTTCGAAAAATATTTATGAGACATTACAACTTGTTCTCGAGTATGAAAGATCGTACGATAATGATTCTCGCACGTCTGAAGAATGTGCAGATATCCGTAGAGGCTTGATTAGGTTGATTTCCCTAATTGGACCTTTCAGTTAAATTTTCACATGACAGACGGCGGTTTCTCTGAAATTCACTGGTCGTGGATCATCGTCGAGCAAGCTTTCGTCGTAGAAATGATTTCTACGGATCTCCCGAGCTGTCTCTCCTTTGCTTCTAATTAATTGCAGTTAATTACGTTAATTAGCGCAACTAATATGATTGCGCTATTTTCTACGGTGCATATTTTTCTATCACTCTGTCACTCGTCGCATTTTATCGGAGTTTCTGCTTCGCTTTGCATCTTTTCTGTATTGTCAGATGTATAATGTGATACGTATCTCTCGATTATAAATTTCCCAAATTTAAAATGATTGTTGTTGGAAATGTTTTTCGACATTCTCATACGATTTTACATGATCCTTTGTTTTATTTCATGCTTTCTAAAGTCATAAATAATTTATTATCATTTATACTTAGATAATATCCTCTAGGAATTTACATGGAAAGAACGATTTTGCCGAAAAATCTAAAATTTTGCTAAATACAAATTTAAAAATAATTTTGTTGGACCATTAAAATAATTATATTGGAAATTAAAAACAATCTGCAAAACATTTTGATATTTTAATAACCAATTTACATTTCTATCTAACCAAATTTTAGGACTTTCAACAAAATTATTTTTTTGATGTAGGAATCTTGTTCAAAATACCGGATTCTAAAACAATCTTTAAAATCAAAAGAATTAGCTATTTAGTATAGGACGTTTCATTATGAGATTTGTTGTCTTGGTCTTTCTATCAAAACGAATCAAAACGAATTGCTTTGGCAAAGGAGGATGGGATCATATAAAATCCGCGGCATCGAGTTTCGCAGAGACAGACGATAGTTCCGGGATTCTCTCGGAGGATGTTCTAGGAGGATCCCTATTTGTTTTCTCAAACTCCAGGGGCGACACATGTTTTTGCTCCATTCCGTTTCTACAGTCATGATGTTAGGGTGAATTCTGAGTGGTGCATCGAACTTGGAACCTATATAAGGTTTAGCAGGCGGAGAAATGGAGTGAATCATACGAACGAGATGCGTAAATGTCAACGTCCGTCTGATAATTGAAGGGTCCCGGAATAGTGGACTGCCTTGAGTAAACATCAGTCCCTCTTGTCTATCTCTTCCACGGGATAGTTATGTCGCGGCTAACATCTAGCCTCGAATGCATTATAAATCATTCTCTACGGCCGATTAGTTTCTCTGGTAAGGAAGCTGCCATTTTCTTAGATTACGCTCATCATCATCTCTACACAGACCTGAATAACTTGTACCTGTTTTCACCAACGTAGATTAATTTTAATCTTGATTCAACTCACTCTTTACCTTTTTTTTAATTCTCTAGAACTAGAAAATGATGAAGAATGAGTTGCACTGAGATTGAAGTCACTCTACATTGGTGGGTATGAGTATTATTAGTATTAAACTTTTGTTTTATAAATGAACAAATACTGTTAAATTCAATGTAAGTTATGTAATGCCAATTTGAATTATTTTTAATTATTTTTGTATGTTGCCGTGCTTCTATAATTCAATATTTAATTAAAAACTAAATGAAGTTAAGCAATTTAACTCAAGAAAATGTTGTTAACTCAAGAAAATTAAATTAAAATTTAATTTAAATTCAAAGTTTATTATTCAAAGTTTTTTATTCAAAATTATTATTTACTAAGCGCATACGTTAATATGAATGTTGTTTATTTTGAAACTACAGAAACGGATTGATTTACATTTTGACACACATGGAAAAGTAACAAAGTGTCATTTAAAATCTCAAAGGATTGGATTACTTTGCTCCTTTGATACACGGACAGAACGATTTTGTTACAGTATATCTATTTAAAAATTTAATTAATTAGAAACAAATTTGAAAATAATTTTGTCGAATCATTAAGGTTATTATGTGGACGTTTAAACTGATTGCTAGAATTTCAAAACTTTTTGCTGCATTGCTTATCATGTTTCTAAAAAATTATTTTGATGATTTAACAAAATTATTTTTAGATACTTCAGCAAAATTGCTCTTTTCGTGTATGTCTCTTTTTCTCACGTTTATTGCTTGCTAAGCTTTTGTGATCTTATCCCGGTTTCTCTTTTACACTCTTTTCGGATCCTCTAAATATTTAGTGAAGGATACACTGTTGTATTCACAAATGTGTGCCGTACAACTCACTACTTTCTTTACTCGGGAATGAGGAACAATGTAAAACTTTGAGTTCTTTATTACATCGCTACCGAAAGAGTTTTTTCTCTGAGAATGTTTGAACGATAGAAACTTTATATTCAGATTTATCTGATTCATCTCAAAAGTTATCACATTCACTTTAAGTTGACGAATAATTATACGTATGTAACTGAAATATCGCACGGCAGTTACTCCGCTTACAGTGATTGTCTTGACTCATTGAGAGACACCCACGCTAATTCACTGATGCTATTTTTACGCGACTGTGTGGGACGTCGTTATTTTTTCCGACGTTCTCGTGAATGAATAAATGATCAGATCGTTGAACGCGAGTAGAATAGTCGGGATTACGAGCGAGATGTTGTCGCGCGGCGGCTTTGTTCGCCATATAATCTCTGTTTGTACTTTGTAATTCTTGCAGTCGCGTCTCGCCGCGGTAAGTGGCCGATTTTATTCGAGAGCCGGCCGAGATGCAAATTACCATTTTGCTGCGATAACATCTTAACGAACCAAAAATTACCGGATCCTTAAGTCTCTCGCGGCTAAGTTGCAATTGTACGTCGAAGAATCGCGTGAATTGGAACAGGCTCCGACTTCGTGCACGATCGAACGATCGTCGCGACTCTCGATAGCACGTGGCTGCTATCTTACATCGTACAATTTCGCAAAAATTTCTGGATTGCGATCGCGACGCGCGCGAAAAGCATAAAGTGGGAATACGAGGGAAGTGTGATAATTCGATCGAGCGATCCGCGCGATTCAGCGTTGAGATTAGAATGCAGCGGCTATCGCGGGAGAGGCTACGCTTATGCGCGCGCGTGTGTATGTGTGTACGTGTCTCTCTCTTAGGGTGGCCCCGGACGACCCTAAAATAGTTTTCGTGCACGCAGGGCGTGTTCAAGGTGAAGGTTAAAGCCGCGTACGACGCCGGGACGACGCGATGACGGATTAAATGGCCGGCAGCATGGCACACATGGCGGGGGCGCGCGCGCTCGTCTGAGGGCGATTTAATCACAATCGCAGACGGATCCTGTCGTCCGGGCGGAAGCCCTAACGCGACAGTTGGAAATATAGGGTAACTCCGGTATATAACGTCGCATTTATCAAAAACTTAATTTATTTATTAAATATTATTTACTATATTTCAAGTAAACGAACTGTATCAGCAAAAATTTTGTGTTACTGCCTACTATTATAAAAAAAATATTTGAAATATTTATATTTCGTATTAAAAAATGAACTTTTTTAGATCCTTGTATTTTTGTTGTATATTCCAGGGGTGGAATATATGGCTACTCATAGGGAGATATGGCTCATAAAAAATTTA
>Ga0157364_1007578_pt1 | contig 11233 bp, 13 predicted proteins | sample AttsexASBM2_FD_111476 | JGI IMG/M metagenome (GOLD analysis project Ga0157364, IMG submission 111476) | Fungus gardens microbial communities from leaf cutter ant in Ribeirão Preto, State of São Paulo, Brazil - Atta sexdens ASBM2 | ecosystem: Host-associated > Fungi > Mycelium > Unclassified ...
AAAAAATCAGAAGATATTAAAAAAATATTTTAAAAATTTCAAAAACCGTTTAAAGAATTAAAACGGTTTTTTTTACATTAATCTCTAAACATTCCAATAATATCCAAAAATTATTAAAATCAAAAACAATATAATTTCCTTAACATTTATAACACGAGAAAAGCAAAATATTTAAAAATATCTAAAGAATATTTAATGAGAATTAAAGAATCCAATCTCTTTTCACACTTTCACGTTTTATTTTTAGTATCTGGAATTATTTGGTATCTTAGAATTATTTAATGGTAAAAATTGCTCAACCATGACGAAACTCGCTTAAATTTATATTGAGACTATGACGCGAGCGAGAACTGCGTTCAAGGAAGGATCCAGGATCATTTTCCAGGGACGGACGAGATTCCATTCGTGACGCGTTGACGAGTCGTGAGATTCACAGAGTGCAATATCCGACACGCTCGACCTGTTTCGTCGGTCGGGGATAGTAAAGTGTCAAGGTACAGCCAACTAAGTTGTACTCGACTTACCCATGCTTCTCAAACGACAGGCGTTTACTCGCACCTGTTGATCCTCGCAACGCGGCGTCTCCTCGTCGACTGAACTGTTGGATCTTCGATCTTCGTCTTCCCCGCCCGAAGACCGTCCATTAGACAGCACGGATAGTAGTCGCTGATTCGCGCTGCGAGCTCATGAAATGAATACTAATGGCAAAATATTGTTATTTCAGTATTTCATGAACATTCGATAATTATCACATCGTGATAATTATTGTACTGTTAGAATATTACAACAAAATTCAACATTTAATGTACTATTTTTGCAATTAAAATTTATATTTCCTTAATTTTTATATACAAAATAATTTGAATAAATAGCCTGGTCTGTTGATATCAATCAAGTTTCTATTATTAACAATCGTTTAAAAAAATAATTCCAATAGTTAAATATTTCCTGAAATAAGCTATATTAACGGTACAATTCCATTATAAAATCATGTCACATTCAGGGCTTTGTAGTGTCTTGATTCGCTGCTGAGTACAGGATGCTTCAAATGCAAGAATCATCAGGGAATCGCACGTTTCATGGTAATCAACCTCATGCCGTACCAGATCTCTTTCCTTTTATAGATATGGATGAAATGCCACGCATCATCTTCGCGAATCGAATCGATGAGATAACTTAAGAGCCATGTAAATCAAAAGGGTACATTATAAAAACCAATCTGCAAATGTTTAATTATACGTTTTTACCTAACATTTGAATTTCAATTGCGCAAATGGACATATAATGTTCATTAATATACAAAAATCTAAAATTAACTTTTTTTCAAATTTAATATTAATTACCAAACTATTCTCCTTTTAAAAATGAAAGTTATATGTTACGAAATATTGATAAAAATCTTCACTTTTTTAGAATATTATATTGCTTGTTTGTATTCAGTAAATCTTTGATCAATTATTATATATAAGCATAATTTAATGTTCAGGTACTAACGGATTTTTGGTAAGTCGAGGATAAAAGGTAGGCGTTACGTGGGTGAGTGACCTCATTTTTTCCCTATTTGTTATCGTATACGAATACGAAACGTACTCGTTAACGGTAATGTCATCGTTACCCTTGACTGGAGAAAATATACTGAAGAATAAGAACAATTCTAGAAAAAAGAAATTCTATATATTTCTCATTGCAATATTAATATTGCATCCTTTTATTGTTTATTAAATCTAAAACGCATTGCAATTAATTTAATTCAATATGTATTTCAAAAATATATTATTAAATGGTTTCTGGTTTCTAAATCGTTGATTATAATGTGAATCAAGACATGATCCAAGAAGTATAATATTGTAACGTAATTGCCAAAATAATTACTGCCAACAGTTTCCTATATATCAGCCTGTAAGAATATTTGTCTCTTTAAAGAAGTTTGTTGCATATAAAAAATCATATATCCAAAATTTTATAAAGCATTTACATAGTATGAGATTTTATGTACTTACAATATCATCAAAATTGAAACTGCACAAATCAGAGATATCGTCTACATCATTGTTGCCAGTATCTCTTTGCTCTTCTTTAAATGTCATAGGCGCATCATCATTAGCATCAGATTGTTTATTATCGTCTTGTGTTTTACGCCTAAAAATGTACATTTATCAAATCGATAATTTTAGTAATAAGATAATTTTTTTGTTAAATCCATTTCGGGAAAATTTTTTTAGTTTGATTTGAATGAATATGCTCACTTCCTAAGCGGCTTCTTTTTTTCTAAGAAAAACAAGTTTTTGATTCTTTCGGTCACTGGTTTGCATTTTGCTTTTATGAATTCAGGTTGCTCTAAAAGATTCAATAGATCGTCGGCGATAGGCGGCAACGGTTTATCTGGATTAAGTGCACGAGCTGTTAATACATCCCACATGTGTTGCGTTCCAGGATCCGGCATATATCCCGGTAAATATTTCTCACTACTACTGATTGTATCATCATCGACACTGATATAAAAATTCAATAGATAATTAACAATATTGTATAAATATTGCAAAAAATATAACTTTGTTCTTCCTAATTTATTGGATATCCTCGATAAATTTTTTTTTTAGAATTCTTTATATAACTTTTTAGAATTTTTCAGTCTTTCTGTATAATTTTACAATTTTTTAGAAAATTTCTAAAATCACTTATACGAATTAAAATAATTTTCTGAGGTGTTCTGGGAAGTCTACGTACATACATATCTTTTTTCTATAATTCTTCATATATATAAATTATGAAATATTCTAAGATTTTTAAGATTTCTCATTCTATAATTTCTAAAGAAAACATAAAATTTGAAAAAATTTTAATTAATAAATTTTAAATAATAAATTTTTTTAGAAATTTTCACAAAATATTACAAATTCTTAAGAATATTATGAAAAATAATATAAGAAAATGTTTCAGTAGGGATATTTTATATTTATGTTATGTACATTATATATCATATTTATATTTATGCTACATATACTTACGCATCAGGTAATTCTAAGGATCTTAACAGATCATCTATTGCGTTATCCTGCTCCTGCGACAGTTGATTCATCACGCCTTTCAATGGTTTCTGCGCTATTGCTCCATAATCTCGCTCAAATGGCAAACCGATTTCAATAAGACACTGTTATAAAAATTATCTGATTAGCATTAACAAAATGAAAAACAATAGAAAGAATTTTCTTACCCATGGTTCATTCTCTATGTCAACACTTGGAAATAATGCCATCATGTTAGCTTCGGTATTTGCTCTATAAATCTTCTCTACTATCGCGACAACATTTTTGTCAACCATGGCTTGCACTAGACTATAAAATGGCGCACTCGCTGCCTGTAAAAGAATTTCTTATTCATTTTTACTGTTACATCATTGAACTTTACGGTCATTATAGAGTTCGAAAAAGGTGGTACCAAATAGGAATATGTATTCATGAAAACAAACCGAAAAATCTTAAACAATACTCCAAAATTATTTATTTCCAAGTTATAAAGCATTTTCTGTTGTAATAAATAATCCATTCATTTCGAGTATGTAAACGTATTTACACAACCACGAGTTTCTAAGCTCGTCCTATCCTTCACGAGCTTCTAAGCTCGTTGCTCATTGATAACAGTTTTTCAATTCTCTATTCAGTCAATGTCAATTCACCCCGCGTATTAACAGTATCTAGTTTTGACACATAAAAAATTATATTGTTGGCAACAAATCTGAGATAAATCTAGAATCTTTAACCATGTTCGATTCTTCAAAAAGAAAAGAGATACCGATGTATTGAAATGAACGGAGAGCACATTGAATATCTGTTGTAATTAAATTTATTTTTTGTTTTATAATTCGGAAATAAATAGTTTTTAGAGTTCTGCTTATTAAGACTTTTCAGTTTGTTTTCACGAGTACTACATATTCCCAAAGTTTGGTATCATCTTTTTTGAACATCCTATACATAATAGGAGAATTCTACTACCTCGTTAGCAGGTACAATAACGTAAGAACCATCCGACAGCCAATATTCCATAGGAATATTTTCTCTCTTTGTAAAACCGTGGATCTTATAACTTTTTTCATTATTTTTGGGAGTCATGGCTTTTTTAGCTTCATCTATAATTGGCATGTACACATGAGCCATCAGAACTTATATATAGAACATTTTTATTATAAAATTAATAAGAGTTACCCGAAACAGGAATAGCCTTGCCACCATACACATAACCACGGATAATATCTTCTTCTGTGTGAATGGTCTTATTGTTGTCCATCCATTGTACAACATTCTTAATTGGTACTTCTTTATCGGGTGTATTGGACGTACTTGTCTTACCCATCAATACCATTTCCGGTAATTTCACTTCACTCGGCATCTTATAAAGTAAATAATATGTAAAAATATATATATATATATATATATATATATATACGCAAAAGAGATATAATAACTGTTTTATACATATTAGAACTTTACTTTAGAAATTCCAGCGATCGGTATGGATAATTCGCCCAATTCCATCAGGCAACGCCATAGAAGCGGTTTAGTAGATGGCCGTTTGTAGAAACGCACATCTGACATAGCATGTTCAAATGTGAGATACTGACCATTAATCTGTAAAAAAAAATATATTTATATATATATATATATATATATATATATATATACACATATATATAAAATATAGTAATATAATATAATAAATAAACATACATATATTATCAGATCATTATTACATTCTATATAATTAGATGCAAAATTTATAATCTATTGTAATTTAATGACCACACATTTGTCTAAATTACCTGTTGTAGAACATTCATAAGTAGTGCTTCACTGGGTGTTTGAGAATCTTCATCTACATCATGTAATGCTCTTTCTCCACTATAACATATCAAATTTTTTGTTCTACTTTATATTTTTATTCTAACTTCATGCATAACATTAATCTAAACTTCTGTTATTACTATTACTAATATTAACAATATAATTAAAATAATGCTGTATACAGTATAGTCAATACATTGCTATAAGTGAAATTGCTTCTGAATTTAGTATCTCTATTATATCCTCTGCCTGAAATACATCAACAACATTTTCCTCTTCAGTGAAAGAAGACAACAGGATTATTTTCCTCTCACATTTATCTCTGCAATAAGAAACATAGTAAATATAATATATATTGATTAAAATTTAACATTACGCTGTATTTAAATATACTTACACGCATTCGTGTTTAATATATTCGACTGCAGCATAAATTGCATCCATCCAAGAACAAATCTGATTTGTGGGTTGCAGTTTCTCAATGCTTTTTATCAAATTCCAATTTCCAATTTGCATGTTACATAATTCCTGTGCATTATCTAATCCTGTAATACTGTCGCTTGTACTACTATCTGAGCCCATCAATATCACTCCCATTTCATCCTTAGGACGTAGAAATATCTGCACAGTATGCTCATAATTAACAGAAACTTAAATGCGAGTGATTAGAAGATATTTTTCATTTGATAACACAAGTTAGTACAAGTGTTGTTCTATCTTTTAGTAAATTTGGTCACTTGCATTACATTTAGATTAAATGCATATTAAAAGTGATTATATATGAAATTAACAAAGTTAAATATAGAAACACATAAACATTTTGAATATCCAATATAATGATATTATCACATATTATTTAACAAAATAGACATATACTATATTTCATTGTTAAGATTGATCATATATTACGCCACTGCATTTAGATTTTTATATAAAGTAGTTTTTTAATGTAAATAACTTGGCGTATAATTAATTCAATGTATAATGCAACAACCGAATTCACTATTGTTTCTCACTGAATGTCAAGAAAGATAGAATATTTGTGTCATTGAATAGAAACATCTTTTAACACTATGGCAAAAAGAAGCATACCTTTTTTTGAATAATATGTTTAAGAATAAACTTCTCTTTGTCCAACAGTTGCAAATTACTTTGTGTCCCAGGTTGGACGATTCCAACATTCATCACAAAAGTTATACTCTCCTATTGACATGAAAGACAAAATGTTTGACAATTTAAATAAATGTAATGTCAATATATAATTGTATAATTTATCATACAATTATTAATACAATTTATAATACAATTTTATTAAACAAAAATGCCCTTAAAAACACATATATTTTACACTCTGCGCTATATTCTAGTGTATAATTTTAAATCATCGTCTTATCGAGCAGAAGTGTGTTTGTTAGACTCTTTAACAAATATAAAAAATATTAAACTACAACCTTTAATTTTGGCGGCATTTTTTGCGTTATCGAAGACACTGGAAGACACTTGCAGACATTCGGGGTTTCCGTGAATGAGAATAAACTCTTTAATTCCTGAAACTTATGTTCAACGTATCAGACGCGGGCAGCTTCATTCAAATCTCCAATCAATATTTCCAAATCAAACCTCAAAAGCGAACATAACCTAACTTACGTGTCACCTAAACTGATTTGAACGCGACTTCTTTCTGGTACACGGCTACATGCTTATAAGTACGTCAGTGTCAATTTCGTTTGACACGTTTGCAACTTTGCACTTATTTGTATCATTTGTGAATCGTGTATCACGTGGCTCGTGCAATCGTTTATGAATAAAAAAACACAAAAATGGTCTTTTTGAACGCAAAATTCATTCTTTTAATAAATCTGGGTCTATCAGTTCATATCAGTATAGGGGAGAATAAATACCACAAATACTCCGCTGAGGCAAATAAGGATAAATATGTAGATTCCTCGCAGTTCCCAACGTCTCTCAGAGATTTGGATTTGCCATTCAGGATGGCAAAATTGAATGTGCTTTGGGTTAAGGCCAAAAATGTAAGTAATGGATTGCACATAGAATACAATTAAAAATATAATAAATAAGTAAATATACTTTCTAAAATTTAAAGTAAATCTGATGACTTTTTAAGACTAAAAATTGAGCCATTTTTTTTCAAGGCTAAATTTTCACTCTTTAGAATGAAATTCTATTCCAAAGAAGTATAGATTTAGAGTATAGATTTTTTTTATATTTGTACTCTCTTTATTTTCTAATTTTATATGTGAATATTTATTTTAGCGTCTAACTGATAGCAAGCTGCAATCCATCTTCAGCGATCTAAAGATTCATGACAAAGAAGAAATTGCATACAAGCATTTCAGGTTTGCAGGAAAGGATTCTGATGGCTTGGAAGAAGCACGTCTAAGACAAAAGCTCATCGGTAACTTTTATCATCCATTTACTTTTATCTCTATTGTTTCACTAAATCTTAATCTTCTGTAACTTTTTGTCAAAGGAATAATGAGCACATATGATCTATTGGAACATTTTGCTGATACTGAAGATCCAAAGTTACTTAAAACGCATAAAGCGCTAAATGATGGTAGCAATTATGTTGCAAAGGATGTATTTAATGATATAAGACTGAACAAATTATGGGCTAAAGCTGAAATGGCTGGTTTTACCGGTATGTTTTTTTAAATTATTGATATTACATCAATAGAAGTATCTTATAAGAAAATTTAATTTAAAATTATAATTCGATTTTTATTTTAGATGAGGAGCTTGAGACTTTAAAACAAGAGTTTCAACATCATCAAGAAAAAGTGGACGAATACATAAGTTTATTGAAAGAAGAGTTTAAAGATTCAAAGAAGTCGGAAAGTTAGTCTTTTACGTTCATATATAGTATATATGGTTTTAAATGTTATTTTTATATTTTATATTTATATATATCGACTAATATTTTTAGATATCTTACATCTTAAATCAGAAAGCTGGAACGAGTTGGAAGAACAGGAGGAATTATTAAATAATGTACCAGATCAGAAAATAAGTCAAATAGAGAAGGCAGATTTACTTCGGTACTATCATATGTTATAAAAGATATATGTATGTGTATAAACTAGTTTTTCGATTGATTTTATTTTTAAAAATAAAAATCAATATATTTAGAACTCAAAACAAATTAAATGATAAAGGCTACGAATCAAAGCAAGATGTTAAATAAACTTTAATATTAAAATAATTTCTTTTTTTATTTAGAGAAAAACATTTGGAGCTGAGAAACGGAATTGATCGTTTAGACAGACTCACCGCAAAGGGACCAAATTATAAAGAATTTATAGAACCTAAAGTACAAGGATTATGGAAGACTGCACTGGAAGCAAAATTCTCTCCTGAAGAATTAGCATCTTTAAAGGTAATAATAATTTAATCTCATTTTTTCATACATATCTGTAAGAATAATTAATTATAATTAATAATAATTATAGATGTTAAATGATAAATGTTAAGAAAGCCATTATCAAAATTTTCATAATTTAGATTGTTAATTGAATGCATTTCGATTATATTTACATCAAAATGAATATATATTGCATAGGAGGAACTTTTACATTATGAATCAAGGTTACTTAAACTGCGACATTTACATGCAGAAGAAGCTTTGGAAGCAGCACAGAAAAAACAACTTCATGATTTAGAAAATTCAACTGCAGAACAACACATAAAGAAACATATTAGAACTGTACAAAAACTTCATATGGATCTAGAAACTAAAATCATGCAGAAGCATACGGAATTATAAAGAAATTATATAAGAAGTTATTAATCATTATTTAAAAAAATGCCAAAATACATGCAATCTAATTACTATATATAAAGCAGAAATAGATAATCATTTATCATGAAATAAATAGTAAAATAATTATCTATGGAAATGTTTATATTCAAATAATTTGTCAATTTACATTGTAACATCTTAGTAACAATTTTTACTAAATAATTTTGATGATTTTCTAACGAAACTCTTTAATAAATTTATATAAAGTATTTAATATATATATATATAAATAATTTATAAATAGAATTTTCTATATGAACAATATATGAGAACGAATTGTAGGGAACTATTTTATTTTTATCTAAGTCGAGTACATAAAAAAATGGAAGAATGTGAAGATTGTTTTTGAGTACATTTATAACATCTTCAACAATTAAATTACTAATTGTAAGATTATAATTATAATCCAGTTGCGAGTTTATTATTATTAGTTTTCTTTTTCTCTTTCGATTTCCCTTGATCCTTCGATCCGACTAGTTTCTCACATTCACACCAAGGTGTGCTTGATTTGTCGCACAGAAGAGAGATATTAATAACTGTTAGGGAAGTATCTGATATAGTCATCTTGATTGTATCCAATATTTTATATGAGACATTATTCAAGCCAGTTTGTCGGTCTCTTTTCCTAGTAATCTCTCGCTGATTATAACACTTCGTCATATCTCTCTTTCTATGATTTCTATCGTGTATATGCCTGTAATACATATTTCACATTAACACTTGATAAAGCAGTGTTGCATACAACAATAAGTGTTAACTTATATCTAGTTTTATTTAATATCTTATGACGAATATAATCTTACAGAATCTTACAGAAATTAACAAAATTTCATAAAATGAATCTCACCTAAATGTATTATGCGTTCCTGTTGATATATTCTGTGGACGACTGACGCTCAAGCCAGCCTCTTTCAATCTAACATAAAACTCGTCATCTTCGAGACCCCATCCCCAATATTTGTTGGACATCCCATTTACTTGTATAAAATGTTCCCTGCAAAAATGCATATTCAACAATAATAAACAATGTATTATCTCTTTGTGATTTAATTTCACATTTATTATTATTATTACTAAGCTCCAGCTTCAACTGTATTTGGCACTTTATTTATTTTATTTATTTATCTAGCGATCTAAATATAACTTATATCACTGTTTATTATTACAATTTTAAACATACCTTTTAATAAGTAATATACCACCAATAAAGGTAAAATAATGATATCGGGGATGTAAGTTTGGTGACGATATATGATGAGGTCCTGTACTTGGATATGCATACGATAACTGATCGTTCATAGGCAATAAATCTACATCGTGCATTGCAATATAATCAAATGCTTTCTCTGTTTCAAGAAAGCCTATGTTTATAAGGGACGCTCGATTGAATCTATATCTGTCCACCTGAAAAAAAAAATTAAATATGAGATATATATTCAAGTAATATTCTAATTACTAACAAGATTTTATTTAATTACTAACAAGATTTTAGAACTACAATACCTGATTTAATATAAATATATGATAATCTATATTTTGTTTGTCTAGGAATTTTTGCATATGTGGTACGAATATTAGTAATTCTTCAAAGCGATCCCTAAATGGCACTAGTATGGCCAATTGATGTTCAGCTTTCTTTTTACGTCCATTGATCTCATCAGTTATTTGCTTGAGATGTTGATTTGGTTGAGCATTTGCTTCACACTTGCACTCATCTGAAATAATAAAATCATAGTTAAAAAAACCATTTTATCACAATATATTGTAATATATTTTTCAATATGTCAATAACTAACCGATACTGATGGGAGATATGCTAATTATACATGATGTGACGAAGGTGATCAAGATGCAAGCAAAGATATATTTAAATCTTGTGCTTTTCCAAATATTGTCCATGCTAAATAATGTTAGCAGAAATTATCTCATATAAAATATAGATTGCAGATATTAATAATTAATTGAGAAAAAAATACTGCTTTAATGTTCCACTGATATCTGTTAGTGACATATCTTCTTGGAAAAGAGAAGTTTTCTTCAAAAAGAAGAATTATTATTAGAAAATTTTAAGTGCTCAATCGTAGCGGAAAAAAGCGAACCCAAAAACAATATAATTCACAATGTTATTCTTAAAATTACTTTTATAGTGATGATTAATAATGCAATTGATAATCAAATTAATATTCTGACATAGAATTGTTGTGAAGTACTTCATGAGAAGCGGCATGTCTTTAAAAGGCCATCGACATCGCAAATCTCTCTCTTTCGATCGAGTTCGTGCACGACGATCTGTCTGCTCACTGCTTCTTCATCGGAGTACGAAGTGTGTCTTTCAGTTGCACTATAGTTCGTACGACAAAATTGTTCTGTGAACGTCGTGTTCGTGCAAAGTGCACACGTCTCTCGCGAACTTGCGAGCATCACGTAATGATCCGACTTGCGTATGCGACTCGTGCATCGTCGACTTCTCTAGTCATACTCTAGTGCTGCTCGCAATAATCGCAGCTCGAATCCACGTCTTTCTCAATCGTTCTGGTCGTTCATGTTATTTCTGTAGGAGAAATTCGCCACCGCA
>Ga0157364_1007579_pt1 | contig 11231 bp, 8 predicted proteins | sample AttsexASBM2_FD_111476 | JGI IMG/M metagenome (GOLD analysis project Ga0157364, IMG submission 111476) | Fungus gardens microbial communities from leaf cutter ant in Ribeirão Preto, State of São Paulo, Brazil - Atta sexdens ASBM2 | ecosystem: Host-associated > Fungi > Mycelium > Unclassified ...
ATGTCGAATTTTGTGCCTGGAAACTACGATTTGTGGACAGCATTGATTTTCTGTTACCATTTGAAGAAAACTGCTGCAGAATCGCATCGAATGCTTGTCGAAGCTTACGGTGAGCATGCTCTTCGTAAATCATAGTGGTTTAAAAAAATTCAAAAGTGGCGATTTTGACGTGAAAAACGAAGAACGTGGAAAACCACCGAAAAAGTTTGAAGACAGCGAATTGCAAGCATTGTTGGATGAGGATGACATTCAAACTCAACAACAACTCGCGGATCAATTGAATGTGACACGAAAAGCCGTCTCTATACGTTTGAAATCCATGGGAAAGCTCTAGAAGATGGGAAAATGGGTTTCACATGAACTGAATGAAAGGTAGCAGGAAAACCGAAAAATCACTTCTGAAATGCTGCGCCAGGTACAAAAGAAAGTCATTTCTCCATCGAATTGTGACTGGCGATGAAAAGTGAATATATTTTGAGAATCCTAAGCGTGAAAGATTATGGGTAACTCCAGGCGAATCATCGATTGCAAGGCCAAATCGCTATGGACGGAAGACAATGCTCTATGTTTGGTGGGATCAGAAAGGTGTGATCTATTATGAGCTGCTAAAACCTGGCGAAACCATTAATACTGAACGCTACCGACAATAATGATCAATTTGAATCAAGCTTTGTGTGAAAAACGACTAGAATATCAAAAAAGGCAACATAAAGTGATTTTGCTTCATGATAATGCACCATCATACACAACAAAACTGGTTAAGGAAACGATTGAGACATTTGGTTGGGAAATACTTTCGCATGCGACTTACTCACCAGACTTGGTTCCGTCCGATTATTTGCATCGATGGGACACGCACTTGCTCAGCAGCGCTTCACTTCTTACGAAGATGTACGAAAATGACTAGATGACTGGTTTGGCTCAAAAGAGCAATAATTTTTTTGGCGTGGCATCCACAAATTGTCAAACAGGTGGAAAAAATATATAACTACCGATGGGCAATATTTCGAATAAAATATTTTTTATCATTTTCATACAATAAACGTGTATTTTCTATAAAAAAATTTCGGTTTCATATTTACATACCTGGTACTTAGTAAAGCTATAATATTCTATATATTGCCGAAAAATTACAATATTTCTCTGTAGTTATCATTTCTGGTAATCAAACTCTGACCTTAATCATAATTTTAAAGAAAAATTGATCGTATTATTGAGTTTTAAATGCATATACACTGTTAAGTTACAATAAAATAAAATAAAGAAAAGACAAAGCTTTCTTATAAAGAATCCGGCCGACGGAAGCGCGAAAGGACATGTTGATTAATAATAGACTTTGAAATTCACATAATTATTTATAAAACATTAATACATTAGAATAGAACAGAATCTGTGACAATAATCATATATTGGCGTTGGAAAAACGTTAATAGTGCAACTTTTCGTCGTTTTGCAATACTGATGTTGTAAGGAACTTCACCTTCGGTATTACTTGAGAGCCACTTGGGAAGAATCGCGAGAGAAATGTAATTCCATTTCCTGATACATAGCCTTTAAATGATTGCTTGATTAATCATATGTGAAAACAGGCCATTGCCTGAGTCATGTCTCAGATCCCATAAAATAAGCATGAAGCATTGCCTGAGAGCATCAAGTTGGAAAAGAGTGAACAAATCGTCTGAACCGTTCATCAGACGTGATAATGGTGTTTGCTAAACATCGCCTGATTTTTTGTCCGGCACTAAAATGATGTGCTTCGATAAGTGATCGTAGGACTGCCCTGAGCCGCAGCAAGCAGAGGATCTATCCTATTCATCGAATACTCGTGGAAATAATCCATCGCCTGAGACGAATCGTTAAACAAAGACAATCAATGGTGTCATCCGTCATGTTACTTAACGCAACTAATGATATTTCAAGGCCGCGTCCTTTTGTACTTACAATGTGATGCTTTCGTGATACTACGTCAGTTTTGTTGACGTCCGTAGCGTTTATCCATGCGAATAGGGGTCGTATGACTCTTTCCAAAAGTTCACTCGAAGAGGACAGTTATTAATCGTGATTGTATGAAAAAAATCAACCTTAAACCAAAAAGCGACAAGCATACACGCACCGGAGGCCGCTAAAAAGGCATTCTCAGGTGGGCGCAGCCTTCAATTAACTGGTATGACCTTCAGTCGAATATACACCGATAAATGTCTACAAAACTAATCATAAAATTAGTACAATATTATCAGATTTTTACTTTTAATTACTTCAAAATTAACAAAGATGAGATTACTCTCGTAAGGATGTCTCTGGAGAGTTATTGGGATAAAAAGCTAGTTCAAACGTAATTATTTCTTGTAAAATAATAAGGATTAATAACACTTTATTTTTGCGATAATATAAAGAGCAACCGCAAGAACGACAAAAATCCTGAAGAAGAAGGAAGACACCGACAAAAGAGAGTGGAAAAACATAAGAAATTATAAGAAAACAAACAAATATCCACATCACACGACCCTAAATACAAACAGACTTATTTTTCTTTTTTAACTGACTACAACACTCTCCCTGTCTGTATGTTTCGTTGGATTATGCATTATCTTGAGTTTATCACAAAATGAAAACGCTTTAGTAAATACATCAGCCAACTGAAATTCGGTGAGAACATACTTAACATTCATAGTTTTGTTTCTTTTCTCTCTTATATAATGGAAACATAAATCTATGTAGTTTAGTTTGTTTATGAAATTCAGGATTTCTTGCTGAACAAATAGTACTTTGATTGTGTACATTAATATCAGTTTCTAGAATGAAATAATCAAGATCGTTAAATAAGTTCTTCAGCCATATAGCTTCTCTCGTTGTTGTGGCTGCCGCAAACATATTCAAACCTAGTAGTACTAAGAATCACAAGACTCTGTCTTTGAGAAAAACCAAGTTATTGGTTTATTCACAAACATAAACACAATTCCGGTAGTATAATAGCCTATAAACATCCTATATCTTTACTTTCATATAATATTCCTATATCAGTTATTCCTTTCAAATATCTGAATATCGTTTTATCGCTTGCCAAGAACTTTTGTCAAAGCAGTTTAAAAATTTATTTACATAGCTGATGGCGAATGCAATATTCTACTAATCTATCGTATTAATACTATCGCATTAAAGAACCTACTACTTCTCTGTATATTAGTATCTAACGCATCGGCTTTAATCATAAGCTTTAATACAATGTGTGGATCTGCTGGTACCATTACTGGTTTAGCATTAAATGTCAAATCTATTTAAAATTCTTTTGACAAAATTACTTTGATATAAAAACATGCGTCTTTTATAACGATCGCGACAACATTTGAAATTCAATAAATATTTCGGCACTCAGTGCTAATCTCAAAAGCCTTCTTAAGCGCATCTACCTTTAGTAATGGATCCTCTCGATTTCGCAACTATTAATCAACGTAAAGAGCAAGATAAATATTATCAACTTTTCCGCGAAAAATACATTTGTCTGCTTGATTCTCTACAAAGCTAAAACTTTTTAAGAAACAAATTCCTGATTCCAACGACGCTTGTTTCAATCCATACAAAGTTTTCTCAAGTTTATAAACAATTAGTCTTTTTATCTTTTAAATAAAATTCTTCTGGTACTTTCATGAAGACACGCTCAACTTTCCATACAAAAATGCAATATTTTATGTCGAATTGAGCTAATTCTAAATCTCTATCTGCAACCATTGCTAGAAATACGCGCAACAAGCGCGTAATTACCGTCAAACCTAATTACAGGGGAGAAAGTTTCTGAATAATCTCTTCCTGATTTCTGCATAAATCCTCGCGCAACAAGCTTCGCGACGTATCTGTCCTGTCAGCATCCATGCAACTCGAAAAATCCACTTTAAGTCAATCAAATTTTGCTTCTCTTCCATCGGAAAAATCTTTCAGGTGCCACTCTTCTCATGAGCATCCAGCTTTTATTCGATGACATTTATCCATTTCTTAGCTTCTGGTCCAGATATAGCTTCACTGTAAGTAAGAGATTCATTATATTCGGCTAAATTTACTTCACCTAGCTGGTCACTTGATCTGAATTCGATCTTTTAGTTATTGTGACTCTCTTGATTGCTGTGGTTCTGGCAACTGTGGTGACTCTGCTGAATGAAATTTATCTTCTGATAAGTCATTCTCTGAATTGCTTGATCTCTCTTCTGGAATATCTAGAGTTTCTTGCCTGTGCTCCTTTTTTTCCTTATCACTACATATTTGACTGAGCAGCTTCATAAGGGCTTATGCCAATTTTTTGGAATCTTTGCACTTTTTATTTATATATCGTTAAATGTTACATCTCTAGCAAGCTGAATATGCTTGAATTGAAGGTCATAGAGACGATAATTTTTAGAATCACCTTGATAGCCTATTAGAATTAACCTTTTAGCTTTTGGATCTAACTTGTTTCTAAACTGCTTAGGTACATGAGCGTAAACATCCGCTCCAAAAATTCGTACACTAAAAATTCGTGCACTAAATTAAGTTTCTTCCCGAACTATTTCTCGTAGAGAACAGACTCAGGCATTTGTTTTAATATCGTCTAATTCAATGTATGACTGTTCACTGCCTCTAACCAGAGAACTTTGGCAAGACCTGTTGCAATCCCTGGTGAAAAAGTTTCGCTGAAATTATTCTACTTTTTGAAACATTTCAGCAAAATTGCTGAAAATTTGCTGAAACTTCATTGAAAGTGAATTTTTCAGCTAACATATTAATTCAGTAAATGCAAGATGACAAGAACGTATTACAGATCTCGTGTGAGCAGATATCCGTGAAAAACAAAGAAGACAATTTAAGAGTTGCGCCATAAATATTTCTAAAAAATGGATAAAAAAAAAGAAAAGTTATGTTACGTGCAGTAACATAATAGTAAAAATTCATTTTTTACTATTAATAGTAAACTATTTTACTATTAATAGTAAAAATTCATTTTTTTCATATAATGTAAATTATAAGTCGATGTACTATGATTAAACACATGTGTTTTTATTTTTAAATAAAATTTATTATTCATTTTTTAAATATTACTTCCTTTTTATACAATATATATAATTATTTATTAATATACTTTTATAATTATATTTAATTAGGTGAAATCACAAATATAATATTTTTTTTTATTTTATATCTATATTTATGTAAGTAAAATTTATATCATATTCTTGATAATTTTTTTACGAAAAATAACTAAATAATAAATAAAAATGTTTCATAATTATTATTTAACTTAATAAATTTAATTTATTTACTAGTTCTTATTATTTTCGAATTAATTTTGTTCATTAGTTAATATTTTTAATAAAAATTTTTAGTGTGGGATTACATTATTACTTAAGGGGCATTATATCTTCTTTCAATCCTGGATTTTTCAAATCATTTAACATTAACATGGCGGATGCTCATGTGACTGCGACGCGGAGATCAAAGGCCGACACGGAGTGTCCCTACTGGTTATACTGTGGTGAGGATAAATGTCGCTTCTCTCATATGTAGAATGCAGGCAGTAATAACTGTGTTATTACTATAGCGATATGCGGCGCAATTCGTTGGCATGGTGATGATAGATATAAATTCTGTACATAAGATATGCAACATTCAATGCAAAGTATGAAATAATAAATAAATATTCACAAAATATTGAAGGATGAGTTTACTAACCTCATTCCATAGAAGTACGATATTGAATATATTGATAGTAAATTCAATGGCTCAGTTACTACGAATTACTCCAGCCAATCAGAGAAATATATCGATCACTTTGCTAATCTATGTTACACTATAGGGTCTCTAGGTGTTTCCAATCCAATAGATGGCGTACTAACAAGTAAGCAAGATAATTATCTCTTGAGTCAGAAAATGATCGACCGAGTGGCGCTTCCAGACACATAACTTTTTGTAAAGATTGGTTGAAAGATTATCGACCGAGTCATGGTGAGATAGTGTAGTTAGATGACAACGGTGTGTAAAAAGGAACTAAAAGGAACCGGAAAAGTTTTGATCGAAAAATTTGTAAAAGACGAAACGCGCCTTTTTATTAAAAATGTATTTTACGTATCATCTCTTCAAAAGAATCTTTTCTTAGTGGGCACATCAAAAAGCTATGAAGTGCAATTCAAAAGACAAAGTGTAATTATGTTTGTAAACGATAAAATAATTGCACTAGATGCAAAACAGGATAATGATTTATCGGTTGTTCTTTCGAACAGTAAAATCGATTCAAGCTAATTCAAGCGAAATTAATCTTTTAGTGAATTTAAAAACATGGTATAAACGTTTTGTAAATCGAGGATCTATTTGTCAGATGGCTGAAAAATGATTGTGTGCGACTCAAACTCAAAGATAAAAATTATTCTTTCCGTGAAACTTATCAATTGAGCAAGTCGTACAAGTTGTCATTCGCGAAACGTAATTTATCAGGACAAGCTTTGAAAACGAGTGACTTTTTCGTGGTGTGGTCTATTCTCAGAAGTGTCATTAGGAGACGCGAAATATTTTCTAACATTTAAGGATGAAGTTTCCGGATTCACAATATATTTTATTGAACACAAATTTGATGTTTTTGAACATTTAAAAATGTTTGACTCTAATAAGAAATCGCTTCGAACTTCTATGAAGATGTTAAGAATAGATAATGGTAGAAAGTTTGAATAGTGACATTAAAAACTATCTGTGTGCTTATTTAAATTCAGTGTACATACTTGCCGCAACAGAATGGAAGAATGGAACGGGACAATCGGATCACATAGAAAATGCACGCTCCATGTTGATCCCTGGTAGAAAAATGTTGCTAAAATTATTTCACGTTTTGGAACACTTTTCAACAAAATTTCAGCATTTCAAAAAAATTTTCAGTTTAATTTCAGCGATTTTTAGCTGAAAAATTCATTTTCGACAAAATTTCAGAAAAATTTCAGCAAAATTTTGATTGGATTTCAGTAAGTTTTCAGTAATTCATTGGATTCGGCCCAAAATAAAAGCTGCGCAGCCATACCTGCGCGAACACGCATTTTTTCGCTGAGTGTCCTTACTGGTTATACTGTGTCCTCACTACCACCTCTACCATATATTCAGCACCGTCATGTTTGGCCCGCTCCAGTTGATGAGTTTCATCATACTCTATTTGCTCCATTATAGGAATCATGAATTCGTCAGGATGAGGTTAAACAAGTATTAATGTTTTTGCGTTTTCATGTTGAATGAATGCTTGTAGCTGAATTGAGTAAGTAGTTCTTGTTCAGTAATGCATTAAAGCTCCTGACTACTAGAGATGGACAATCTCATACGATCTGGACATGAATCAATATTTCACCCTGATTTGTCGATATTTTAAATTGATCTTCACTTGGCCGATTAAGGAGATTGATCTTTTAAGCATAAATCTCAATCTCGATTTACAATGGGTGCATTTAGTATTGTATTATGATCACTCACTGAGTTGTAGTACTGAATGTACCTGTCAAATTGTAGAGCGCCGAGCCTAGCCAAGCCGCGCATGCGCGTTGGAGAAATTGCTCATGCAGACATCATGCTGATATTGACGCAAAGCATTGATTAGTGAAAAACGAAAAATGGAAATAAATTTTATCTCTATTACCTGTTTTTCACCAACCAAGCCCAGTTTCTGCAATGCAGATATTCCTTAAATTACCGCTTGGTGGGAGTCATTAAGCTACTTCAAAAATTGTCTTTGAAAAGAGATCGATCAAGAGACAAATATCGATTTTTTTTTCATCCAATTTATCGATCTTTGAGATCGAATGCTTGCGATTAATCGATTTATTGCAAGATCGATTTTTTCATATTTTTACTCATCTCTACTGACTACTTAGCCAAGAACTTTGCGTTGACGGTGGCAACACAAAATCAGACGGCGGTCTGGCGAAACAGCCACACACTTAAGCACGAGCTTATGTCCGTGTGCTCGTATACGGTGCGCCGAGAGTAACGAGACAGCGAACTTCTTCTCACACTAGTTACATGTTTTAAGCAATCGAAAATATATTTTGTCAGCAATCTCGGCCGCTCGGCATGGACCTAGAGAGCATCAATAAGGGTCGAGGGCATTTTAAATAACATATAAGTTTTAATAAATTATAATAATAGTGTAGGCCTTCCATTAATTCAGAATAATATAAATCATTAAAACGCAACAATTTACGAGATATTTAATTGTTTACGATTTTTCATGCGCGTTATAGTATACTCTTCCTTCATAAACTCGAGTAACAAGAATATTTCAGTAAAATTTTACCAAAAAAAAATTATAAATTATTTTTTTTCACAAAAGTTTCGAAAAGCCATCAGAAAAGAAATGCGTATGTTTGAGAACTCAAGAACATATGCGAAAAAAAATCGAATAGTTGCAAAAAGCACGTTTCTCGCTTATAAAACGAAAAATTGATTGTATGGAAAAAAATTCGGTATAAAGAATAGATATTCGAAATACAAAATGAGACGTGGAACATTAAAATCGATCTATTAGTTCAGTAGAAAAAAATAAAAAACATTGAAAAAAACCTTTTTTTTCACTCGCTCTCTGTTCACGCAAAGCTTTGAAATTCTCATAAAATGTTGCCTTCGTAATGACAAACAAATCTAGCTCTAAATAAGTTTAAAATGTTTATTAGTTTTTGCAATAAACCATTTGTTCGCTAAAAATCTGTCTGCGGAAAATTTAATTTCTTCATCTTTGAGCTGTCGCACAGCAATTTACAGGGATGATTTTTCTTCTTCAAGAGTTGCATTATCACGTATACTTAATAATAAAACAATTTTTTGCAGTTAAACTATTATAAAATGACTTTAAAAAATGGGTACTTTTCCGTAATAAAAAAATGAAATAATTTCGTTAATGTGCATCATATCAAATATATGATACATCATATCAATCATATCGTATGAAGCATTTGAAATCTAATATTTTTCTACGAATTTAAAAAAAAAAGATTATTAGGAGCCGAGATAACAATTTTTTTTCAAAACACTATGGCTCTAATTTTTAGGATTAGAGTTCTGTCTGGCACCAATTTGTCAAGGAAGAATTGAATTTGCTGTTAAAAAATCTTGAATTGTAACCATGAAATTTTTATTTAAAAAAGTTTTGTGTTTCTTGAATTTTTATTTTTTCGGTTTATTACTAAAAAATCACGTTTGAATGTGGAATGCATGTCTGATTAACAAATTTAAGTCATATTAGTTATATTTTCCCATTAAGGTGAGTCACACGATTACTGATTTTAAGTATTGAATTAACAGTAAAATGTTAATAATTTATATAGCGTATTGATTACTGCATTTTTGCCAATGACTTATCTGCGAATGACTTACTTTCAACGTGGTATTATATTCTACTTTTTCGCAAAACGAGCACTCCAAAGTGAGCCAACGTTCGATACAATAAATGAAGATAACCGCCAACACTTGAGTATTATCTACATCTCCTAACTCTTCGCTCTTACAACAGCGTTAGACTCTCATTAACCTTGTTCTAATTTTCTAATTATTGAATCTAAGTAAGCTTGGAATTTAGTGTTGACAACTTTTAGATGAGGCTGTGAAGTCTTGAAAAAGTACTTTGAATCTGGGACGCACTTGCTGTCTTCTTGTTGAAGAGTAGGTAATTCGTTCCGAAAATGCTTTTTCGGCCGCTCGGCAGTCCTAGGTATCAATAAGGGGGGGGGGGGTATTCTAATAACATATAAGTTTTAATAAATTGTAGTAATAGTGTAGGCCTTCCCTTAATCTAGAATAGTATAAATCATGTTAAAACACAATGTTTACGAGATATTTAATTATTTACGATTTTTCATACGCGTTATATATAATAGTATACTTCTCCTTCATAAACTCGAGTAGCAAGAATAGTTCAATAGAAATAGAATTTTACTAGAAAAAAATTATAAACCAGCATTTCTCAAAAGAAAGTGTTGAAAGACCATCAGAAAAGAAATGCGTATGTTCGAGACTCGAGACTTGTGAAGAAAATACGCGAAAAAAAATCGATAGTTACAAAAAAACGTTTTTCATTTATAAAACGAAAGATATTGATTGTATGAAAAAAAATCGGTATAAAAAAATATACGTATTCGAAATAACTACAAAATGAGACGTGGAATATTAAAATCGATTTATTCAGTAGAAAAAAAATTTTTAAAACATCGAAAAAGGTTTTTTTTCACTCGCTCTCTGTTCATTGAGATTTAAATGCAAAGCTTTGAAATTCTCGTAAAATGACGATCATAATGACGAACAAATCTAGTCTTGAACAAGCCTGAAAATGTTCATTAATTTTTGCAAAAAGCCATTTGTTCAGTAAAAACCTGTCTGTGGAAAACTTAATTTCTTTATCTTTGAGCAGTCGCACAGCAATTTACAGATTTTGTTTCTTCAAGAGTTGTATTATCACGTACACAACGTACGTACATAATAACAAAATGATTTTTTTGCTTAAACTATTGTAAAAGTTAAACTATTATAAAACGACTTTAAAAAGTAGATATCTTTTTCCGTATAAAAAAACAGAAAAAATTTCATTAATATGCATCATATCAAATAGCCGTATGAAGCACGAAATCTGACATTTTTCTACTAATTTAAAAAAAAATTACCTTCCGACTATTAGGAGCCGAAATAATAATTTTTTTTCAATAAATCACTGTGGCTCTAATTTTAAGATTAAGAGTTCGGTTTGGCACCAATTTGTCAAGGAAGAATTGAACTTTTGCTGTTGAAAAATTTGAATTTTTTGCTGCCGAAAAAGTTTCTTTAAAATTAGAAAGTTGAAGAACGCGAGCGAGACAATGTGCCGGGCGGAATGAAAGAAGCAAAGTTGATAAAAAACATGTTTAAAAAAAAAATAAAACAATTTTTTTGTTTAAAAATAGCTTTAGAAAAAAATGTTTAAAATAAAAAAAAACACCTTTTAAATATATATTTATTATATTTTATTAAAACGCATTTTTACTTTCAAGTATTTTGAAACATGGTACAAAACTAAGGTACATTTTAACATTTAATTATTAGGTGTACAACTTTTCTTCCGCCGTTTTTTTCCGAAATTCGAGGCTTTATTGTAAAAAACTAGTTATACATTTATGATTCAAAGTATTGTCCATCGCTGGCCACTACTTTCTCCCATCTTTCGAGTAGCGTACGAATCCCGCGTCGAAAAAACTGGTCATCTTTTGAGGCTATCC
>Ga0157364_1007580_pt1 | contig 11230 bp, 6 predicted proteins | sample AttsexASBM2_FD_111476 | JGI IMG/M metagenome (GOLD analysis project Ga0157364, IMG submission 111476) | Fungus gardens microbial communities from leaf cutter ant in Ribeirão Preto, State of São Paulo, Brazil - Atta sexdens ASBM2 | ecosystem: Host-associated > Fungi > Mycelium > Unclassified ...
AATAAAAAAATTTTAAAATATTTTTAAAAAAAAAATAAAAAAAAATTTTTTTATTTTTAAAAAAATAAAAAAAAAAAATAATTTTTTTTTTTGGGGGGGGGGGGGGGGGGGGGGGGAGGTCAATATTTTATCTTACCAACTTAAATAATCACTTTCTGATTAAACGAGAATATTGCAATCGCCAAATATACCAACAATATAAAAAAAATGTTAATAACACAGAAAAATATATTCGCGAGAAAAGGTTGCAGTTTATAACAACTACACATAGATATTTTTAAGTATAACAAAAGTTTCTATGAAAAAGTTTAGCTTGAATTGAATTTCTTGAAGAATATATAATATTTCGGAGACGACAAATGAGTTCTTTTCTCACGAATATTTACGTGTCATGAGGTATTTTTAATTTTCTTATACCCAGTTCCACCAATGTAAGATTAACTTCAATCTCAGTTTAATTTACTTTTTATCTTTTTTTAATTTTTAGGATTAGAAAAAGATAAACAGCAAACTAAACTAACGGACATTAGCCGAGTATTCTTACCAGAGGTTGGTGGAACCACAGGATTTGGCATGCCGTTCAATGTATGCGGTAACTGTCCAGCCAACGCGGTCATTGGATTGATATATGTTCCTTGTGCAGTCGCTGCTGCCATGAGCGCTGCTTGCTGCTACAATATAAAAAGAATATCATTGTCAGAAAAAACATTTTCTCTTGAATAATAATAATACAGAAGGAATACACATATTATTATTTCAAAAAATTACTTAAAAAAAAACACATGATCTTGAATATTTGCGAAACCAAACTATCTCTTTTGTTAAGAAAAACTTTATTTTAATTTAATGAAAATAGGTGTACCTGAAACATCATTAGATGAATATTCATATTATATTATAAATATGATAGTTATACATAGAAAAATTTCAAAATTACGACATTTATCCTTTATTGCATTCCTGGGAAAAATTAAATCGCGAAAGGTGATTATGAGGGACCTCTTTGCATGCCGGCGTTAACGCGATGATATCGAGTTTCGGCCGATCATTTCCGAGAGTAACGAGGGACGAACCATCGCAGATTGTGAGTCGTGGTAACGAGGACAACAAGGCGGTAATGCGGTAACGCGAGAGCCATTAATGGTAACACGACCCACCTGAGCGTAAGCGTTGTAAGCGCCGAAATGATTGAAGAAGGGGTTAAGGATGCTCATGTTCCCGGCCATTTGCTGCATGCGTCTTATTTGTCTCTCTTTATCAGTGTCTGCGAATTTTACCACTATGCTGGATGACGCACCCTGCAACAGATAATGCATGTTGTTGATTTCTCGTTTTTATAACGTCAGAATTTTTACAGTACGACGCAATTTTATGATATACGAGAATAACAATGTACATTTTTAACGACCTCTTCAACAAGCTTTATTTATAGCATGTGTTATGACCAGCGTACGGGAATGTTTTAATTGGGCTTTTATAATTAAAGGAATAATCGGAGATTCTTTTTTATACTGTTATATTTTATAATAGTGTCTAACACTCTCTTTTATTTAATAGATAGCAGAATTTAAGTCAATTTCTCATATGAGTTTAATTAATTAAGAAACTGTCGAATAATTAAAAATCACATGAGGCTTTTCTACGCATTTCTATTAAAATTCGATGATTGTATATCCATAATTGTCGAAAAAATACATAATGCAATGTAATATATCGAATCTGTCGAGAAGTAAAATGGTATCATATATATTCTCTAGACATGAAGGAGTACAGATGTAGATACACAACGTACGAGACGAATAAGTGATTCAAGATCCTTTTGCATTAAAAAAAGACTTCTTCTTTTTCGAGATGCTCGCGAGGAGGTAAGGCGATGACGTTCTCACGATGTCTAAAATATAAATGGAAAGGGGCAACAGGTGGTCAGTGGCCATTGTAGCTGTGGAGAAAAGCTCGGTATTCGAGCTCCCGGTGATACATTATATTCACGTCATCAATGCAAATGCTTGCTGGGCGTTCCTGAGTTTATATAACGTTTGTAGTGTTATAACTCGCGTAACAAGACTTTCAGCTTTGGTCACGCGACTTTGCATGGCGCACTTCATCGTGCTTTACTCGCGTGCATCTCTTTTCACTTTTTCCACATAGCTTTCAGGCTTTGTTTCAACGTTCCTCTTTGGAGAGCCTAAAATGTGATCACTATGAAAAAAATGTCTATTCTATTTGTAAAGATATTCACATAATTCTTTCCAATTAATTAATTTTTTTTTTATTTTGTCAGATATAATATATATATATTATATAAATATAATTTTGATACAACATTTATTGGTTTCGTCCTAATTTATGCATTGACATTAAATCGATTGTTATATATATATATATATATATATATATAATAAACAATATCTTATATATAAAAATCTCATGCCGCACACAGAAATTGATAACAATATAAGAGAAACTAATTTCTTACGAAATTGTGGTGTTCATGTTAAAAAATCAATTTACTAGATAAATAAATTTATTTCCTGAAAATTCTTACAATAATCAACCCTTATATTATATGTATAAAATTCGTTAATTAAACCCGTAATAAGGCTAGTACGCTGATTAAATTAAATTGTTCAATAATATATTATTAAAATTTAACTTAATTAAAAACAGATACAATATCTTAATCAATATTTAAAAATATTAGATATATTAAATTAGATCCGTTTAAAACATAATTAAATTTAATTATGTAATTAGAAAGATAAAATCTTTAAAATTATCAGTCATTTCAGATACAATAGATTTAATCATATTTATAATAAAAATAGACATTGAAATCAAAAAAGGAAAAATTTGATCTCTGGTGTGACTGTTATTACATTGACAACAATTGGAGCGTATATCGATAATCGGTCGACTGTCTTCACCCTGTGGCAATTCTCGACAAAAGGCTCGGGGCCGTTATTCATCAGCGAAGCGCATACGCTGGTCGGTGCAATTGCTTGTAATTTAACGACGAGGACACAGTCAGAGTCGGACCGGTAACGCGATATATCCGCTTGACAGATTTCCACAGAACGTCACCTTGTGATACATCGTGTCCCGTTCCTATTAGATCGAACGAGACGTCGCTTCGGTGATTTCAAAGACAATTCTGACGAAACGTTTTCAGCGTGTGCATGCAACCTGGCACTCCCGGTAGTCCACCCTGACATTCTCGTTGTAATGCATGTGCTACTACGCGTCGAGGTGTGTATCTATGTACGTTAAATGCTCGCCTCTAAAATGAAAGAGAGGGCGATTTTGTGCAACGCCAATCGACGCTGTCAGAAACACTCACTCGTGTCGCCGCGCCAAATTTTGCTTTCATTATTTTTACTTTTTTTCCTACGTCGTTTTTGACCCAAATGGGCGTTGACGCGGCAAACAAAATCACGTTCAGCGAATAGCTTTTAGAGAAAAGCTCTCCTACCGTTTTCTCCTATTGTACCCTCGTAGATTTCATCTAAATGTGTAATGCGAGCGAACCATCCCGCTCTCATAGGAGAGAACGTAACTTCCGTTAATTTTCGCAATATTCCACATGAGCGAGAGTGAGTCAAACAAAGACGAATGAGAACGAACATTTATGTCTCGCGTTTTGAAATACGCGTACCTCGAAACTCAGAAATACAACGTTATAACCGAAGACTCAAAACAGATCTGACTGCGTCATCCATGTGTAAAATTGATAGATAAAAATGAGAGAAATAGAACGCAAAGACGGTTAGTCTCTATCTGTTTTTATTCAACTATATCTTAGAAAGAAAGGAAGGACTGTTTTCATGTTCTCTCTTTCTCATTTTTATTAATCAATTTTATACATGAATGACGCAGTCTCTGTTCTAGATCTTTGATTATAACGCTGTATCTCCGAGTTTCAATCACATTTGACCACATTTGATGCACTATTTAGATACAGAGTTTATACTCTGTGTTTGTTTATAAGGAGCTTCGAGTCGATAATATATAGGATACAAGATTCGAAAGGTTACTGTATAACCTCTTACGCGAGGTCGCGATTGAAAATCATCGTCTTTTTAACCCTTTTTACTTTTGACAACACAAACACGTCGTATTTGGTATTTGCGAGCGCTGAAGAGCTTGCACTACACATGGGTACCTCGATTATTAAAAGTTCCGTTCGCGGTCGGAGCCCGAACGAGGTCAAACACGCGTATAACCGCGAGCGTCGCGAGAAAATCAGCGACGAGCTTGCCGTATACAAAGTCGTAAAAGTTTCCAAGAGTGGATGTAACTTTCCGTGTTACTGTAACTACAACTAATATTGGGAGTTTTGTGCGATACTCCTCCCTTTTTGCCTCTCAGCTATACGCTTCTACGTTACTCCAAAGCTTTGCAAAGAAGCAAAACTGTGAAACGTTAAGCTAACTTTACGTTCTTTAAATGCTTCGTTTGCTTTTAATATTGTAATATTGAATCTGTCTAAAATCTACCGATTTTCCAAATTATTTAATAAACGATGCAAATTATTTAAATAAGAAACTTGATAATATTTTATATGAATATGTTCAAGTTTTTAAATATTTTTTGTAGCCTTGAGTAAAATAATCTTAAGATATATATAATACATCAAAGAAGTTTTGCCTCTTTCTTGTACATATAAATTCTTTTATTCTTTTCTCAGTTGTAATTTTGTCATATCTAAAAAGAACGGAAGAAGGGAGCTCTAAATTGGAGTTCGTGTTTTTCGCAAGAACGAACCCACTTAAATTTGTTAAAAACAACGATGATTGTCATATATGGAAGTCTATATATTTCCTCTTTTCACAGACAGTTTATCGAAATATTTTCTGAAATTAATTGTAATAATGATGAAAATCTTTGTAGCGTATAAAAAACTTTTAAGCTAATTGCAAGACTTTTAAGTTCGCCGAGCACATCGCACGCTCTAGATATTAATGAGTTCGAGGTCAGTGTTGACGCAATGAAAAAAAAACGACAAAAAATTCGAAACATCAAATTCCCGAGTGTCACGGTATGTATCTATCCCCACGCGTGTTACATCCTTTCGTGTGAGAAAAATTGTCGAGCCGCGCCGGTTACACGCCACTGGTGAACGGCATCGACGCATGCACGTCTGAAAGATAATTTGTCTCGCGTCGACAGTCTCGAGCTTCGAAGCCTTGTGCGCCACGCAGGTGTAACGTAGGTACTCATAAGGTGTATGTGACATTTTACGCGAGCACATATGTACGACGGTGCGCACGTGTGTGGCATAGAGAAGATGAGGCTGGAACAGGGCGAGACGCGGTCGGGGTTGCAAGAGGAGGATCGACGAGGTCGTATCGGAGCCAGTGAAGCCGAAGCCTCATTATTGGGGGATTACGGTTCATTAATTCCGATCCAACGTTCTGAACTGCACGCGGAAAGGAAAAGCCGTCCTCCTGAGAGCCGGGGGGTATCATGCGGAGAACGTTTGAAGCCGCCGGCACCGCCATCTCCCCTTGTTCGTTATGTCTGTCCTACGTGTCGCCCCCATTAAAGTTGCCCCTTTAAAAATGTCGATATTAAACCGCGTGCTTTTTCTTCCATTATGATTTCGTAAGCCGACATACGTGGGGGCTCTGTGTTTGATGTTTCATCCATGCGTACGACGTTGTCTGGTCGAATTCGGACTTTTACCCTTACACCCTTAGGGCTAGAGAAATTCGTTGATGATTGATGCTCTTTATACCTATTATATCCGTTTTTAATACTCTCTCAGCGTATTTCTCATTAACTGCAGATACCGACCGTGGGTCGATTGAGAGCTCCAAAATAAAAGTTGATAAAATCTCTGCTGCCTCCACTTGGAGGAATCTCTCGTGTTAGAGCTTAGCTCAGAGAGCCACAATATTGAGCAGGCCTTGCCAACGGAATGAAGCAATTACCTGCTGATTGGAGGCTCTCACGTTAGCCGCATCATCACACTTGCCAATCCGTTGGACGGTAATTTCAATAGATTCAACTGGAACCGCAAGACTGACCGGAACGCGATTGCCCCTCGTCCGTGATTCTCTACCGAATTGAAATACAGAAGCGAGTGGTTTAATTCATCGATGTGTCGCAAATTACAAATCGCTTCTGCGATTCTTTTAAATGTCGATAGAAAATAACTAATTGGAAAACCGTTGCGTATAAAACTTGAAATCTGTCAAAGTTATTAAAATAGTATGGACAGATTTAGAGCACGCTCTCAAAAGATTGAACGCTGGTAGGATAAAAACGAGACAATATAATCCTTTGAGTACAGTCAGTACAGAAGAGCGCGAATGTTCTGTGTAGCCAAAATTCATCGACAGTAACAAGTGTTAGTCAAAGAGTCGCGCAGGTTTTTTTCGCGTCAAATTTGAGATATCAAAAGATTGCGCAAGAATTAAACGGAAGAATTTTGCTAAAATATTTGCTAAAATATTCCTTTCGAAACTTATACTCTTTACTTATAAATATTAGTTTATATATTAAATAATAAAACAGTTCGAAATATTATGTCAAAAGAATATTAATTATATTTATAAATTTGATTTTATATAAATCATTCGTAATATATTTTATTTATATCCATAATTAATTATAACAATGTCAGTGATATTTTAATTATGAAAAATATTGTGTAATATTTTTATCAAAATTATTAAAATTTAAAAAATTAGATATTAGTTAAATAAATAAATAAAAGAATATTTAAATAAATAAATAAATAAATAAATATTTATATTTATATTGTAACAAATAATTTTCTCTTCAAATAGTTATGATTATAATTCTCTCTTTAATTTTTCATTTATTCTTGTTGTTTACATTCTTTGCTATCTTCTATTATATTACATATTGCTCTTTCTTCTTATTTTTCATTTTAACGTATTTTTAATATATCATATATTTAAAAAAATTCCTTTTTCATAATAAAATAAATATCGATCTATATATATTTTTCTGTGTCTTTCTCTGCAACTAGATTTCTATTAGTATCATTAATAAAGACATAGAACAAACGACTGCCGTCATCGAGATCCGCTAGAAATTGACGCGCTTGAATGTGCATACACGGAAATCAATTATTAACATTAACATCGCGTTGCTTTGTTGACGGGGTATCTCTATCACAAACGCGGTGTTCTCCGTACCGGATACGTTCGTATCGATTCGACGATACCACCTTGTAACGGAAGGGGGAGTCGGCGCACAATGAGGAATCACGACAAGAGCCTTATCGTACGAATAATCGCTTCGAATCCTGCACTAAGGACGGGATTTTGCTGATGGGCTCTCAGACTCTCACGGTCGATCGCGCTTCTTTTCTACGGTCGTCCATTCTCTTTCTTCCTCCCTCCACGGAGATTCGGGTCCAACAGTCGTTCTGACTCCTGATACACACGAAAGGCAACCCACCAAATAAGTAACAGTTGTACTGGAGATAAAAGCAATGCAATTACAAGGCCGCCAAGGGAATTACTCAGGGAATGTCTTTAATTAAATGTTGGAAGCAGTTTCTGAGCCTCCGTTAATGCAGAGACAATTTCCTTCCATCCACTTTCCGCGCGCGTGCGCACGCTGTCCTGGACGAGAAAGGCAACATCCGGTCAAAGATGGAGGCGTCCACATTACATCCAGATCCACAGATATCTCAATTTAACAAAGTTAGTTTTAAAGTTCATGTACCTAATTGCTCGTGTCAATGTTCATTCTTTCCTTGACAAGTATCGAATTCCAATTTTTCTCATTCTGATCGAGAAATGCACACATTCTTGTTAATCACTTGTGGTTTATGGTTCTATACACTCTTTGGAGTTCGAAATAACTTCAATTTGCTATCGTATCGTTTTTATAGAACTCCATACTACAAATGTCTGTGTATTTTGGAATTCAATTTAACACACCGAATACCATACGGAGTTTGATTAATCTCATAAAGTCAGACTAAAGATTGTCCATCTATTGAGATATTTAATCGCATTCAAGGTATTAGTTAATACTATATCTCAATTTCTCTCTTATTAAATCGATCAAGAATTCACACTTTTTTTTTTACTTTGTCATGTACTCAATGAAATGTCACTTATATTGATTATTTATTCTAAATCGCTTTAAATTTCTATAGACGTAGACTACTATCGCACATTTCTCACTGCGAGGAGATGGTAAAAATGGTATGCCAAAGTTACGCAAATAGGACCAATGGGACGTCGCTTTGGGGCGGCGCGACGAAACACTTCACGCGGTTTTTATCTTTTATTACAAGGCATTTCCCGGAAGATATATGTATGCGAGGGGAAGATCTCTCGGTGCGCGAAAAGCGTGGCGTTGGAGGGTTCGCGAGGCGTGACAAGAAATGTCATACGCTTCGGAAAGCATAACTACGTGAGGCCCGGTTGCGTACCGTTACGTAGACGCAGCATACACAAAACACACACACACACACACACACACACACACACACATACGCGCGCGCGCGCGCGCACACGCACACAAATTGCAAGAGAAAGGGAGAAAGAACGTCGGAGCTGACGATGAGCGCGAAAATATTGAGCTTCCGAAGAAATATTGTTCGTTGCGTGATGCACGAACGCGTCTCTGATTTGAGACGTGTAAACAGCCTGTGGATCGATGTGATCAAACAAAAAAGCATGCAAAAAATTCAAAGCCCAGAGGTGTAATACTCTTACGCAGCTGATACAGGATCGTATATGTATCCTGTAGTAGATTATCATCGCGAGTATAAAAGATCTAATCTTTTACACGGAAAAAAGAGTAAAGTCAGCGTTACCTCAACGTTTCGCATGACAGAGTCGTGGTTTGTAATGTTATTATCATGTCAATGGTAATTTTTCTGTAATATTTCATAAAATATTAAGCTGGCAAACTAGCTGATCCCGCAAACAGGTTTACGCGTTCTGTGGTGAAGTTATTTTTCTGTTAAAGCGTTTATTTGAAAAAAAAAAGGATTTAAAACTACGCGAAGAGAATAGCGAAATCCGGGAATCGAGCTGCTGGAGAAATATTACTCGCGAGGAAAGGCACGGAAATGTCGCTACAAGAAGCGTAAACCACATTATACGGGACGTGAAATCGGAAAAAAATGTTTGTACTACCTACAGCCGGTATATAAATGTCTCGGTATTGTTAGAAATTAAAAACTTCTCGCGTGTAATATTCGCGAACGACGAATTGTAAAATCGGTTGAAGTATTGAGCGACCGAAGAAATATTGCCTGTCGTGTGACGCATAAATGCGTCGATCCGAAAGGCGTAAATCGCATTATCCCGCTCGTGAAAACGAAACAAAATGTATACACATGTGTGTTGCCAGTAGACAAGTTTTATGGTAATGTTTTGTCAGCGAAAGTGCTGTAATATTAATCTCGCGGCTACATACAATGCATCTATTAAAAATATCGCGTTTTTAATGGAAAGCGTATAATCTATCACAACTTTTAAACTGTGTATTTATAATAGTGTATTTATATAATATATCAGTCATAAATTATATTTATGATACTTGTACGTTAACACAATAACATTCTCGCGACAAATATATGAGATATGTACAATAAAAATAATATATATGTAATAAAAATATATGAATACTTATATATTTTCAAAGTGATGTAAAAGTATAATATTGCACACAGAAAAATACATATTGTAAATAATAAATACTTGTTTCAAAAATTCGTATATCCATCATAAATTCACAAGCATCAAATTTATTTAAAATGTAATTTGAATCTTAATAAGTTTGATACTTCAATCAAAATTATTAAATTAAAATAAATTCAATTTATCATATAAAATTGTTTCTTCAATTAATTTTATAATATTCTTTAAAAGGAAATAAATTCTTGTTTTAAATATTACATAATAATAAGTTTTTAAAAAATTTATATTAAATATTATATATTAAAATTATTATCAAAAAAATATTCTTTGTTAAAAGTAATGATTACTTAAAAGAAAGAAAGTAAATTGAGTAATCACTTTTCTTAGCAATACAGTGATATTTTTTTTTCTGTGCAAATCTTGTTAAATCTACAATTCTTCAATTTATATGAATTACTTATATTTATGCTTCAAAAAACTTGTCACTATAAATTAAACAATTATAAAAAATTGAAAAGAGAATCAATGTTAATGAATTTACTTAACGAAAATAATTAATGTTGTGTATATCTATATCACATGTGTTTCATAAGGTGTTACGATTTCACGCTTCCGCTACAAGCCAGTACGTCGTCTGCAGGCCGACAGCGCGTCGTCGTGTATTACAGTATCAGATTGCAAATCAATATCTCATTTCGTAGGTATGAGCCGAGATGTTGCGTTCGTAATGCAGTTTCGTGACCGAGAGTGTCGACGTGTTCGAGTGGCTGAAAGCAGAGGACACATACGCGAAATGACATACGTGTGAGATACACATACGTGTGTACATATATCCGACATTTTTATGCGCGCACATACATACGTACCTATATAGATCGATGGATTTGTAGGAAAGAGGAAAATTGGAAGGGGTTGATCTTGCTCCGGGTCAGAGAAAACTGGAACGAACATAGTTAAGTCAAATTACTCTTAGGGTTCTATAACTTTGCGATTGTTTTCTGCAAAAGATTTATCGATTCACTAAAAAGAGTATAAAACCTTTTTTTTATTACTATTTGCATTTGTTATTATCTTACGTTATGTTTAACCTTTAAGTAAGTATACTGATAGGTATATTCATAAATAAATTCATAATGTCAAATTATACTCAATATACATTATTTTTAATCACATCTATAGATCGCCATTGACATTTAGACGCATGGAAGTTAAAAATAACAAAATGTTATTTAATTCAAAGGATTAGATTATTGCTTTTTTGATATATAACAGAGTGCTTAGAATAATTCAAAAGATTTCACTTATACAATTATAGTTATACTTTTTAATATTAAGTATAAATTTACATTGTTTATACTATTACGAGATAAAGGAATGTTAAAATAATAAACTTTAATGTTTTTGGACAATATTTTTTTATTTTTCTCTTCTAGAATAAGGTTTTTAAGATAATTACATGTCGGATACTGTGGCCATTTACTTACTTAAAGATTAAAAATAGTAGCAAAATAAAACCCGTTATTCTTAAATATCATTAAATAAATATCAAATTAATAAATTGATTTGCATTTTTGTTGCCGTATATATTAACG
>Ga0157364_1007582_pt1 | contig 11229 bp, 9 predicted proteins | sample AttsexASBM2_FD_111476 | JGI IMG/M metagenome (GOLD analysis project Ga0157364, IMG submission 111476) | Fungus gardens microbial communities from leaf cutter ant in Ribeirão Preto, State of São Paulo, Brazil - Atta sexdens ASBM2 | ecosystem: Host-associated > Fungi > Mycelium > Unclassified ...
AGCCACTGCAATGATTTGTGCTGCATATGGAGAGAACGCTGTAAGTCATGCTACATGTAAAAGATGGTATCAAAAGTTTCGCCAAGGAGATTTCAGTCTTAAAGATGAGTCGCGTGCTGAACGTCCTGAAAAGATTGAAACGGACGAATTGCAAGCACTGCTGGATATAAACTCTACGCAAACTGAAAAGGAGCTTGCAGACCAGCTTGGCGTTACGCAGCAAGCCATATTTTTTCGTTTGTTTTTGAATAAAGATTAAATTTTACAAAAAAAAGCTCAGAACTTTTTTGTACACCTAATAATATTCTTTTTTTATTAATGTAATATAAATAGCCAAGCGCGCTTTCTTATTGATTATTAATTCAATACTACTACGAAAATATGAAGAAGAAGTGGCAAAGATACTAAGGATAAAATAATTTTAGAAGAAAAAGATATATATTTTAATATATTTTAATAAACGTACATTTATTTATCATGTAATGTAGTATGTACAATATAATCTAAACCATAGACTATTGGTTTATATTCTATAATAGAATTTTTATCATAAATATTGTACAAAGTATTTGTAGCATTTGCAGCATCGCTTTTATTAGTAATACAATTTTGTCTTAAAAATGACACAAAATATTCGAATTTTTTACTAACACCGTGCGTATATTGACTCAGTTCATAGAATATGTTCAATAATAATGTTCAACAGATTGCTTAAGTTCAAATAAGAAAAGCCCAATTGTTGATTTCATGTACAAACATGTGCTATTTAATATTAACTTCATATCATATATTTTAACAAGTTTCACATTTAGATCTTGAATCGATGATGATGATGGGACTGTTGACTTCGATATCTGCCTCTCGATGAATATCTTGCATGTAGCCTCTCGATGAATGTCTTCCATGAGGTATGAACATAACGTTGTCTCGATTATCACCAATCGCAATTAGCATATAAGATATAGATCCCGCAACGATCCCAATGTCTAGAAATTTATACGCTGTTGATGTCAATGCATATTTCTTCATCAAGATTCATTGAGGCATATAGCGAAGGCATGATTCGAAAATGTACTAGACGATATTTGAGAATATTCGCTTTGAAAAAAAAGAAAACATGTAAATAGATCTTACAAAAATACATAACGTATAATACGTATAAGCAAAATATTTTATAAAATTAAATGAATTTCCTGTCTCTTGCACGCCTCATTCTGTTGAATTGGAACTTAATAGGGCTTGAGATATTTTATTTTCTTGAAGAACTTATAATTAACAATAGCTATCTGAACTCTATTGAAGCTCTCTGAACGACTGAATGATAACATTGCCCGGAGCTCTTCTTTCAAATAGTGTTTCTTTTCACATTTTTTTACACCCTAAAAGGGAAAGAATTTTTTTTTATATACATTATACTTTGAAGAATACATACTTTTGCGACATGGTCGAAGAATATCAATTGACACACATCATAAGAATGCACTCTAATAATATCGAATGTCTTTTATCTAAAGTCTGTCTCCTATCCTCTTTTTGAAAATAAATTTCGGGAAAAGAAATCAAAACATATTTAAAAAGAATCTTATATTTTATAAACTCATATTTTTGAAACTTGATACATTTCTTTCAGGCATTACGATCATCAGTATATTTTTAACTCATTTTGTAATGCACAATTCTAACATGTTTTCCACATCGTATAGTATTAATAATATCCAGATTACGTAAGGAATCTATATCTTCGTAATCAGCATCCAGGATCTCAATGATCAAGTCATCACTATTGAGTATATCAGCCAGCTATTCGCGTTTTTTAAATTCTTTAATGTATACAAGAGTCTTATTGTCATCATTCTTTTCCACACTAATTACAGCCATTGCAATCAGGCGTTTCACCATGTCGGAATCATCCTGTCTTCCTATTGCAATTCATAGTGACAAGCACTCAGCCAGGAAACGCAATCCTTTTCAGATTTTGTCAAAAAATTCCATGACATGAGACATGTAAAAATGTTATGAGAGAATGGCTCCATTTCTCAACATCACTTACTTCACGATAAATTTCCTTTTAACGATAAATCCTTGTACAAACAATCAAATGAGGCATGCATTAAAAAAGCGTGTTTTTCTTATGTCATTGTGTTTAACGATATTTCAAATCAGATTTTAAATCAGTTTCAAAGGTGACACATATTCCTTTGTTATTGAATATTGTTGCGCTTACTGAATGTAAATAGACAAAAAATAAAGACTTACAACTTATTGTTACATTAAAGATTCTTTAAATTAATGCTTTATAAATATGTAAGCTATAATATCGTGGGGCTTGAATAACAACTGCGAAAGTATTCTCAGAAAAACCAATATATTCTCCAATCGCCTTTCAACATGACTGCCCATTTAAGCGTCCAACCCACGCGCCCTCTAAACCCAGATAGCGTCTTCCAAAAAGGAGGGAAACTTGTGTTTGAAACTAAACAGAATCTTAACGATCTTACAATCTTCCTAAATTTACAGAAATAAAATTTGAACAAGAAATTCTTAAAAAGTGTTAACTTAAATTGGATCTTAAATTTCTTCTCTTTTTTTTTTTTTAGGTACACATAAGTCATTCCTATTAACTTGGAATATAACGTTCTTTCTTGCGCGATTTGCTGCTCCTGATATTTCCTGCTGTGGATGTCGGTATTCGATTAATATCTTTGCTAGTAGCTATAACTATATTGTTGCCGTTACTAGAAGTACTGGATGATTTATTGATGCTATTCTGCTTAAGCTTTTCAACATTATTTTGAATGTTAGGAGGGGCAAGTTGCGAACTTTTTTATCTTTGTAACTTATTACTATAGAGATTCGATCATCAGTACTTAAATCTAAATTACGCGGGTTGGGAATGCAATCATCATTGTGAGCAGCAGACATTTCGATCAACTGATCGAAATGTCTTTTCCAAATCTCCTCGGTTTTGAATTTTACTAAGTACTTGCGGGAGCCTAATACTTCCGCAATTATAGCAGGGACCCATACTTTTTTATTTAGCATTCGATAGTCACGAGCCGTAACAAGATTTCCTTTATCAAAAACTGTAACATGAGTTCCCTTCTGGTGTTCTTGTTGCTCTTCAATTTGTTTCTTCTTAACTCTTGTTTTTATCAGATCTAATAAGGTTCTAACATTGCGATTAAACATTAGCTTAACCGGGAGGTTTTTCCAGTTACACAATGAAGTATATTGTAGTTCTATAAGCACAAGAATTTATTGAGAAGAGTCCTAATAGTTGCCGATTTGTTCTTGGGATCCTTCATCACGTTGGCTAAAGTTTTTAATGTTTTCACAAAAATTCTCAGCTGCATCATTAATTGACGGGTGAAATGCTGATGACGTACTGTGTTTGATTTTGTTTTTCCAACAAAATGCTTTGCAAAATGCAAATTCTTTAGATGTAAATTGCGCACCATTGTCGGTGACAATTTGAGAAGGAAGTCCAAAGCAAGCAAATATTTCCCTAAGTGCTTCGATTGTAGACATAGTATCAGCGTTCTTCATTGTGAAAATTTCCGGCCAATTGGAATAAGAGTCAATGCATATAAAAAACATGTGACCCTTAAACGGTCCAACAAAGAGATGTATTCTTTCGAATGGTTTTTTCGTTTGAAGCCATTTTATTATCGAAACTTTCTCAAGTTCAGCTCTGAACAACATACATATTTCACAACTCTTGAGTAGGTTCACTAAATTTTGATCCATATTCGGGTACCAGAAATAGAATTTCGTTAATTGTTTAAGTTGATGCCAAAATGGCTTTCATGAAATTGCTTCAACATAATTGATATAATTTTTTTAGGAAGTGACTCTATATCCTCACATCAACGTACCTTGATCTACATTAAATTTGTTTCTGCGAGTATAGAAGGATTTAAAATCTTTCTCCACCTGCGATGGCCATGAATCATTGACATAAGTCATCACACGACTTAAATGGGGATTACTTCGGGCTTTGCCTTACGAATTTGTAGACAGTCCATGGGAAATCCGCCCTCCATAAAATGCAAGTATTCAATATCGGAATTTTTTCTTCCACCTCCGAGGAAGATATGAGTAAACATGACAATCAGCTCCTCCATTTTCGTTATCTTTTACATATCGCATTTCGTAATTGAAATCAAACAAGAATATGGGGTCCATTCGTTAAAGTCGATCTGCGGCCATGACTGAAAGGCGTTTTTTTTCGCCGAATAAAGCAGTAGTTTGTGATCCAAAGCTAGAATGAAACGTCGTCCCATAAAGTATTGACTGAATTTCTTCATGCCCCAATAAATGGCTAATGCTTTCTTATGAATCACAGAATATCCTTTTTCTGCTTTGAATAAAACTCTTGAAGCAAACGGCCTTTCAGCTCCATCCGGATAAATGTTCAACAATTCCATGTTGCAAAGCATCTGTTGCTAACTTTACTGGAATAGCTGGATCATAATAAGCTAGTACGACATCCGATTTTAACTTGGTTTTCCTGAAACTCTCTTCACAGTTACGATCCCATTGGAAAATCATGTTTTTCTTCAATAATTGATATAGGAGTTCTAAAATTTCCGACAAATTGGGAATTAATCGTCCATAATAGTTCATCAGGCCTATAAAGATCCGTACCTGCATAATATCCCTTAGTCTGGATACTTCTTCAATAGCTTGAACCTTGCTTTGATCCATGTGTAATCCTTTAGCATCGATAACATGACCGAGAAAATACAGATTGTCTAAAATCTCTAAAAAATTCTCATTTATCCATATTTAATTTAAATCCAGTTTTCTTGAGTCGAGTTAAAATTGCTTTCAAATTGGATAAATGTTTCTTTTTCCAGTGATAAAAATATCATCAATATATACAGCTACTCCTTTGAGGTTCCGTAATACATTTTCCGCTTTCATTTGAAATATGGTACTCGCAGATTTGTATCAAAGGGATTTACAAGGAATATATATCCTTATGAGTGCTCTAAATTAACAACTCATGCATACTTTGATCTAGTAACAATTGATTGAATGCATTCTTGGAATCTAACTTAGTAAATTTTTGTCCTCCTTGAATAGCAATAAAAATTTCTTCTTGTACAGTAGATGTCTTCTAGATGTAAATTAATTGTTAGGCTACAATTAGCGCATAAATGCAGTGTTTTATTGACTCTCAATACCTAACTAAAGGTATGCCCCAACGTGAGCTTTCCACTTTAGTAATAACTCTCTGTTTTTCTAATTTAATGAATTCTGAATCAACTAAATTACGAAGTGCAAAAGGGATTGGTCTTGGTTTACAAAAAATAGGAAATGCATTGTCTTTAATTGAATTTTTTCATACTTGTACGTACCAATGCTAGGTTCAAAAACATTGTTCTGCAAACTCTGTTAATAATGATTGCAAACTCAATATATTTTCAATATTTTTGTCGCATTTAAAATTTATAACTGATGACTTGAAAACTTTTAAACATTTTAAAAGCTACATCAAATCGCGACCTAATAATGATTTACATTCGCTTTTTACAATAATCTCGCAGATATGAAGCGTTTATCTAAATTTACCGTTACAAAAATTTTACTAACTGGAGTGACAATACTACCATTATACAGCTTTAATTTAATATTTAATGATTGGAATGGAATTTCTTTAAACATATTTCGATAAATATTATAGAACAATACAGATAGGATGACATAAGCATTCGAATCCACCTCCATCACGATGGGTTTATTGTTGATTTTTATGATAGCTTTCAATAATTCAATCACTGGCTGTTATTTAAATTGAATTGTTATTTTCGAAGCTTCTGACTTTTCTGCTAGATCCGATAAATAATTCGTGGAAGCCTCTGCCTTTTTGCAGATGTTAGATACATGGCCCATTTCGTTACGTTTGTACTTTTTATATGCAATTAGAAAAATTATATTGATTAGTATTACCAAATGCAAAACATTTGAATTGACTTGCGGAAAAAGTCTCCTTTTGGTTTGGTTTTTGTAGATGCAATTGTGGTCATCTTTTTGTGTTTATTTTGGAATTTTTTGGCATTCAGTTTGTGAATGGAAGCAGTCATCTCACTTAAAGCCGTTTCCTTTTTTAATGCTTTAATTCCAATAATTCTTAAATTGATTGTTTTTGTTTCCGCTTCTTCACATAATCTGTCTAAAATTTTTCCGGACGATAATCCACTAACAAAGCGATCACGCAACATGTTGTTTAAATCGTTGCCAAAGTTGCAAAAAGCAGCTAAGCTCTTGAGATGTAATATTTAGCAATGGGTTCATCCTGCATCTTTGTTGCATCTTGTAAAATTTTATGCGTTTTCGCCACACTGACGTTCTTGGTGAAAATTGGGTGTCTAGTAAATTGCATAATTCGTTAAACATCTTCGACTCTGGTAATATTGGATTGCATAAATCATTTAGTGTGCGATAGACTCATTTAGAAATTGATGTGAATAAAACGGCCACTCGCCTGTTGTCTTATACATTTGCTACAAAGTATCGTATTATCGATCGCATTATCTACGATATAGTCATCACCATCCTCATAAATTTCCAGTCGACCCACGTTTCCGAAAAAGACTACCGGTTGTTGTTGGGCCATGATATTGCGGGAAAAATAACCACAAAACTACTTTCCTACCCCAGAAATGATTGCACCCACGAAACTCCAACACGATGGCCGTAAAAGATAATAAAAAGAAAGACCGAAAAACATAATTACCGATTATGTCTCATCGCCAATTGTAATATTGTGGGATTTGAATAACTATAAAAGTACTCTCAGAAAAACTAGTACATTCTCCAAGCGCGTTTCAACATGACTGCCCGTTTGGGTGTCCAGTGCGCGTGGCGCGCCTTCTAACCAGAGAGCGCCTTCCAAGAAAGAAGGAAATTTATGTTTGAAACTAAAAAGAATCTTAACGATCTTATATAAGTTATGAATTTTTTTATTATTGAATGCAAATATCACGTCATCTTTCAATGCGATTTGAGTTTTTTTCACTTAATCCGAAAAATTTGTTACGTCTATATTTTAATTTCAATAAATTTCACATTAAACATATTACAGATATGATGCATCTTCAAATCATAATAAAAAAAATGTAATTCTAAATGTATGAGTAAGTAAAATGCTAAAACGAATAATATGTTTCAATGTTTCCATGCAAACGTTCGCTGCCGAAATCTAAGATATCTTGAAGAATTCTATACTCGTGTAAATTTAATATTAAAAACGTTATGAATTCTTTTTAAAGATATAAGAGACCAACATTGTTGGTCAACCTAAATTGTTAAAAAATAAATACATTTCTTCGAACGCTCTTGCACGATCTATGTTCACTGCTATAATACCAAATCATTGTTTAATAACAATCATTTATTATTATAATAGAATTAAAATTAAATTGCTGCAAAATATAGTTCTGTCTTATTATTCTGCTCAATAACAAACTTTCTATAGATACAATGATAAATTCGTGATATTAGCTATATAATTTTTAAATTTATTTCATATTTTTTCAATTTTTCAATTATATGTTATTAATTTAGTTTCTTTTTTTGTTATATATTTATCTTATAATATTAAAGTCAAAATTATAAGAAGAGCTACGAGCCAGAGTTACAAAATAAGGAAAAATAAATTATAAAAATATTAATATTATAATATAAACGTTTCGACATTTATCGGATCATTTTCAATGTTAATAAATTCTTATAAATTTATTGCTTAATACATGTATCCAAAAAATATATAAATACGTGTTAAAATCTGAAATGCTCGCCAATAATATAGTCTTTTAATTCTTCTTAAAAATGCAACAAATAGTAAGGTCATTTTTTCTTTCTATTCTTGTAAAAATTATCTTGTATCATGTTATCCCAAGACAAAATTGTCATCTTATATTGAAAGCATTCACAGCAAAGTAAGAGTGATCATAAGAAGATCTTTAAAGAAACCGCAAGAAGTAACAATTCAAGTTCACAAAATTATATAACTGTGCAATGAAATTAGCAATATATTGTATAAAAACCTTCTTATGTGAACACTTTAACTTTCAGTGAAAGAAGAAAAAATAATAATCGCTTATGGATTCCCGTCTTATAATTGAGCAAATCAGAAGAAAGACGTGCAAAGACTATGTAGCGTCTCAATCAAGAAAATATAATTAAACAATGTACCGCAACAATAAAAGGAGACGTAATAGAACAGGAAGGGGAGTAAGAATAAACAACTAAGAGGGGGAAAGAGTCTATGATGTTAGAATATAATTCCGGCAATGAACCCGTATCATTTTGTTTATTAATTCCATTTTGCCTTTTAATATATACTATTTTCGAAATTAACCTCTTATTATAGGAAGGTTCTATATCCAAAATTTTTATGTTGTCCCATTTAAATTTATAACCCTCCTTTATACGGTGATTAGAGATAATCGATATAGTTATTTTGTTAACGTCATGTAGTCGCGTCTTCAGCTGCCTCTTAACTTTTAACGTTTGGCCTACATAACTAACATCACAGTCACCATATGAAATCTTGTAGACAACATTTTGATTGTATAAAGATTCCAGCCTATCTTTACCCTTTTTTATTAAATTTTTCGAAATCGTATAAGCTAGTTTGCAATTGAATTATATTTGCAAGCGGTGAAAATTTTTCAGAAATGGCTTTGACGTATGGAACGGCAAAAAATTTATCTTTATTGATATTAGTAATAGTAATCTTATTATGAATGTGAAATTTAATTCTTTTGTGGATCGAGGAAAAAATAAGTTGTAATGGATATGCATTATTTAAAAAATATTGCGTTAAATGGCGTTAATTAAATTGTTTTTTTGGGAGGGTGACACAAGCGGACAATTCTGTCTACAAATCCATACATAATGCCTATCTTGTGACAAACAAGATAGTATGAATTAAAATTAAGGAATCTACTGGAGAAAGTAGTTTTTCAGTATTCGTCAAAAACAAGTTTCCCATCCTCAACAATTAGTAGCGTGTCTAAAAAACTTATTCTATCGTCTACCAACTTTCACAGTGAATTGCAGTCTAATATTTAAAGAATTAAATATTCTCAAGATATCATCTACACTCTTAGATGGAGCAGTCAAAATAATGTTATTCACATATCGAAAATAAAGTAACAACCGATAGGGATAATCTTCCAATCGCAATTTCTTCCAGATCCTGCATAATATCAATAACAACAGACAAAGGTGACCCCATGGGTCCCGAAAATTTGTTTATAAAGTGTGCTATTAAAAATTAAAAAAAAGGAATTCAAAACTATACGAAAAGCTATCAAAAATTCATCTAACGATATTTTAGTTTTTCTCGATATAAAATCCCATCTCTTGATGACACTATCAGATGCCAACTCTATAGGAACATTAGTAAACAGAGAAACCACATCAAGGAAAACCAAAATATAATTAGGTTCAATATTAACGTTCTTCATTTATTAACAAGATCAACAATTTCTTATATGGACTAGGAGCTTCTAGTATAGTATCATTAAAAACTTATGTAAATATAATGTAAATATAATGTAAATATAATAATAAATTATATTTACATTATATTAATAAAGGACTATTTATGGATGATACAATTATTCTAAATGGATATCCCAGTGAGATCTTTGTCAAAGTATGCTCTAGGTGTGTTGCTATCGATTGTTAATAATTTTCGATAGGCGATATAACCTTTGCCTTTCCATCTGACAAGTAAACTTCGTAAATCGCTTTCCTTATTGGATCTTCAACAATTCTCTCATATATGCAGTATCAGAAAGCATGTTTTCCATTTTTGTAATCATCTTTATCCAAAATAACCATAATATTTTCTTTGTCGGCTACGGTAATTAAAATTTCCAGATAACTCTTAACAAATCTCTGATAAACTTCAACCAAGGACAGTAGGACAGTAATTTATCATTAGAGTCCATTCTAGAATATTCTTTATAAAACTTGTCAAGAATTGAGATTGAGTTATCCCTAAAAAGGTTAATAACAATACCAGGATTAATACTGTTTTCAATATGCTTTATAAACTCAACCAAAGTCTATCAATATTCTTTCTGTCAATTGGAAAACCAAAGCCCTCACCTAACTATAATAAATACTGTACTTCTAAGGGAATATTAATCTTGTTTAAATTTAAAAATTATTTACTGTTTAATGAATCAAGGAATGCTGCGTCTCCAAATTCATCTGCAGAAATGTGTACATTCTCAATCAAATGCTTGAGAATCTGTTGCAAGAATTATTGTGTTTTAATAACAACCATTTCCAAAGAACTATTATTCGAGATAAGATTTTTTCTTCTTTCATTGAAAGTGTACACATAAAAAGATTTTTATACAATATATTGCTAATTTCATTGCACAGTTATATAATTTTGTGAACTTGAATTGTTACGATTACTTATTGCGGTCTCTTTATAGATCTTCTTATGGTTACTTTTACTTTGCTGTGAATACTTTCAGTATAAGATGACAATGAGAATTTTGTCTTAGCATAACATGATAACAACAAGATAATTTTTACAAGAACAAAAAGAAAAATTCCTTTACTATTCGTAGGATCCGCATTTTTAAGAAGAACTAAAGGACTGCATTGTTGGCAAGCATTTCAGATTTTAACACGTACTTACATATATTAAGCAACAGATTTATAAGAATTTGTTAACACTGAAAATAACCCGATAACGTGTCGAAACGTTTGTATTGTAATATTTATATTTCTATAATTTATTTTTCCTTGTTTTGTATGTGTCTGTGGCTCGTAACCCTTCCTATAATTTTGACTTTATTAAAAATTATAAGATAATGTATAAGAAAAAAGAATTAAATTAATAACGTAATAATTATATGAAATAAATTTAAAAACTGTACAGCTAATTTCATGAATTTACCATTGTATCTGTATAAAGTTTGTTATTAACTGCAATATTGAGACAGAACTATACTTTGCAGCAAACTTTTAATTTTAATTCTATTACAATATTAGGTGTACAACTTTGCTTTCACCGTTTTTTCCGAAATTCGAGGCTTTATTGTAAAAAACCGGTTATACATTTTTTGATTCAAAGTATTGTCCATCGCTGGCCACTACTTTCTCCCATCTTTCGGGTAGCATACGAATCCCGCGTCGAAAAAACTGGTCATCTTTTGAGACTATCCACGAATCGATCCAATTTTTTAC
>Ga0157364_1007583_pt1 | contig 11228 bp, 4 predicted proteins | sample AttsexASBM2_FD_111476 | JGI IMG/M metagenome (GOLD analysis project Ga0157364, IMG submission 111476) | Fungus gardens microbial communities from leaf cutter ant in Ribeirão Preto, State of São Paulo, Brazil - Atta sexdens ASBM2 | ecosystem: Host-associated > Fungi > Mycelium > Unclassified ...
ACTGCATTCGTGTCGTCAAATGTGAGTCACGGAGCTTCGTCAGGCAGACCGTTCATAGCGCAAGTCCGTTGTGTTTATCATATAGTATATAATAATATAAATATATGATATAAAAGTTATGAGCGGTAAGTGCAGTAAAGAGTGAGAGAGATGGGTGGCTTAATGACGAGAAAGAAAATATAGACCGCTCTGTCTCTCTCTCAATATATATATATATTATACATACACGTTATACATACACGAGAAGACTAAATCCATAGGTGTTAATATCGCAGGTACGAGTTATCGCCATCATTGTTATTTTGAGGATCCGTTTGTTACATGGTTCACACACACACACATATATATATATATATGTGTATGTGTACATTATATTATAGCACCGATATCGAGGTCGCTATACGCAATACGCATAAAACGCCTAGAAAAATATGTAATATATTTACGCTCGTTATATCTGATTGCTCATGTATTATATATCATTTGCCGCCAAAGGATGAGAACATCGCGTTTCGAGACTAACGTCGATGTCAAAGAATGTTGAAATCTAAAACTGATTGTTTTTTAACAAATCCCATTAGAAAAATAATTAAATGTAAGAATGAAGAGTGAGACGTGATATACACATAATTAGAAAGAATAAATATTTTTCAAAATTGTTACTTCTCATGTTGAACTGAAACATAAATAAGAACTCCCGAAGTAGAAAGATTTTGATAACGTCTTACTAATGTTAAAGACGTCATTTAACATCACTTTGCTACTTGAATTCATTGCTTTTCGCACAGATTTATTGATTATAGTCTCCAGAGATTCTTTAATTAGAGTGGCCATGATAAATGTCCGACAATTTTTCATCAAAATTGTGCGAGCGAGAAAAGATATGACGCACTTTCTAAATTCTTTTTGTGGAATCTCACTCTAAGGAGTGAAAATTAGCAAGGCTTGGAAAAGAGTGGCTCAATTTTCAATCTTTAAGAGTAAGATTTCACTTTTCAGAGTGAGTTTTCACTCTAGAAGTTTTAGAGAGTAAGAGTACCAGGTGTAACATAATAGCGGTTGAATATAATTTGGGTCGAATTTTTGCTTGATGGCAAATTTCTCATAGCGTTATATTGGCTTATAAAATTTGTTTTTTTTTACATGTTGCACTTATTCTTTTCTTATACAGTATGAAAAAAAATTTTATCTTGTTCAAACATAAGTTGTTATCTTATGGCTAGACTTTGATTAGAGGGTTTCTATGATTGACGGCCCCAAATGTTTTCTGAATGATGCGAAATTTCAAATTCATTCGTGAAGATTGGACCCCCTCGGATCTCGAAACGCGACGTTGTGTGCGTAATGACGGGATGAGATACTTTAGATAATTTCGTACAGATAGTACAGCGTTTTTGTATTTAGTTCCTACTCATCCGACGAATTGTGATAAGCGTCTGACTTGGCGATCCTGCAAAATTCAATGCGATTAAGTTTTCGAGCGTGTCGTCGCTCGTTTTCCGTTCAATATCGTTGTGTGAATAATTGATCGGTCCCGTTCATCGTGCTTGCAAAATAGTTACCATTTTCCTCCAGACAGAATGCGTATCGGTTATTTCTAGAGTAGCGTGTGAACCGAGTATATTTTTCTAGTTCACAAAGACGCGTTTTTATTCCCGTTTGATCAGGATTTTTCGCTCGTCGATGGACTCGCGTTAAGAGACCTGCCTCCGTGTTAAATTTTTAAATGTGCAAGATTGTTAATTCGTTTAACTTGTAGACAGATAGTAGATATGAAAGTATATGGAACTCTTATATGTATGTTTGAGATATCAGAAATTTTAATATCAACATCAAATATCAAATAATGTTGGACGAAGGTGCTTTTAAATAACTTTAACATCATATCACGAAAACGAATAAAAATAACGTTTGCAGTTCAAATGTCAGGAATTTTTAAAGGGCTTCTTTCAACGACGATTTCCATACAATAGAAGTCCCTGATATAATATTCTAAAGCATTAAGTCATTAAATATTTCTCTTTGTATGTATGTGAGTGTATATGCACGCGTGTGCGTGCATGTGTGTGCGTGTGTCATTTTCGTAAAGTATTTATTTTACTTTAGTATATTAAGTATTTTAAGTTGAAGAATATTATACAGGGTGTCCTCAAAATACTATAGCAAGAGATTTTTTGAAAAATTAAGTCTAAAAGTTATTAGTAAATTTCTATTTCAGGCGATAATTTTTGAGATAATAAGGGAAGAGATAAAATTTAAATATAGTTAGTTACAGACTATATACATTTAGATGGCCATCTATCCGTGAATCTCGGTAGTATTAGTAAGCGTTCTCTAGCACACTCACTAATACTGACAGATACCCATCTAGTCTGTAATCTTAGCTATATTAGAATAGAATAGAATTTCATTCTCTTCAGTATTTACAAAGAGGGAACTTGCCTTACAATCGTTGTTCCTATCTCACTCATCCATCCATACCTTCCCCATACGCTCTCCTATTTTAAATTGTTTATTACTTCTGTCTTTCTTTCTACCTTTATTATTGCTCTTTAATCTTATCTGTCTTAAATATAGTACACACAATAATACATCCAATACACACAGTAATTGACATATTTAAATTTTTATATAGAAACTGTTACTTAAAAGAAAAATTTACAAATAACTTTTTTACTTAATTTTCCGAAAACTTTTTTTCTAGTCACGAATTTTGGGACATTCTGTATATAAACGTGTTCATATTTTCTTTTCACTTTCCGGAAATTGTTTACGATCGAATTTCTTTCCGAGTAACTCGTTCAAATTGCTTGGCACTTCGTTCTGCATTCAAGAACACGCACGTCTCTTCGTTCACGAACCTTTTCTTCCGCGGTGTTCTCCAGCAGAATTGAAAATACCCTCGAAGAGAAGGGGATTTTACGGATCTCCGGCGATTTGTCGGAAGTGGCCTAGCCGTTTTCCGCCGCGCGTCGTCGTATTATCCGCTCGTTAAGTCGGAGATGCTGTACGGAGGTGAAATTACGAGCGTGCGACGCGACAGCGTGATTCGAAACGTGAGGAACGGAGCTCGCTATGCGATACGAGATCTTGAAGGAGAGAAGGAGATACTCGTGGATCTCGCTGTGCAGCATGCATCTCCCGTGCACTTCCGTTCGTCCATCCGTCGTTAAGCTCCAGGTACTTTCACTCGGATATTAGAGACGATGACGAGCACGCCGGCTGGCTAATCCGTGACGCTCGTGGACGACAAGATCGTGAAGATGCGCGCGCGCGATGAAATTATTATCCTTATTATATTCCTATCGAAGCACGAAAGTATCGCGCTACAATGACCGCGTGCGAAGACCGCCGTCTCGCTTCTCGCGCCAAGAATACGAAAGTATCATGAACATAAGTATCGCGAATTATTTTTCTACGCAGCGCGTTTCCCTTTTCAATCATTCGTAAATTTTCTGGCGAGTTCGGAGTCAAGAGATAATCGTCTTGACTCGTTTCAAACTATCACAGATTAGAACTCCAATATTTTGAAATACGAGATTTGCATATCTCCATTTTTCGATTTACAAAACGAACGATGATAAGGAAGACTTTAATGATCGAGTTTTTAATCGTTTTACTTCGTCTTGGTCGTAGACTTTAAGGCTAATTCTACAATGTGCTCCTTGTTATCTGTCTGTTTCTTGCTGTTTATCTCTGTGTTGTTTCTTGCCTTTTTGATCAATAAGAGACAAACAGCAAGAAACAGAAAACAAAAAGTACATTATAGAATTAGCCTAATTGTTGACGTCCATGGGACGAATCTTCAAATTCTTAAATGGGAATATTTAATTAATATTACATTATAAATTTGGAATGTAAGTCTTTGATTTCTTGGTTTCCTGAGTTTCATCTCTTACATTTTTATGCGTTCTTTATATTTATACACTCAAGAAACTAAGAGAGAGAGAGAAATTATGGATTTTAATAATTATCGATTATTCATCTACACTTCGTTTCGATTGAGCGTTATAATAAATTCGTTTGTCTCGATATAAATATTTGTGCTTCGAGGTTGATCTCCTATCATTTCTTTTGTACGAATTTAGAACAGGTGGAGGAATTGTGTGTCAAGAATGTGAGAGAAACTAGTAGACATTATATAATAGCTTATGAGAATGCTCTCATAAGACGGCCACGTATCATTTACATATCAATAAACGTACGTTGTAATCGGCGACGCAACGACAAACCTATACATATCATAAAGTGTGCTCTATTGTATATTAGATAATTAGTCGCGAAGAGAAGGAAATAATAAAATAAGACTATGTATATATAACATATATCCTTTAGGATGAAAACGCTCGTCGTTCTTGGGGTGAAAGGAGATACTTGTGCTTATTCTACTACCACGAGTGTCCTTGTTGATCTTTATGCGCGTAGCTTCATGCCGAGACACTCTTAAGAGAAAGAATTTTGAAAATCTTGTTAAGAGTCTTGTAGAGTATTTAAAATAAATATTTTTTAGAATTGCAATATAAATGACTGAAGTAAAACAAAGTTTTTTTGGTATCACTGTGTGTTTCTTCTTGTCGACATAAAGAATCTTCATAATTAAGAATACAAGTTATAATTTCAATTATCATCTTTTTTATACATTCCAGCTATTTGCAAAATTATTTTATTCTTATCTCTGAATTTTTTTTTATTCAAAGGGAAAGGGAATGAATTTTATCAATTTCTCAAGAAGCTCGTGCATCCAAGGATCTATCACTTCCCGCAGAATGACGTTGTTTCGTTGCAAAGTATTATAAAATCGCGAGTCGACAGCCAATCTGTGACATGCGAATACGAAAATGCGAAGTCGAGGCTCGAATAAGAATTAGCGAATACGATCCTTCAATAAAACCGAGATCGTCGTTCACTTTCCCGCTTGGAGACCAAAATGGCGTACTTAATGTTGCGCATCCTAAACGCACGGGATGACTTACCTAATTACGTAGAATAACTTATTAAACATGTAAAAAGCAAAGCGTCCCCTGATTCACCCTCTCCCTTTCCTCCCCATCTCGCCCGGAGGAGTATATCCATGTATATGTATTGCAGAAGCGTTATTGTATTATATGACATTATACGTGTATAATTGACAAACGAAAGAGATGTTGATTGTAAATGTTAAAAATAAACGGTGTACAAAAATGTCGGGCGGCTCATATTTAACGTAGCAATGTGCGGTTTCCATATAATTTCGAGATATTCGTGTAGTCGACAACTAAAAGATATAGCTTTTGAAGTACCTCTTATACTATTCCTTCTCTAAACACGACCCAAGGCAGAGTTGATTTATTTACCTTGAAAACACTGGCAAGCAACATTTAACGTTTTGAAAAAATAACGTAACAGCAGGTAAGACAAGTTTCAACAAGGAATACTTGAGAAAACGTGAATTTCTTCGGAACTATAAATTCGCAAACGATTAGCAACTTAACGGATTAGCAACTTAAATATGATAAGATCGTTGTATGAATAAACTTCAAAGAACACATAGTTGAATCCCTTCTGAGTCTTGAATATCCAATCCGACGCTAACCTTTGCATCCTTTAAAAGAGCATGAACTCTGATATTTCAAGAGGGTTGAGAATTATATACACCTAAGCTGTGCAAAGAGTTAAATTTTTAAAAGGAGTGGAAAAAATAAAATTTGGAGGAATCAGTGAGCGGTACTTGTGTCAATTCGTCAACGTGGCTTATAACACAATTTCGTACATAACTGCATGTTCATTTAAACGAGCTGATTAGAAGGTTCTTTCGGTAAAATTGTTATATTGACTTATTTACTTTTACTGTATGCGTACCGAACTGTACGTTTTTTTATCATATTTACGTTTCTCACCTCTGAAGATGCAACGTAACATTAAATATTAATAATACTACGTGTTACATGGATAAAACGAGAAGATCCAACGATATTTTAAAATTTTGTAGATCACATCCAGAAGAAACCTTGAGATATCTTAATTTTTCAATGGCTAAGGTCGGTATTTATAGTCGATTGTTATATTTAAGATCGTCTTAAGTACAGGCTTAAGATATCATGAACCAACACAGAGCCGTATTAGTATTTTAAGACATTACTTAAGATATTGTCTTGAAATAAAGACTATGAATACTGGTCACAGAGTTGTATCAACATCTTAAAATATTACTTAAGATGATCTTAAAATAAGAACCAACGACTACTAACCTAAGAGCTTTGCAATGGCCATCGCACATTTCAGTTTTGTTGATCAACAACATGATTACGAGGCAGGACTCGCGCCGTCACATTCGCAAAGTCTTCGATATCAATATGCGCTTTTAGACGCTTGACAGCAGGAATAGAAAGAGAACTCTTAGTTATTCATGCCCTCCCGGTATCCGAGCCATGAGAATCGATAAATCGACCATGTCGGCCGACTAACCTTATGCCGAGCTCTTCTTCGTCTCGCCGATCATCTTCCTTTGGATGTAGAGACTTAGAAAGAGTTCTTCTTAAAACGAGAATTCCGAAAATTGAGGTAGTTAATCGACGAAATCAATCACGAAAAGATTTTATTTGAAAAAAAGAAACTAGTTGCGTGACCAAAAAGATAAGATTAAGTCCGGAATTCAGGTCTTTAACTTAGATTGACTTATAACACGAAGATAATTAATTATACAATTAAAAAGACCGCATGAAATAAAGGTAGGAGATTTCCTAAAAAAAAGATTAATTTCTAGTACAACGAAACGGGATGAACAAAAAGTTGATAAATTGACGAGATTCCTTATCAGCATAGCGGCTTTATTATTAGTACAAAAAAGCGTCTTTACAAAATAAATAAGTTACAGGCTCCGAATGTGGAAAATCGAGTTTTCTCGTTTATTTTCCTTTTTTCGTTTTCTTCTTCTTCTTCTTTCTTTTCCTCGCTTTTCTTCGACATCGACGGAAGTAACGTTCCATAAGCAGACGCTTTCCTGGAAGCCGGTACATGAAAGTGATAATAACATTAAAGAAAGGAAAAAAAATAATTTCTATCTTATTCTTTCGGCCGTTCACGGGAACGCGCCTGCCATCGGGACGAGTATTCCTTCGCTCACAACTTTCCCGAGAACTCATCGCTGTTAAATCTTTAGCACGAATTTCACGATGCGGCAAACGATCCTCGCACGTTTCTCCCGTCAGCTGTTGTCATACAGATGTTCCCGTGGAAAAATTTAAATATATCCATGTGATTGTTGAAGAACACATTTGATGATATAACAACGGGATGCCTTCAGCATTGATTTTTTCTGATCTTTATTCACAATGTTATCATGTCCGAGATTATCTCTTCGTAAGGGCACCAAGGCAATCATCTTTCGATTAAAACTAGCTTTTCGGATCGACGTCTCTTTTCTGATAACACGTAATCGATCAAGTTGATCGATCGAACTGACGAATCTTGAGATTGCGATAGATTCGGTTTGCGTCAACGCGGAAAACTTGGTGGAAGCCGACGCGATTGAGCACGGAGATCGTCTCGCCGGGTGAACACATATCTGGATTAGTATTGATATCCTCCATTGCTGGCGTAACTCTGTCCGCCACCTCCACTTGGAGCACCATAAGACGACGACGGTCTGCCACCGCCACCGCCACCGCCGGAGTAACCACCACCACCACCGCCGGAATAACCGCCACCACCGCCTCCGGAGTAACCACTAGAGCTGAGGATAACGAGAGCAAATCATGAGAAAAACTTTTTCTGAGAATTGATAGATTGAAGAAAATCAATGATAAAAGAAATATAGAGAATAAATAAGGAATTATAACTACAATTTTTTAATTGAACAAAGTTGAAATTGAACAATAAAAAATAAATATATCTCAAATTAAATAAATAAATTTTATAATTTCAATATCTTAAAGATGTTTATATAATTAGGACTGTAATGTGAAACTGATATTGAAAAAAAAATTCATTGAGCTAGTGTCTTGCATAAAATAAAAAAACAGCCTTTGGTTTTTTTATTGAGTAATTTCTGCGTTATCATATCTTACCCTCCGAAACTGCTACCGCCGGAATATCCGCCGCCACCACCACCAGAGTATCCTCCGCCGCCACCACCGGAATATCCGCCACCACCGCCAGAGTATCCTCCGCCGCTACCACCAGAGTATCCACCACCACCTCCCGAGGGTGCACCGTAAGTTGAAGATATTCCACCACCACTAGAGTATCCACCTCCTCCAAAACCGCCGCCGCCACCGGAACTGGGAGCTCCGTAAGTAGACGAGGGTTTGCCTCCACCTCCAGAATATCCACCTCCACCGCCGCCACCGCCGCGCGGTGCCCCATAGCTCGACGAGGGCGCACTGTAGGTCGAAGAAGGTGCTCCATAGCTCGAGGAGGGTGGCGCTCCATAGCTCGAGGAGGGTGCCCCTCCTCCGAAACCACCACCGCCAAAACCTCCACCACCACCACCGGAAGGTGCACCGTACGTGGACGATGGTCTGCCGCCTCCACTTGACGGTGCTCCATAAGATGAGGATGGTTTACCGCCGCCAAAACTGCCGCCACCACCGAAACCACCACCGCCGCCGAATCCACCGCTTCCACTAGAAGGAGCGCCATAAGAGGACGATGGACGTCCTACGGATGGTGTCCCGTAGCTGCCGGAGGGACGAGATGGAGCTCCGTAACTGGAGGACGGTGCCCCGCCGCCGAAACCTCCACCTCCACCAGAGCTAGGTGCTCCATAACTGCTGGAAGGTGGTGCTCCATAGCTGCTGGAGGGTGGTGCTCCATAACTGCTGGAAGGTGCTCCACCGCCGAAGCCACCACCTCCGAAACCGCCGCCGCCGCCGCCGCCGCCGCCGCCGCCGCCGCTGGACGGTGCTCCATAACTCGAGGACGGTGGTGCACCATAGCTGGAGGACGGAGGTGCACCATAGCTAGAGGATGGTGCTCCACCGCCACCACCACCTCCACTGGGTGCTCCGTATGTCGAGGAAGGTCGACCACCTCCGTAGCCACCACCGCCGCCGCCGCCGCCGCCGCCACCTGAAGGTGCACCGTAGCTCGTCGATATTCCTCCCCCGCCGCCGCCGGAATAACTTCCACCGCCGCCACCTCCTAGATTAGGTGTGCCGTAACTGGTTGACGGTGGTAGATAGTTGCCTGAGATAGGCGCTGGAAAATAATTCCAAGATCTAAAGTGTTATTTTTTAAAAATTTTATTTTATTCTTTAGGAAATTTTATTCTTAAGGAATATTTTAGAGACAAGAGAGATGTAAATTATATATTGGTTGTCGCAGAAAATTTTATTGCATTTTGATTAATCTTATATTTCGGAAAATAGTATTTAATCTGTAATCTTAAAAATTACTATAATTAATTCGACTGCTCTCTCAGTAACTTATGCTTTCTCACATTGCTGGTGACTTTTTATTACGTCTTAAAATTACCACCAAGAATGTTTATTGTTTGCGGTAACGTTATTAGACGAGATGATAAGTCGGCAATAGCATTTACGCGGCTTCCTAGCAATCAAGATTGGAAGTTAACATAATACAAAGTAGAAATTCTAAAACTTCGTTTTCTCTTCCCATTTATAGGAATTTATACAGCTATCTAAGTCTTTGTAATTGAACATTATCAAGAGATTTTAATTCCGCTTAACAATGTTTTAACAATCAAACAAATATTGTTAAAAACTTAATTCTGTTTAATAACTTGAAATTTAAAACTGAACTGAGTACAAAAATCAAAACAATTTACAGAAATTTAATTGAATAAATAAAATTTCATTTATTTAATTAGATATTCTCACCAATCTAAATTTATATTACAACAATTTATAGGAAATAAAAAAGACTAAAATTTCCTTCATTTTAAGAAAACAATGTCTACATTATAGAAAAGGAAAATTCGCAACCAAGTCAGGGAATGTTCGCGATAGTATTCTAAACCGACTTAGTCACGGAAGTCGTAATCAGACCGTGACGATTTCTTATCGCGGGATTTGATCTGCTTCGCGCTATCATCATCAGCGGAGTCGTCGTAAGACAGTCATTACAAGACGCTTTGTGTCGTACAGTCGAAACACCAATGCGGATTTTCACAATAACAGTGTTCTTTTTTTGTTTGTTTAAGCACGCATTAACGCGCCAATTGAGTCACGCTCGCTTTCATCGCGGCTGATGCGCCAGAACGCGAACAGCGCGTCCGATTGATTTATCGCGCGAGCGTGATGCTCCATCGCGACAGTTGAAGAAGCGATTCATCGCTAGTATCATTTACGACCGGTCGACAATCATCTGCTGAAACCTGGCGAGTCAATTAATCCCGGATCAGCGATTCGCTATTCTCCTATCTGTTCTCTTACCTAATCTCTTGAAAGTTCCGTACACCTTCAAAAAGATCAGTGGGATCTAACATACCTTTAATACCACTATCACAGTGTATAATTCTTACCGTCTTGGTAAGAATCTTACTCTCTTAATGCCATGTGTGAATTTATAACCTTTTGTATTTATATTAACATCATTATGATGTGAATTTAAAACCCATGTTAAATCCATGTTATATTGGTGTTATATTAACATAATGAGAATTATATGTAGATATTGCATAATGTATAATAAATACATGCTGATAGTTTTTAGAGTGTAATAGTCACCGGGTTGAAATAATTTCATTTTTGCCGCGTATTTTTGTTCTTTGAAATAAAAAAATTACTAAGTATACTTTAAATATTTTAGAATCTAGAAATACAGCTCTACAAAGATTTTAATTTTAAATAATTGTTGAAATGAACACATTAAATAATTGTGGAAATGAGAATTTTTGAAAAATTAGTCTTTTTACTAAAGAGATTATAACTTTTTTTAATTTCTTATTCTTTTTGATAAAAATTTGTGGTTATTTATCAGAGATATGAGACTTTCAGAAAAAAAATAATTGGCATTCCAAAAAAAAATATTTATTCTGGGAAATAAAAAAGAAGCCATTTTAAGTTTTGAAAAAAAGAAGTGTGAAATATTATCGCATGAAGGATTGATTATTATATTAACCAGAAATACATTAATTAAAGATATAGAACATCAAAATTTTTTTGGGGGTCAATTTGATTTCATATGACCATGAAGAGTTAAACAAATGGATATTTAATTCCTTCAATTTAATCTCTCGAGATTTAAAAAAGGAATTTATTAAAGATTTCGCTTCGATTTAAAAGAGA
>Ga0157364_1007584_pt1 | contig 11228 bp, 10 predicted proteins | sample AttsexASBM2_FD_111476 | JGI IMG/M metagenome (GOLD analysis project Ga0157364, IMG submission 111476) | Fungus gardens microbial communities from leaf cutter ant in Ribeirão Preto, State of São Paulo, Brazil - Atta sexdens ASBM2 | ecosystem: Host-associated > Fungi > Mycelium > Unclassified ...
CACACACACACACACACACACACACACACACGCACGCACGCACGCACGCACGCACGCACGCACGCACGCACGCATGCACGCATGCACGCACGCACACGTGTGCGCGCATATATTATATATATAAATGCGATAATATATGCGATGGGATCATCGTGTAGATTTGTGTGAAAAAGAGTCCGAAGCTCCGACGAGTTGGGATAACTTTCCGGCGGAGCAAACGTGGCGAGCAATAAAGCATCCGGGCGAATTGCGTGGTTTCGTCGCAGAGAAGAAACCCAAGAAGTAAACTAGACATCTCCGTGAGCGAGAGAGAATGCGAGAAGACGAGAGAAACGGAAATGGTCGTGGAAGAAGTAAGGGATGACTGGGGTTGTGGTGAAGGTACATAGAGGGCGAGTGGAAGGACTTGAATGGAAGTAAGCGGAAGATAGAGTACGATGGCGGAAACACTGTGAAGGGCAGAAGAGCAGAGAGAGAGAGAGAGAGAGAGAGCGAGAGAGAGAGAGCGAGGGATCGGCGTGGATTAAGAGGAAAGTCTGCGGAGGCCGCGATGTTTCCGTGGCAGAAGCGGCTTGTTTACCACGGCCGCTATTAGCTCTCCGTCCAGCTCTACGAGCCGACGGAGAGCGGAGTCCCGAACAACGGGTTAAAGACAGGGATATTGCTTCCCTTTGTGCGCGAACACCGTTTCCTTCGTTTATTTATCTTTGTCTGCCAGCCGCTGGCAACGCTCGCCTCTCTCCGGCTCTTTCCTCCGTTGCCGTTCCATTATTCCTCTGTAGGACAGTTTATGTTAGAGACGGACCTGCGCGCTTTGAGGTTCTGACTCGTCATCGTCGCTATCTGACGATATATACGCCACCGTACCATCTCAGATTCGCTCCGTACATGTCGCACACGTATACAGGCTGCTCTTCTAAATTCCCACGTGCAAACAACTGACGTATATATAAAATCTTGTATATCAGCGCTAAGCGTAGCTGCTTTGAACAAACGCCAAATATTACGACATTAACGAAAAGAGGTAGAGTTTCTTGAGGATTATTTACGAAAGCTTGTTTCTCGTGAAAGAGAGATCGCTTCTCGCTTGTCACTATATATTCAGACTTTGATTGTTTACGAAAATCTCTCTTTGTTGGATTTCACACGCTCGCGTAATGATTATCTCGTAGATAGCAAAGTACAGCAGCGCGAAACTAGCGAAACGCTAATAACCATAAATCGCGTCGCGGAAGAAACGGAAATTAATCAGGTGGAGTGGTGAGACCTGGTGTTATCAGCTTTCACATCAACGCCGCGGTTTTGCCCGGCTGAGAGGACCGAGAGGGATTCTCTCCCGAAGTCCTCCTACTACTATCCTCCCTTCCCGCCTCTCTCTCTCTCTCTCTCTCTCTCTCTCTCTGTCTCTCTCTCTCTCCTCCACTACGGATCGGGGGTTGGATCGTGTTGGCGGGGTTAGAATGGATTGTTGGCCTCGGGGGTGTAGGTAGCTACGTACGAATTGAGAAGGGGCGGGTTTCTCCTTCCTGCTCCCTCGTCTCGTCTCTTTCTCTTTCGCGCTCTATCCGCTTCAACTCTTACCCCGTCTACCTCGTAAAGTGATCGGGCGTTTATTCGCCACGCTGTCGGGGACAAAGTGGGCTGCGCTCCCTGTCGACTGCTGCTATTTGTCTTCCGACAAGGAAACCTAAAACTACGATCCTTTTTCGGCGCTACATGAACACTATGAAAGGTTAATGCGGATATGGCACACGATCAGGCATGCTATAGTGGCCCTGTAGGACCGAATGTTCACTCCCGGGATATTCTCAAGACGACGTCGACCAATTTGTATATGCTTTTCCGGAAACCCGATCGCGTACTTTATGTCACGAGCTGTTACTGTCGTTATATCCGACTAATTTCAGCTGACATTGATGTTCGCGTTAGAACTTGCAACATTATCGTTGATTTAAATAGAATGACTGATTTTAAATTAAAAAAAAAAAAGCTTTACGTTTCTCAATATTTGACACTGTTATTTTGCGGCGAGCTATTTCACGTCGCGTAGACCTAAATTCAACAGTTTCATTGTTTCGCAATGGACTCGAAGCGTCAAGCCAGAACCGCAGGCTCATCAACCTCGAGGGCAGACAAGGAGACAAACGAGGCACCACTAATTGCCGCTATCGCGCGGGTGCGATTCTTCACGAACATTTATCACCGAAGGAAGTTTTGGGGTGTGCCTCCAGGCGAAAAGTTGAAAGAAGGGATCTGGAAGACGAAACTCACTGCCTCCTCGGGACCTCCTCATTTCTCTCTTTCTCTTTTTCAAGTACGGTACCAAGAGAGAGATAGAGGGAAAGATGAAGAGGAAGAGAGAGAGAGAGAGAGAGAGAGAGAGAGAGAGAGAGAACCCGGATTGGTATCGAAGCGATATATCTCGGGATTGGCTTCGCAGTGGCGGATAGTCTGCATCGAAGCAACGATAGGGGAAAGGGGTGCCACCTTGATAAACGAGCCCATAAATAACAGTAACGTCTCCACCGAAAACTCGGCCGGGTAAATGTATATCCAGAGCCAGCAGCAGCCAACGGCAGAGCGGCGGAACAGCAGCCAGCGGTTGAGGGAGTCGCAGACTCTTCGGGTAGTGGGGTAATTTAAGATCCTATTGAGATATTTATGGGATCATAAAGCGGAACTGGCTGCTTCTATCGCCGGCAGCCATGCGTGGAGCCGCGGTCCCGCGAGCCACGGTAGTTTGTATCTTTGTTTATAACCACCTTAGCCACGTTCACCGCCGTGTTTCACTTTATTTCGGTATACGCTCGATCAAGTAAGTCGAGATCGTCGAGACATCGTGCTGGCGTAATTTATAAGAGAGTGAATCGACGTGACGTGCTGTTTCCACCTTGTTTTTGATCATTTAAGCCTGAGTCGCGAATGCGATTTGCTTTTCAATATCAGATGTTCGTGTCATGTCGCGCTACGTTAATCCAGATTTCTACATCAATTTGGACGAAGAACAGCGTAATGCGCAATGATAGATACGCTGCCTTATTAATGTCAACGAGAAAATATAATGTGTAATAGTAGCGTTAATCTATCTATCATCTATATTGAGAAAAAATTTACTAAATCTTAATATATATGTTTTTCAATAATGCTAACTAAACATTTACTTACAATAAATATAAATATAATTTACTAAAAAAAAATTATATTTAAATCAGATTAATTTTCTTATATCAAATAAATATTTATTAAAATTTAGTAAAATTTTTTCAGAGTAGTGTTGATTATTATAATCAGTCATCTTGGCTCGATTACTGCCTTTTGGCAATTGTTGTTCATATCGCGTCACTACATTAATCTAGATTTCTACATCAATTTGGCCGAGGAACAGTGTAATGCACTATGGCAGATACTGACTTAGTATCAACGAGAAATATTTGAATCGATATATTACGAGCAGAATGTCTTTAGAGAATCGTTAGTCGTGACATCGACACATAATTTATATTTTTCACTATACTGCTGTGACAACTGTCGAGTCGCTATTTATTAGAGATACCGTCAATCGCGTTGAAAGAGAAGTTACGGCGTTATTCGTGTTAATCCGCACCGGTATGCGTATCGTGACTGGTGACGAGCGGTAAATCGAGTCGAGAAAAACGATCTTGGCAACACTGTGCCTTCACGTCACTTCCATCGAATCGCTCGAGTAACTCAAGACTGCAGAATAACGTGCCAGTGGAATTTTTATTACATTTATTACAATGTGGTTAGTCTAACTGCGTAGGTAGTGCATAGGTGATACCTTCTCCTCGTTTCCGCCCGCCCGCCTCCACGTATAATAGGAGAACGCACGTGTGTTTGTTCGTCACTGATTTACACGTGACGCTTTATAGAATTGCCTATTCAGTAACGTATTAAAAGTCATCCGTTCTACAATCTGTGGCAGTAACGAATGCGATAACATCGAAACGTGAGAAAAGCGCTGCATAATTACTTGAAACTTATACCGCTATTCATTCATGATAATGTCAGTGTTTCCTACGCGTCCTCACGCGTTACGTGTGAGAACGTATGAGAATGCGCATCGCATTATAAAATAACTGAGACGTCGTGCCATAAAAATATAAAAACTACATTCTACATCAATTATCCAATGCGCTTGTTGCCAAGATCGTTGTTAAATGGGTTTTATATTTACATTTATATTCGTAGCCGATCGTATCAGATTTTTCGAATATTCTAGTACTAAAATATGTGGAAAAAAAAACTGTTATGTCGTACATATATCTTTAGATCAAGACTATAAATTATTGTTGTCATATATTTGTAGAGGAATATTGAGAAGAAGTCTGTTAATGGCTACCAAATTTTTTATTTAGCAAATTGCAATTTTTAGTAAATATTATTAAACATAATAATAACCAATTGTTTGGTAATAATTAGAAAAAGTAAGATAATATTTATAAAAATAAAATTAGCATTTAATTAGTTTTAGTTATGTTAACTGAACATTTTTTTTTTAATAGAAATTATTTCATCAAAGCTTTAATAATTATTATCTAGAGGTCTGTTCATGTTGCTTGCATTTTTTACATTCTTAATATATGTAAGTATATATTTATCTCGTTTTAGCAAAAATTTTTGGAGATTTTCGAAATGAACAGATCTTAAGCTTGATTATTATTATTATATTCTGAAATGTACTCTGAAAAGAGAGTCTGGTTGCGTTAATTAGGACTCTGATTGAAAATAAACAAATCAGAATTTTCTATTTGAATTTATTGCAATTTCTAGTTGAGACAGAATTCTGATTGATATGATTCTGATTGATTGAATCTTCTGGTTCATTCATTTTTAATCAGAAACTTTTTTCAGTGTATCAGATTTTTTTCGGTATAGGTATGTTTACAATGTGTATACAATTAAGAGAAAAGAGAGTGCTACAAGATGGCGAATGTTTTTGATCTTTCTCTTCTGTTATCGTCCAAAGGCGCCATGGCTATCGCGTCCAAACTGGAAGAGGAGGCCAAAGAGGCGCTTTATGGTGGTAAAGAGTGTTTGTCCGTGTGGGCTTCGTGTTGGTAACGAGCGGATTATATTCCTGCCGTAGTATCAGATGGTCCCGTACCTGGTTCCATGGTTGTTAATTAGGATGGATGCCCACGCCTTGGGCGACTTTTACGAGCGGATACGGCGCGAACCGAAATAGCGCATCCAACGTTAACGCGTCTACCTTCGGCGAACCGCCGCAAGCATCTCGATAAGAAGAAAAACACTAAAAAGAAACGCTGCGAAGGAGTCTATTTAGAATTATTTAGATGAGTTCCGAAAATCAGATAACGCGCCGTAAAGGCGATTGCGACCTTTTAGTCCAGACCGGACATGTTTACAATTTTGCCAAAATTGATGTCGCACGAAATTTATTGTGCTATCCGCAGCGGTTATCTGTTTCTATATGCCTCTCGAAATAAAATATTACCTGAGAAGAAAAGAGGAACATGAAATCCCGTAATAAAGATCTCTTCAAATTGCTACTACAAGACTAAAAGATTAATACATATACGATCAATAAATAAGATCATTCTGTAAGCATTTAACGCAGAGTTTTCAGCCAGTGTATCGCAAAGGGTCTCCAAATGTACAATAAAAATTTTAGAGAAGGTAAAAAAAGCGAAAAATATTTAGAAATAAATAAAAAGAGAGTAAGGTAAAAAGTAAGAAATGTTTTAAAAATTGTGTAAATTACCTCTGTATAAATCGTTTACTTTCGTTTTACTATCGTTTACTCTCATTTTAACCAATGCGATACTGCAACAAAATTATTTTTAAACCGACCAAATAAAAAATAAAAGTTTTAAAAGAATTTTACTTTTTATTTCTGAATGTCGTATTAGCGGTTTCTAATAAAAGATTTACGTTGAGCGTTAAAGTATTTAATGATTACCTTAAAAAAATTTGGGTCATTAATTTAACGTAATGTGCGTTGAAAAACATTGGTTTAACTTACTACTGTGTTTTACAATCGTTCAGGCTCTTTTTTTTAAAGATAAAGATAAAGATGGTTCCCTAATTGATTCGATCCTGAAGAGTGTGTTTCCGTGTAATGTTGCCAGGAAAGTTAGTAGAAGCCGCACATTTCGTGACCTGACGAAATACGTCGCGGATAAATAAGATGCATCGCTTTGCATCGGAGTACGCATAAAGGAAGATCAATGCGACGGCATTGTCGAAGCGGGGATATATACGAGGGATTTTCACGAATCGCGAGTCGCGAGGTACGAGGTAACGCGGCAGTAAATCAGCATCAATCGTAATTTTTAATCCTTCAGCAGATCGTCGAGCCGATTCCATTCGACAAGGCCCAAAGAGTAACGAGCGAGACGCTTGTATCCTCCGGTATAAAAGCGCGCTACCTGTCCGTAGTAAATCAAGTGCGTTATTCTAATCTCTGTTGACGGCGACGATAACGGTCGGTGGCTATTCCGCCTGCCTAAGGCACTTACTCCGATTATCGATCACGTAAGAATTCTTTCGATTAAAGCAGGATCAGTTTTCCTCGCTTCACAGAATCTCATCTCTCGCTCAACGCGCTACTTTATCTTATCTCGGTTTAATGTATGTATGTGTCCGTACACAGTTGGAAAATTTATGTAACATATTTCACGTGTCTTAAACAGTGAATTCACTGTGTGTAATTGTGTGTTAATTTAACATAAGGTGAATATGTTAGAAAGTAACACAAACACTATTAAAAAATTAGCACGAAATATATTGCTGATTTGTAATAAATTTGAAAGCGTATTTCTTTAGTAAAATTAATATTTAAATATGTTAATTTAATACATTTCTGTAAAAATTATACTTATAATATATTAAATTAATACATTTTATTTCTTAAAATTTCCATTTCAAAATACGTTATTTTTATGTAATTTGTTCACTCGTTCGCTCATAAATTGTATTACTTTAAAATCAAGAAATGCTCTATACTTACTAATTTAACACAATCACGCATTAATTATATTAAATTATCATACGAATATATTAAAAATTTAACATAAAAATTTTTACAAGAACCAATATCAATATAAATACAAATATAAATACAAAATATTTTCTACGTAATTGTGTATGTATGTACTGTACGTAATATATATCAATTTTTAAAGTTGATAATAGGATTGATTGACAAGTCCCATCTCTGACATATACTATATAGTTTTTTAATAATATAAACAAAAACACTTGCAGATTATATATTTTCTTTCTACGTAAGTAGTTCGATTGAAAAACGATTGTTGGTTTTCTTCTATAGACGAATATTTTTTCGTCGGTTCGTTGGGCGACTTGGCCAGAGTTAAATCGCTCGGAAGATCGACGAGGCTGCGAGAGTAACGAACGAGGCGATACCAGGCGTATCCCTCGAATGAAATCGCGCCGGCTGTCCGTAGTAAATCAACTGTCCTATTCCAATCTTTGTTCGTGGTGCTGGCAACAGCCAACGGCTGCCGCCTGCCCGCAGCCGTCGGTTCTATCTATCGATGCAGAGGGAGAAGTAATCTGGTGAGTCGTAAAACGTGTCAGAATGTCCAACAAACACCTACTCATTAGCCCAGGTAGGCTGGACCGTGGCAGGCGGGATTGCACAAGCACGCATTAACTCCGTGTGGGTAAGTTATGGTCCGGGGAGAGCATAATTCACCCGGAGTCAAGAAAGTGTGGGTTTACTTCTCTCAGACCTGCTCGTGTGAGGGCTTGGCTCCTCGTTATTTTATCGGGTGCCGCGGCCTCCTCGAGAGTCGCTCGGCTAATTGAAATCCACGTTCTTAAATTCGGGAAAACCGTTGCGTCCGCATTGGTCCGTACCGGCGAGTAACTTTATTACTCGCCTCGCGCGAGACGACGTCTCTACTGCCCGGTAGCGGGAAAGTTCGAAAGCCGACGTGTGATAGAAAATCAATTTCAATTCGATATAAAGCGCTCTCTTCGTAACGGAAAAACATGAAGACTCTTTAAGTTTGATATAGAGTTTGTTATTGAAAATTTTTAATGAGGCCGAACTACCTCTCGAACCGTAAAAACCTGTCATTGTAAATCGATGAGCTTAACGAGCGCTGCATTGGAGACATATCAGCTCGATCTTACTCAAGGAAACGACAGATTTGCGTTCGGCCATGACCGATAGATCGGTTAGGGATGAGTGGATCGTTGTTGAATCGGTTTCCAACAGGTAACACGCGTGCCTTTCGTGAGGGCCTCTCGCCGGGATACCGCGGTGTTCCTGTACTCGACTGGCGTTTCTACATACGGAATGTGCCTGTACGAGTAAATGGAGAGGCGATCGTTGGTGTAGGTGAAATACAGGAAGCTGCAACAGCACTGATGGCGCACCCGCCTCGTACGAGACCAGATAGACATCTTCGCCAACTCTCCTGCCGCCGTCTAACTAATTGGCTACTGAATTACTGGGCGACATGACCAGTTATTGCTTCGTACCTCACCTCGACTGGATATATCAGATCCTGAATCTTGCGGTTCGAAGAGTACAGACTCGTATTTCCGTACGCTTCTATCTTGTACGCTCTTTTCCCTTGCGTTAATGACGATTCATACAATGTTCATCGCGAAATCTTCATCTATAATGGAGTCCGTTAAACCGATCCATTTTAACGCGCTATAGATATTTATCTAGAAAATGTGTTTGGGCCGCAACTCACAATTTTTACGATGATTCTAATAATTTTCATCATAGAATTCACAATCTTTCTCCATAATCTAGTCCATGATATTTTTAAAATAGGAAGATTTGATGTTAAATTTGCGACGAACACTAAATTTTTCTATTTTGTAAAATAAAAAAATGCGCATGAATCTCATGCATGTTTTTATATGTCATTGAAATGTTTAAGAGATTAAAATGTAAAAAATTATATTAACAATATCAGTTATCAGCAGTCTAATTGGAAATAATCTTGTTTATTCAAATAAAATTTTATTAAAACAAGAGAGATGATGAATTTATTTCACAATATTGTTATTAAATTAACAAATTTTTTTGTCATTAAACTGTTACTAGTTAATATAACATTTTCTCTATGTAGAGAACATATTATAATCGTATTATAAATATTAAAATTTTTTGTAAATATTCTATAATTATAATATTTACAAACTACATTTTATAATTATACTATAAAATTTGCTAGAGTTTATATATATATAAACTAGTTATATAACTAGTTTTATATATATATAAAAATATATATGTGTGTGTGTGTGTGTGTGTATGTATCATTGTGATTAGTACAGCACTGGTCTGTTTGCAGTTGCTGAATGCGGAGTATAATTTAGAAACGTTTAGCAAGATTCCTCTTTCAACATCCATATGCGTGCGCACGAGAGATGCGATATATTTTAAATGCACCCGATGAAGAATGAGGGTGAGAGATCTATCAGTGTGCAGACTCGTTGTCTCCTATATGCGAGCGCGTTTCCGTGCAGCGGTGTTAAGGTACCGGTGCAAACCGAGGTACCCCCTCCGGGTGATATACGACTTTGTGGGCGCTCGCGCGATATGCCGGCACTAAAAGGCTTAACGAGCATCTTCGTACGCCACGGCAGTCCAGAGTAAACAGGACGTGGCTTATCTTGTCACGAAAAATCTGCGGAGGAAGGCTTCCGCGGGCTGACTCTTATTTTTCCTCTCCCATTTTTTCTACCCTTCTCTTCCCCCCTTTTTTTTCCATAATGCCACGGCAAACACGCGCGACGAACGGTCACGTCGGGAATCCCAAGCTATTTCGAATTTTCGTTACGGCGGAGACCGATAAAAGGAGGCTGCAGTTCCGTTGCGTTAACGTTAATGGTTATGAGATTTTGATGTGTGTGTTTAACGTTCATCATTTCAGTGCGCGAGATTCTTTAATCTGTTTTTATATTCAAGCAAATTTCGCCTTTATCGCTTTCGTAGCTTATTTGGAATTTCAATCGCGATTTTCTTATCGGTATAATAATTCTTATTAACTAATAATGAAAACAATTATACTATTGTATTTACTATATAGCACAAAAACGGTAATTAATTATTAATTTTAAATATTAAAAGTATTGTTGTTTAATACTTTTAGTACATATTTCAAATAAATACTTAATTATGATTTTTCAGTAATTAATTACTGAATTACTTATTTGAAATTAATTAGTAGATTTTTTTAAAGACTTTCAATGTTTCAACATAATGCAGTAACATTACAACGTTGTTTTCGCATAAATCATTGCAACAATATTACAGCAATACTGCAATGTTGTAGCAATGCTCCTGCAAACTTTTGGGAATATTTCTAGAGTGCTCTATGCTATATCAATATAGAATTCAATGACTTTTAATGACACGCACATGATCATCATTCATGCAAATATTGATAAGCATCATCGACATTAAGACGATCATGAAGCGAATAGCGATAGCGGCAAAAAGCGCTTATTTATTATGGCCCTAATTAACATTTTCATTATCCTGCCACCTCCCTGCTTTTTCACCCACTCTATCGCGTCAATAATTATGGATCTTTACAGGAAATTATTAATTCGAGCGCCTCATTATCTCCTAATGAAGCAACATGTATCGAACCGAGTGCTGATGGAGACGTCGTTCGGCTAATTACTGCTTTACCTTCGTGCGTCAGATGCAGCAGCCGGTGCTGTCCTGGCATTTCGAGTTACGTCCGGCAATTCCAACAGCGGACGTCGCGAGATTGAGGAATGGACGAATAGTTGCGGTTAGCAGGAAAAGCAGCTTTACAACTGTAAGATTCTTTGATATTTGATTGGTTCATACATTAGATTTGAAGAACTAAAGGCAAGAGCTAATCATATTAAAAAATTTTAGAATAGTATAAAGCTGCTTTTTTGTTGAACGCCAATGGCCGCGTTTGTCTTGCAGCTATTGAAAGTTTTTTTCGCACTGATTAGAGTATACTTTTATATCCAAAGAAGTAGTCTTATCTCAATGAAAACAACTTCCACAAGTGGTAAAATAACATTCCGCTGCAAGTGACTAATGATTGTGTTCAGCACAAAAAGCAGCTTTGCAACTATTGTAAAATTCTTTAATATGGATTGATCTCTCTTTAGTTCCTCATTAGATCTAAATCAGTCATATTAAAGAATCTTACGATAGCTGTAAAATTGCTTTTTCTGCTGAACGCACTCAATAATTTTGATGTTACGCG
>Ga0157364_1007585_pt1 | contig 11228 bp, 8 predicted proteins | sample AttsexASBM2_FD_111476 | JGI IMG/M metagenome (GOLD analysis project Ga0157364, IMG submission 111476) | Fungus gardens microbial communities from leaf cutter ant in Ribeirão Preto, State of São Paulo, Brazil - Atta sexdens ASBM2 | ecosystem: Host-associated > Fungi > Mycelium > Unclassified ...
TAGATGTCTCGACGAGCTGAATTGCCAAAAGGAGAGAGGGTTAGTTAGAATTAGGTCAAAATTACCAAAATATTACCGATATTCGACCTTCTACTAGATTTATTTGACTAAATCCGATTATGATTTACAGAGCGAAGTGTTTTCCATTACCTAATTTCGATCGTAAAATTACTTCAATTTTATTGTCCTTATTTTCTTTCAATTCAACATAAATTGGACTTGGTCGAACAGATTTTATAATCTATCAGAAGAGAGAATCGAATAGACTAAGAAATACGCATAATTTATCTAGAATAAGTTCTCCCTATTTTACTGCTTAGGTTCTCGTTTATTGTGATGACATTTCTTCATAATTTAGCGAGATATTTTAATATGAAAAGCAACACGTTTAATATACTTATGAAAAGTATAAAATGATTTATGACTTATATTTTTATAATCGATTCTTATATTTAAAACTATTTTAAATACAATTTTAAGATGTGATCAATCACAAAGCTGTATTAGCATTTAAAATATTACTTAAACCGATTTCACCATTTCCAATTAATTTGATCGGTTAATTATTCTTAGAACTAACCAATTATTATACATTTGTTTTTAAATAGAATTTCATAATTGATACTTAATCGATTGATTAAGTTAATCGGAATAAAACTGGCTCTAAGGCGATTTTAAAATAAGTCGACTATGAATATCGTCCATAAATATAACATAAATATAAATCTAATAATAATTTTTTTACCATCTCTATTTATTAATAATCCTTGTAAAAAATGGAATCGTAACAATGGAAATATAGCAAGTTATTATAATTTTAAATCCGCATTTTGAACTTCCCATTGCTATAAACTTTAGAATTTTATTAGAGTACGAACTACTTTTCTTTTTTTAAAGAAGCTTAAGTTATATATAGATAATTTTAATTTAATTTTACATCACAGATATATATAGTCATATTAAATAATCCCCATTTTTCAATCATCGACTTCCATTATTATAAAAAAGAGAGAGAGAAATAGAAAGAGATTTGTAAATTGTCCGCCTACCTTCTTTCGAATCTTATTTAGATTTTACCAAAGTCAATCCATTGCGGGCGTTTTCAATATGTTTATAAATTTAACACATGAAAGCAAATATGTATTTAGTACACTTTAAACACATTTAGCAATAATTTTTGATGAGTTGTGAAAAATATATAAAAATAATTCTTCCGTCGTATTGAAATATCAAAGTGAAATAAATACGAGCAGGTATGGGATCGCGGATATGGGATCTGTTGATCAATCGATAAATAAAAACGGAACATCCGAACGATGTTACTCGACGAAGAGCAAAGTGATACTGAACGTGACCTTGTTACAGTCCCGACTGTATGTAGCTATGCAAGTACTTCATTGAGAATATATATCGGCTATGGTTTCAGCTTACGACAGTTCCGTAAACTATCGTGCGGTGCATAACGGTCATCGATTCTCTCTCTCTCTCTCTCTCTCTCTCTCTCTCTCTCTCTCTTTTTCTGTCTTCCAATATTTTTCTTTGTTCGTCTCATGCCGATTCGTAATCCTCCTCATTTCAATCTTGTCACTTCTCCGTCGTTTGTCGTTTTTTGCTAGCCTTTAAAAATTGTGGCATCAGTCGAAAAAAAATGTATGTGGATGACGCGTCGACTAATGAAATGCGTAAAATAAATAAAAAATTCAAGAAAATTAGATAACTTTTGTCAATGATTTTTTCTTTGGGAAAATTAAAGAAACACCATTTATCTGACTTAATTGATTTTTTGGGGAGTACGATGCCTGTAAAGTTTTTAATTTTTTTCACTTTTAACTGTAAATATAAACGGCAGTTTTCCAAAATTTTAGCAATTTGAAGCAACAATTAATTTTATGGTAATTAATTTGAAGTTCTACTTTTATTATGGAAATATTAAAATATCATTATCGAAATTGATAGCGAATTATTGAATTGAAATTTAAATGATATATAATGATAGAAAATGATTTTTATATTTGCGATGACATGTATAATGTAATATAACGATGAAAAAAAGCGTGACGAATATTTTTGACAAAATTGATGGTGTCTGAATCGTCTCAATGGATCAAAGTAATTCTATGATTCCGATTTATGATAAAAAATTAAGGAAAACCGGGGCTAGCAGATAAACTGCCAATTCTGGCAACTCTTATTAGGATAGATATGCATCACATCCATTAATGCACATTTAGATGTCACGACGAGTGATATCTAATGAGAGCTTTACTTTCCATCGCCGTGTAAGAAAAAGCAAAACTTTCATTGGATATCACTTGTCGCTCATCGTGTCCAATGTGCAGCAGGCATTAGTCTGATAGGGGCATAAGACTCAGCAAATTAACCAATCACAGTTTTCGAAATAGTGAGAGAGTCCCAATTGGACACATCACTAAATGGCTGCTTTAAAATATTCTAATTAGTGCTCCACTAGAAAATTACTAGACACCGGCTAATGTGGATGTGTCCAACTGAAATGTAGACATTTAGGATCCTCTTCAAAATGAATCTTGTACCTTGAGAATTTTTGACTGTAATCTATTTGCTAGTTAAAGGCCATGACACATAAAATATGAGGAAATTTGAAAAACAATTTGAAAAATTAAAAACCTTTCAATATTCTCTTGTTTAACTTTATAAATTGTTCATTATATAATAGTTTTGTGTTATCTTTTGGTCTTTCTGGCGTGAGAAAGATTTTCACATTTCATATTTAAAATAAAATTTTTGTATGAAAATTTTATGTGAAAATCTTAATAAAAATTTTTATTTGATTCTTAATTTGTGTTCTTCTATAAATACAACTACGTTGCAAGTAATAAAAGAGAATAATAAAAAATCAGATATTACTATACCACAAATCAAATTGATTAAATGTATGTAATATTAATATAAAACAAGATAATACTGAATTATACACATTTGATATTAAAATTTCAATGAAGTACATATGTATTAATATTGTGGATTTGTTTATGTGCTATATATACAGATACATATAATACAAATAAAAAAATTATTTTATTTTATTTTTTTACTATTATCTTTATAGTATATTTAAGTACAAAAACAAAACATTTTCGAATTTGAGAAATATGTCACATGTTATAAATCTCAAACTATGAAAATAATTTTAAAATAGAACTGACTTTAAAGTTGTAAAATTGTATTGAACAATTTTTCATATAATTTTATAAGACTAATATATCCCATATAATTTTTCCCATATAATTTTATAAGAATATATATCTCATAATTTAGAAATATCACAATTTGCAGAAACATAATGTAAGCATGATCGAAAATTTATCAACAACCTAATCAAATATAAAACAAACTTAATGTAAGAAAATGTAGTTATGTGAGTGGCCTCTTATAAGCCTTTAATTGATTACGATTGTATATGGAATGAATGTGTTCAAACATGTATTTAAAAAAGTATAAAAGATTATCATACTGCCCATTATATTTCTGCATTAGTTCTTCGCTATTAATTCCAGAGTATTGATGTATATAATTCGTATAACGTGTATTCTTTATAATATCATTTACATCTAGATATCTTTTTATAGTCTCTTCATAATCTTCATCCATTCCAATAGCACATGTGTGTAATTCCACTAGAAATTGATGAATTGATTCAATTGTTGCTAAATACCATCTGGGACTGTCCTTTTGATGACGCCAGAATTGAGAAATCCTTGATTTTAATACCACACAACGTAGCTCTGTGTCAATTATATAAAAACAATAAATTCTTTAATAGCGATATAAAAAATTTATTTGCATGTAATAATTATAAAAATCAAATTTTTTTCTTATTTACCTCTCAATCTTTGGTCTTTATATATTGATTTGGTCTGATGCCATGTACTATCTATGAAAATAGCCCTTTTTATGGGCCATAAAAAATCAGTCTCTGTTCTTTCATCATCTTTTCCTTCTTTTCTTATAAAAAGATCCTTAACATTTATATTCTTTGTACTATCTTTGCCAGGAAAAACTAAAACAGTCTGAAAGTAGCATCCATCTAGTTAAGAACCAATTAAGAATTGAAGGATTTGAAAATAGATTATCGTTATTTTTTCTTACTTCCTCTTTATTTGGTATTTCTGGAAAATCTGGATATGTATAGATTTTTACATCCACTGGTGCAATTATCGCAGCATGGATAGCTGTGCTTTTGCCAGGTATTTCACGAGGATGCTTAATGATGTCGATTTTAATTGGCAACTGAAAAAAGTAATGCAGAGTAATTATAAAACTGAAACAATGATACAGAATATATTTTAATTCTTCTCTCAAGCAAAACAAGTCATGATAATATCAAAATGATATTAAAATAAATCATTACTGATTGTAGAAATAATTTTTATTAATCATTTTAGAGCCTTTTTTACTTTGTTCTAATATCATGATGATTTAAATTCTTCTTGAGCTTCTTGGGTTCAATGCATAATTTTTCACTTTTTCGTTACTGTGTTTCACAGGGCTCTTGTTAAAAATGTAAAAACGAAAATGAGATAAAGTCTGTGTAAAATTATTGTTCAAGAAGGTGTTCAAGAAGGCATTATAACAAAAAATATAAAAATTTTAATTGTTTAAAATTCGAAAACATCTACTCATATCGTGACAGAAGGATTAACATTAAATTATATAAAAATTCAGTTTTATTCATGTGACAATCAATATATACCTTCACTCGAGGATAATATTTGCATGAAAGAACAGGATGGTAACAAGTATAACAGAAAAATTTCCGTGATTTTTGACATAAATCACACTTTTTTCTAGATTCAACTAATTTCAGTTCTCTTGTATCATTAATTTTTAAGTAACAAAAAGGATTTCCATCGATTATCCTTTGTTTTTCTTCTAACTCCGACAAGTTGTCAATAGAATGTTTAACGGTGCTTTCCGCCATACTTGTATATTTTTGACAGTGATTGAAATATTTAAAATATCAGTGTTTATTTATAACAAAACACCATAATTCCCGGTCACAGGTAAATAAACCTGATAACGTCACGGAACAAATGTATGCACATCAGCATGGCGAATCCTTATTATTATTAAACAACTTCATGAATAGTAGCCTTTAGAATAGTACAGTGTGGAATATATAATTTATATATACATAACTTTTAGAATATATATATAGTAATGCGAATTGTGAGTAACCAAATTCTAATTAAAATCTCTTATAAATCTCGTATAAAGAATTTGCAATAATTAAAATATCTTTATATATTAACCAGTATTTTAAATAATGTCTAAGTAAGATACTAATATATGGTATGACTTTACGATTGATTTGCAACATTTTATACTTATTAAGGTCTTAAAAACATAACAATTGATTGTATTAGCTATAATTGACTACAATTGGCTGTATTTGACTATTATTATATTGTTGTTATTATTATTGCTATTGTTGTTATTGACTAGGATTGACTCTTATGAATATTAGCCATTATCCTCTGAAAATTAAAGATTATCCTTTTCTTTCATAAATATTGTGGCTCGAAAAAATATTATAATTCCTCGTTTCTCATTCGATTCCTCTTTCTCATTTATATCTCGTTAATCTAGGGATTAAAGAAGCTATAGGCCAGTTCTTTTTGACTATCTTTTACACTGGTTCATCTTTCTTCTTCTTCTTTCCTCCTAGAGGGGAAAGAAAGAAAAATGAACTGGTGCAAAAATTCAGTCAAAAAGAACAGGCTTTATATTCCAAAATTGACCGTATATATAACTGAAAATCTATAGTGCACTTAATGTAAACTCGCATTTTCAGTGTTGGCAGTAAATTTGGAACATAGAGAAGGAGAGAGCAAGCCAGCAAGCCTGTCAATATTTCCTTTCTCTTTCGGAGCAGGAAGTAGCTTGATGTCACTTATAGCCACGTGCGGATACCATTAAGCCTGTATTGGATTATCGAGGCTTGTGAGTTGCAGAATGCGAATTCAATCATCAAAACAAATTAAAACTTGAGGTTATCTGATTGGTCGAATTCTAATCCTAGATCTTCCATCAGTGTTCGTCAGTGTTGGTCAATCGTCAATTTGTCACTTCAATCCAACCCGGGCTGTCCGACACGAGCTTTATTGTTAGATATACATATGACTACTTGAGGTAAACGTGTAGAGGGAACGTGAACTTCCCAAGTAGCATCCCAGTACAAAGAGCCTAAAAAAATTTCAGAAGCATGTCCACGTAAATGTGAATACCGCGGAAGTATCGTCGTGCGGCTGGTATGTAATTCTGGAAGTCCAACGATCGTATTTAACACGCACATCATCGTATGACATCCCATTGTTCCCATATCGTTCACCGAGTGCCAAATTTCATGCCTGTTGCGCGCTTTCACGACGCTTTCGTTTCTCCCGTGAGGCGACGATGAGTTTGTCCGCGCGACTTGAAACGCGTGATCGTTAGGCAAAAAAGAGAGAAAAAAAACAAGAAATTTGCAACAGGCTGTAAAGAAAAGAAAGAAAAAAAGAATATAACCTTACAACGAGGTTAAAGTCCAATCGGTGCGATCTACGACGCACCGTATTTATTATGTCTTATGTAATAAGTCACATGTTTACATCAGTCAGGACGGAACCTCCAGTGAAAATCATATTTAAATTAACGGTGGGTGTCATAATTTTCACCAAACGAAACGCGAGGATCGATGTCTCCAACTCATTTTCCACCTGGAGTGCTGTGAAAACGAGATTCATTTTAACAATTAATCTTGGATATTATAATTAATTAATTCATTCTTATCAATATTTTTATCATCTTAAAAATGCCATTTAATATCGTCAGAATGATATCTTTGCTGTTTTCTTTCAAGCATATATTTACATTAAAAGAAACAAGTTGTACGTATATAAATCAAATTATTCACGTTTTAAGGTCATGATAAAAGATAATAGATTTGTTCTTTATTGCTGCACTGGACTGCATTAGATTATATTATAACTTTCCTTCTCGCTTTTATCAGTTATCAAACATATGCCTATTTCATTTCAAGCCTAAAGAATGTATATTGTATGGGTGGTATAAAAAAAACACTTACTTATGGATGCGTTAGATAATAGATAACACAAGTCAAAAACATCGTTCTATCTTTCTTAACATTCAATGAATGATAAAGCAGGACAATTCTTGTTTCATCAAATGGAAAGCACATGAGATAATTTTTTGCTTCAATTTTATATTGAGATTGTGTGAATATAAAATATTGCAACAAAAAGCTCTTATCTTTGAAAACTTATCCTATTTTCTTATGAAACAATGAATAATTTGCAGATTCATAGTCAGTCATATTTATTCTGAATCATGTCGCAATACGAAGATGTCATTTTGGAAGATAAAGAAAAAGAAGAAAATTTATCGGTAGATTTAGGAGGAATGCGACATCGTATTCCATGGAGCGAACGTGTATTGTTAAATAGTGAAATACCAGGTTTATACGAAGTTAAAGAATTATTAGAGGATGACGACGCAAGTTGTCTGGCAGAAGAGGAGGATGGGGTTGGGTGTCCATTACCATCGACGCCGGAAGATGATCATCTTCTGGATTGTGAGGTATGTATTGTTTTCTTTTGTTTTAAAATAATTTGTACATGGAGAACAATTTTACTGAAATATCTATACAAGTATATAAATATATTTATAAATATTCATAAGTGTATTTATAAATATGCATAAGTTTAGTTAGATACAGATTATCGATAAATATTAAATTTTCTTCATAATTATTTTAATAGTCTAATATACACACACATATATATATATATATATATATATATATATATATATATATATATATATAAGTACATATAAATTTTTGGATATTTTAGCAAGATTGTTCTTTCTATTTAATTAACGAGTTGTATAATATACATTATATAAATAATTAATATTTAACTTTATAATTAATATATTATATATATATATATAATATTATATTATAGATGACTGAAGTATTAAAGGCAGGAGTACTGAGTGATGAAATCGATCTAGGTGCACTAGCACATAATGCAGCGGAGCAGGCCGAGGAATTTGTTCGAAAGGTAAAAGAATATCCAGATATTTAATATAATATCGTTGTGTATGTAATGAAAAGATCTTTTTGCCAGAAAGAGATAATAGTAAACAGCTATAGACAGCTAACTTTAATATTAATAGCGAATTAATCTTATTACAACGAATTTTATAATTTGACACTATCAATCAGCAAATTACAAATTTAAAAAACTGGAGATGTTATTTATAGGTATGGGAGGCATCATGGAAACAGTGTCACTTTAGGAATCTACCAAGATGGTTGCAAGATAATGATTTCTTGCATGCTGGTCACAGACCGCCATTACCCTCATTTTATGCATGCTTCAAAAGCATTTTTCGAATTCATACAGAAACTGGCAATATCTGGACACATTTACTAGGTACACTGCTTTTTATTATTAGTGTAGTATTAAATAACACTAAATGTACTATCAATATGCACTTTCTAAAAAAGATACACATATTTTTTTAAGTATATTCTGTGAATTTTAGTTATCAATTTTTGTTCATAAAAATATTTTATTCTTTACAGGCTGTGTTGCCTTTATTGGTATAGCTATATTTTTTCTAACACAACCTCCTATAGAAATTCAATTGGAGGAAAAATTGGTATTTGGTACCTTCTTTGCTGGTGCTATAATTTGCCTAGGAATGTCATTTGCCTTTCATACAGTTCATTGCCACAGTGAATGTGTGGGAAAGCTGTTTTCAAAGTTAGATTATTGTGGAATAGCTATGCTTATTATGGGTAGTTTTGTACCATGGCTTTATTATGGATTTTATTGCGACTATCAACCTAAGCTAATTTATCTGTCTGTGGTGGTTGTTCTTGGTATAACCAGTATTGTAGTTTCATTGTGGGAGCGATTTGGTGAACCAAACTATCGTCCACTTAGAGCTGGAGTTTTTATGGGTTTTGGACTTAGCGGGGTAAGTTATTTTTTTTTTAATGTTTGATTTCAAAATTTATGTTTTAATTCTATATCTATATCCTATGTTTTAATTCCGCGTTTTAATTATATATCTATTAATATTTTAACTCCATTGTTATATATTTAGGTAATACCAGCTGTACATTACGCTGTCGCCGAAGGTTGGTTCAAGGCGATTAGCCAAGCATCCCTCGGATGGTTAATATTAATGGGATGTTTGTACATATTAGGCGCGTTATTTTATGCTTTAAGAGTACCTGAACGTTTTTTCCCAGGAAAATTCGATATTTGGGTAAGCATTATTAAAATTCTTGATTTATTGTGCTTCGAGTTCATATTATTTTCACGATATCGTACATTAAAATTTTAACATCTTAACTTTATAGTTTCAGAGTCATCAAATCTTCCATGTATTAGTAATTGCAGCTGCTTTTGTTCATTACCATGGCATTACAGAAATGGCAATGCATAGAATGACAATAGGCGACTGCACAAATCCATCGCAGGTGTTGGCTTTTTAAATGCGGGCACACTTTCATCTTGTTGATAACTTTCATATGTCATTAACCTTATAAAAAAAGACTACAAAGATTCCTAAATCTTACGCCAGCATATTTGTGCTGTTGAAAGATATAGTAAACGTAAAGTAGAATGGATATATTTAATTTCAGATTTATGTTAGAATATATTTTAGAATATGTTGCTTGTTTATTTAATTGAATTTGTTTTATTAATTTTAAAGCTAGTGGTTATTTTTTGAAGATATTTTTATAACTGCAAGTTGTTTGATATTGTTGAATCTATTTCAACTTCCTTTAAAATCAATGTGATTTGGATATATATATATATATTGATTGAGATATTTTTTTTTGCAATTAAATAAATAAGATATTAGTAAAAAGATAATGTGTGATACATGAAATTTTCATGTTTAATCATGATGAAAGAGTATTCAAACTGAAGTTTTTTAAATTTCTTTGAATACGAGATATAAAAGTTTACACATCATTAAAAAAATGCATTCTATCGACTTCGGATACTGAAACAAAATTCCGATAGAAGTACACAATGTAAACTTAAATGGCCATATATTACTTATTTTCAGATTTTGAATTTAAAAAATTATATATAAATATTTATATTATCTTTTCCTTTATAATTCTCTCTTTTTTCATTTACGTACATATATTATAATTATAATGAAATAAGTAATTTAGTTACAATTAATTATTATAGAAAAGATTAAAACTATTCACACTGTTTTTTGAATTACTAAATATATCTAAGTATATCATTAATTGCATTTGGAGATTGATAAAAAAAGATAAATTTGTTTTTTCATATAAATTTGATATAATACGTGAGGCAATAGGCAATGAAAACGAAATGCGTATGTGACTAAGATTTAGGAAACAGCCGTTGCTATGTGAACAATTTTGTAGGACATAAGTACTATAAAATCTATAATATGTATATTTTGAACAAAGTCATTGTTACAATAATATATGGAAATTTGTTTAATATATACTATCATTTTATATATATGTATATATTATATGTATGTATATATATATATATATATATATATATATATATATATATAAAATATGTGATGTACCAATCTAATTTTTTCAAAAGCATTTCTTATTTTCCAATTTGTATACTATATATATTCAAAGTTCTTGATATATAGAATTCTGATAATATCTACATATATCAGATGTATTTAAAAAAAATTTTGTATATAAAAGAACTCTGAAAGGAAGGGAGAAAGGTAATGTTTAATCTTTGAATTAAACATGATTGACTTATATCTGAGAGCTAATCATTTGTTTAAGTATTATCACCTTATTCCTGCTATATATCCACCTGCTACATACAAATATTTTCTACTCTGTTCTCTAATTCCCGATTTTTATTTCCTTTTGAAATCCATCGCCAAATCCATTTAATGTTCATTTCCAGTTCTAAGAATTAGGAAAAGCTAAATCAAGAGTAAAGTTAAAATGTGCGAGGAGAAATACGCGGTCCCGCCACTAAATGGATGCATTTCTCGTAAGAAGAAAACCTACACATAATATATAAGAAATATACAAATTGAGACTTTTATCAGTTTTTTAAATTTCTCAAGTTTTTTATAGAATCGAAATACTTAGAAGTTATACATATATATATATATATATATATATATATATA
>Ga0157364_1007586_pt1 | contig 11227 bp, 4 predicted proteins | sample AttsexASBM2_FD_111476 | JGI IMG/M metagenome (GOLD analysis project Ga0157364, IMG submission 111476) | Fungus gardens microbial communities from leaf cutter ant in Ribeirão Preto, State of São Paulo, Brazil - Atta sexdens ASBM2 | ecosystem: Host-associated > Fungi > Mycelium > Unclassified ...
ACGTGCGCTCTCCAAAGGGGAATTCCTCCCTTTATTTCCTCAGCCTGCTCGACGGTGCGTGTTCACCGATGGAGGCGCATCCAGGATGACGTGAAGGACGAAGGAGGACGAGAAGAAGAACGCTCCGCACGCGCGCAACCGCGTTATACTGCGCCATTAGTGCCTGTCCACGAGCTTTATGGTGTTGCTCCGACTTGCGTAGGGCTGTCTTCCGGTGGCGAGATTCCAAGCGTCATAGAGCTCACTTTTTAGAAAAAGAATACGTTCCAAGAAAGATTTAGAAAGAAAAACTAGGTAGGAAAGACTCTTACGTAGAAAAAATAGGTTACTCTACTTATGCAATCTGTATAAGTTTTATCTTTGACGTCAAATCTCAGACTAAATTAAGTAACTGCAATTAAATTTTTAAGTAAAAATAATGCTATATACATTTATATATGCATTTTATTTCCTTTTTAAACAGAAATTTAATAAGAGAGGAAGAAAAAGGAAGGAGAGGAAGAGTCATTTTATGTGGAGAGAAATGACTAGTTAGAATATTATTTTGTTTTTAATTTCATGTTAAATTTTCTGTAACAGCAATGCATCTTGTTGCTACATCGAAAATAAACGTCACTATACATTTATATAGTGTTTCACTGATATGTGACATGCGTAATATTTCCAATATTAAATCATGTTGTTGTGTTAATACAACTGTGCCGTTCTTGTCAGTTATTGACATTCTCGCTTATGCAACAAAAAGTTTCCAACATAAATTTGAAGTTATCTTCATCATTATGTTTGTAAGATTACGGAGCGTCTCGGTTTCCGGCGTCTCGCTAAACAACTTACAGACTATAACTTATTATTTTCGTAATGACTCTTATTCTGCAACTATTAAAGCGAAAGTAAAGTGCCATTATTTTTCTACACGTCTTTTAGACGAAATTATTTATTGCACAATCCAAAAATTATCCATGAACATTAGCCGTTTACTCACAGGAAAATGTAATTAAAAGTCGCGTGTATCTGTATATTTATTTGTGTACACAGCTTTAATCGCAACTCCAATTATAGTCCGTGAATATTAGCTTCGGCATTGCGTTCGTAATTTAAATTGATATTTTAATTTGATACTATTACATATATATGGTGTAACTTATTTTGCACTGTCATTAAATTTCGTTTATCACGAGACTATCTAGCGAATCCAAATGAAGACGGTCGCATGCGCACGCGTGTAAATGAAAGCGTGTACTGTATAAGAAATTCTTGAAGAGAGATCCGCTTCAAGCAATTTCACTGATTATGCCTTATGTTGTAACGCGTCCATATGAAAGCATATTATTTCTCTTTTCTTTTCCACTTTATTATTCCCTTTGTCCATATTTTCTATTGTATTTTTAATTAGATTTTCGAAATAGTCTATAAATGCTTGTAGACTATTACAATAGAAGATACAGACAAAAGGAATAATAGAAGAGAATTTCATACTTGTATGATTCCTTTTTTTGCGAATACTTTACAATTAAATTAAATGATCTCTCTTCGTGAACGATAACAAGAGAAATTCGTTCTCTTAAAGATCATATTGAAATGTTTTTCGTCCGCAATTGAAGAGCCTTATTTTATATATATAAATTAACAACTCACGTAGATAACAAATAAGAAGAAATGTCATTTAAACTCTCTCTACATAAGTCACAAGTTACCTTTGTGAGAAACTTCGTGCTCACTCGGTGAACGTAAAGTTTCAGAGAAATAAAATTACGGTCTCTTGTTGCATGGCTAATCAATGATTTCCGGATCGAGTTCGAATTATTCTTTTATTTATTGCTGTAGATACGCGCATAAAGACAATTATATCTTACTGGGAACAATTTCTTCTCGTAGAATTTTCTAGCGAGTCTAAAACGGTATTCGCGGAAAACTTGGCGCGTCGGCAAGTCTAGTAGAGTCGAGTTCATGCATGAGAGACTTATGCGAATCTCGTATAGATAATGCGCGCAAGTTTCTTAATAAAATTTTAATTGCTGACCACGATTCGATAAACTCACGTGAGATAATTTCAGTCTTTGATCGGATTAAAAAGAGGATAATATCTATCTCTCCGGCACGAGTAAAATCGTAGCCAATAGAGAACGCTTCTCGTTATCCCATCTGCTTCTCTCAATTAATTACAGCTAATTACTGATAGTGATAACCGGCATTATGGTATTTATTATGCGACAAAATGATATTTACGATCGATGTGTTTACGATCTACTCCACTTTCATTACATTTGTTTTGAAAGATAATTTTATTTATATATTTATATAGAATTTTTGAATGATGATTGAAAAGAATGATGTCATTGTATTTTAATATTTGAATATAACTTTTGAAATAATAAAGTAAATCTTTACTTTTTATATAGATTAATAATAAATACAAAATTTAACTTTCGAAAAATTAGAAAGCACAATTTTTAAATAATTATTGAAGAAAATAATGTGTTTTGATATTTGAAAATAATGTTTGAAGTAATAAAATAAATTTTTACTTAAAATATACGTAACAGATTAGTAATAAATATAAAACTTAACTTTTTTAAAATTGATGTTTAGCTTGATTGATGTTCTTATATCGCCCCTCATTTTGACAAATATCTTTTATTTTAAAACATAAGTAAAGTATTCGCTGATGTTTCACTTCAAAGCGGCATCATGTTGTGCATGACGCGTTTTATTTCACGTTTCTTCCGCGGACACACCAAAGAGAATTCATGAGAGTAAAATCTATGTAAAAAGTCGACATTCCGAATCGCTGCACTCTACCCTCCACGTCGTCGTCGTCGTCGCTAAAGAAATCTCGGCTTCCCAGCTGAGCCGGACGAGAGGCGCGCACAATAAACGCGTTGTTCACCGCATTCCACGTGCACGCACGCGCGCACACGCCGACGCACGCATTGCCCGTACTCGCCGCAACGTACACGAGATTCAGTTTGGCGTCGTATACACGTTACTCGATATTAATTGTATCCTCGTACATAGATAATTGCATTCGACTGTACTTAAAAGCTCTAGCAGCGACCGATTAACGATGCCATCATCGGTACGCGCTGTACGCACATCATGGCCGATATATAAAGGAGGCACGAACCGGTACATATATTCGTATTCACGGATGACTCGCATACGCGCACTTACAGAGCGATGGCTTTAAGTCAAACAAAATATTCCTTGTTACAACTTGACCGCTGTAATTGTGTATAAAAATATTAATTGCATCGAATGAATGCATTTGATTTCGCTTAAGAAAAGGTTACATGCGTACATGAGAGAACGAGTTTGTTAAAGTATCTAAAAAAGTATTTAAAAAATTTAGGTAGGAGTACGGATTTGAAAATAATTATGTTGCACCACAAAATAATTATGTAGGACAAGCATGATAAACAAGCTGCAGAGATTCTGACATTCTGACAACCAGTTTGAGCGTCTTACATAATTATTTTGATAGTCCAACAAAATTATTTCCAGATCTGTATCTAGCTACATCAAAAAAATTTTTTGACTGTTCTTTTTATGTAAATATTTCATTTCTATTTTATTCATATATTTTACCCTCTTAGGAAAATTTATTTTTAATGACGTTAAAGTTTTTAAAAGTAATTAAGAATTTACTTAAAAAATTTTCAAGTGATTTAAAATGTGTAAAAGGTTAGGTTAAAATAACCCAAAATTTTTAAAGTTTTTCAAGAATGACTTAAATATAATCGACACCGCGCGTTAGTTTCTTTCAGTTGTTCTTAAGTTCTTAAATTTTAAAGTTATTTTAAAAAAAAGTTTAAAGTGTTCAAATTTACTTTTATTTCTTAGATTTTCTCTCAGTAAATTTTAAATATTCTAAAATAAATTTTTTAAGTTTTCTAAAGTAAATTTTCCAAGGGTAGAAAGCAGGTTGAAATCATTCTAATCTCTCATTTAGTGTATCACGTTACATATGCTACATAAATTTTCGTCACACAGACTACCAATTTGAATCTTTAATGCTAGCTATTTAGATCTTCAAACTTATATAACTTTTAAACTGAGCGATTTACTCATATTTCATTCACGGTTAGAAACATTCTTAATCGCGTAGCAGATCAAGCCCGTCACTGGTGCACGCGTGTTTGTATGATGGTATATCCGCACACAATCGTTGTCGTCGTCGAAGAGCACGCAATACATGTGTATGCGTATGCACACGCACGTGCACGTGCTCTGGCCGAAGAGTCAGGTTGCGCTGCACGGATCAGCGACTGCCGAGATACGTTACATGCGCCTGGCTTCTGCGTTCACTGCCTCGACTATATATGAGACGAAGAAAAGGGCTTGAACGAGATCCGAAGGTCGAAAGCATCGAAAGAGAAATGGCGTGCATGGTTATCGCCCAAGTAGACCCGTATTCAAAATAGCATTCAAATGAAATGTCCTTATACCTACTAAGATCGTATCCGTTTAATTAGGGACATTTATGGATCAATTCTAAGTAGAATCTTAAGATTTGTAACTTCTTGTAAGACTTGTGACTGATGTTTTAATTTTATGCGTATGTACCATAAAATGTACGATTATTTATAAACACGATTTTTTATAAATCTTACAGCTAGCAAGAAGCTGTCTATAAAAATATAAAGTATAAGCACTTATAAGTTTTACAAATCTTACGAGAACATGTTACGAATCTTACTAAATCCTGTTTAGAAATTAGGCATTAGTCAGGTTGTGAACGACTCGTTTCGAACGACATTGTTTTATGAAAAAAAATATTACGTCCTGTCTTTTAATCTTTTTGTTTTCGGTTACGTGCTATAACAAAAATAACTAAGAAATATATTACAATAAAAGGGCATACTGTTAAAAAAAATATCATGGATTAAGAAATTTCATAATTTCTAAGTTTGAATATATAGTCTCTAAATTCTTTGGAATGAAATTTTATTATAAAGAATGAAAATTGAGCCTGTCTTGAAAAGGAATGGTTCAATTTTTAGTCTTCAAGAGTGAGATTTCACTCTTCAGAGTGAGATTCATTCTAAAAGTTTTAGAAAGTATAGTCATTCCAAGATTAATATATAAGCTGTAAGATTGTTAAAAGTGCCAGTTGCATCTCAAATGCAATTCCCATGCGTGCACACACAGATGCGGATGCAGTAGCGATCAACGAAGCAGCAAACGCGTAGGCGCAGGCAGATCTGAAGAAGCGGAACGGAAGGATCATGTAATCGAGGTGTAATTCATGAGGGTAGTATTTTTTAAGAAAGAGGTCGAACAAATATTTCCACGTTCACACGCGTACCCGAGCTCATCGCACGCCGTGCGTTATACTGCGCGAGCGGCTGCGTCTCCGTGAAACATTATTGCGCGGGTGTGCAAGCCGTTTTTCTTTCTTTCTTTCCCTCTTTCTTTTTCTCTCACGATTGAAACGTTCTTGGAAAATGCGGATGAATAAGGTCGGAATAACAGCGCGGAACGAGACGTACGGTTGTGTTTAAATGGCGCCATTATCGCGGCCCGTATGGATTGGCGGAGGCCGCGCGCGTGTAAATGGGATTACGGTATCTCCGGATGCGTCGCGCGGGATAATGCACGATCATATATTACCGAATGCGAAATAAACGATGCACCGCGAACGACGCTTTACACTTCGGCATTGATAATTTAACACTTTGGCAGCTGCGCCACTCGCCGACCAGCCGCGACAGCGCTTTAATTGCGGATATTAGTTTACGACGGATTGTCGTGGCCGCGAGGATACTGTCCAGCTACGATAACTGTGGAACTTTCGTTTTTTTTTTTTCATTATTATGCGCTAACTAACGACGTACGTTTAATAAAACAGCGTAAGCCGATCAAAGCAAGTTTGACATATAATCAAGTTTCGCGTATTCCTCTTATGATAACTTAAGATGCTCTTCCGTAATTTTTAACGACTGTAACGATCGTTAAGAATTACAGAATCACAAGATTCTTAGGCTTCTATTCAACTTGTAACGACAGTGTCGATATCGTTACATTCTTGTTGCACTCAGAGTGCAAGAAACAGAGGCTATCGCTTAGACCCTTTTTGATTGGCATGCACTTACAATGAGGCTACCAATCAAAGTGTAGCGTGAACACATATACGTTTATACCAAAAACACACACATATTTTAAATCTATATATACCATTTTTGTATATATGGTCAAGATTCTGCCTCTAGAGATTCTATTTTTTAAAATTTTTAGAGTGAATCTTATCCTGAAGAGTAAAATCCCATTCTTAAAGATTAAAAATTGGAACATTCTTTTTGACTGGCTCAATTTCACTTTTTAAAGTGAAATTCCATTCCAAAGAACTTAGAGAGTAGTGTTTAGATTTTATGCATAGAAAAACTGCGCTACAATAATATAATGATATTGATACTGATGTTAAGAATTGCAGAATAGAGGCTTAATACTGTTTATTTTTTCGCGAAACAATTACAATATTGAAATAATCGGAGCTTTAATATTTTCGTGTTCTTATGAATTTTAAAAAGGATATGAAATGGATTATAAACATATAACATTCTCAGTAGTAAATAAAATTTATGTTTAAATTTAAATGATTTTAAAATAAAATGCAATGCATGTTTATTAATAATATGTTAATAATTATATAATGGACATATTGAATAAAAATAATTTAATGATTTTGTAAGCATCTCTCTGCTTTATATATCTCATTTTTTATACAAATTTTTGTAAGTTTTCTGAATGAATTTATAATTAAAAGTTTTAGCGATATATATGATGAGAGGAAAGTCGGAAATTTTTACTTTTACGACGATAATATTAATAAAGTTCGTATTTTATGATAGGTTTCTCACGGGTCCTCAGCACGACGTTGTATTCTTGTCATAAAATATAATTATATATAGTATCGTCAAGATGTTTGCACGTAACGTCGAATTACCATGAATATTATTAACGCCTTTCAGCGGTCTTACAAATGAGCACTTAATTGGTCAATCATCATGCTAGAAATTCAAGACTGTAATATGATTATCAGTTTAAATGAGATGTGTTAAGTATATATTTAAATACTTTCGAATAGTATCTACTTGAGTAAAAATCTTCAATGATTACAAAAATATAGACGGTTTAAAATATGCTCGCTTCAATTTGTAGCTTCAAGAGAATCAAATGCATTTTGCTGCAGATTTGAAAGATTATATGACTATTAATAACCGTGAAAACTACTTTTGCAGATCGCTGCAAGTAGAGAAAAACAATTTTACTCATCCAATCGGAAGCGCCGGAAGCATGAAAGGATACTTTCGCGTTGATGCAGTATGGACAATCAAATCGCTAAGTCACGACGTTTCGGTGATCGACGCTTGATATGGTGCTTTATCGCGAGCTAATTAAAAAGCAAATTAATTCCAGCCTCCCCTCAAGGAAATCTACTTTGGATAACGAGTTTTCTGTTCGCTCGTAATAACACGCCCGTCGTTAACGCGTCTTGAAGCTTTCAGTCTATCGAATCGTTCGGTCTACTCCACGTGGCATAGAAATGCTGTGAAAATGAATTCCGAACACGAGCAATCTGAACACTTTTGACAAGCTGCTTATTTCCGCCCTGATAAACGAACATAGAAAATATTTTTTCTCCGTCATAGTATTAGTCGTTAAAAGTAAGTCAAATAAGAGATTTATCAATGTTTGTGAGGCTTCTATTTACGATGAATTTTCTTGAATTTATCATAAATTAGTCCTTTTGGTAATACATATAATGAGAATACACAATCGAATTTTAAACTGTAAAAATTTTTATGTGGAAATTCCAGGTTTAAATCTAGGTTAACTCTGACTGAGGTGAGATATTTTTCATAATAAATTCTTTGCAGATTTTTAAGATGCTTATTAGCATTATTGTAAATTAACGATCACTCTATTTTGAAATATATCAATATTTCAGTTTACGTTTCAAGTCTGAGAAACTAAATCGAAGCACAGTTTACAAAACTGAAAAATGTATTGTATGTGTAAAAATTTACATATAAATATTTATTGAGTACCAAGAGATCTGCTTTATTTAAAAATAGGATTCTTTGATTTATCGATTTCTACTTACAATTGCTTTAAATTTTCATACAAATTTCATTATGACGTTTCACACTCGCAACTTTTGAATAACAAAAAATAATTTTGCACAAATTTTATCTCGTTTTCACTTTTACATTTTTAGCGAGAACCTTAAGAAACACATGCGTAATAAAAAATTACGCATTGACAGGAAGGTTAATTAGTTAGGTAGATTAATATATAAAGTGCAATCGTTCCTAAACAACTGAATATTCGTTTAAGTTGATCGAAGTATAGCCGATGCTTTGTCTCTGTTTAGAGACGGAACTCGAAAGAACGAAGAATTCTACTTCTCTAGAGAGTTAGAAAGGGACATGGAAAAACCTTAACTAATTTCAACTAATGTCTACAGGAACGGCTTGTAATTAATTATGAATTTTATTCTGGGATTTTGCGAGACGATAGCCGCTCCCTGGCGATTAATTTTCCACTCACTGCTCAATAACAACTTCCGGCACAGCTGCAACGTTCCACTTATAGTATAACGCACGTGTCTCCGCATCAATACGATTTAAAGTTTCTCCCAGGTATAGAGTATAGAACGCAACGAAAAACGATGGACACGATTAGCGGAAAGGTGAACCGTAGTGTCCCGCCCGCCTTCACCAGTCATTAGAATCCTCCAACACGACAACGTAATTTCGTAATTGGGTCTCCCGTTAATTATCCATCTCGTCGTGAGTAGTTTTCAATCGACAATCCCCGAGACCCAAGACTCTCTCGTTCAACAGGTGCGCACCGTAACTCCTTCGCGACTCCTATTAACTGCATAGAAGCATCTCTTGTACGCGCGAGAATCTTCTTGAAATCTCGACCGATCTCACCTTCCGCGGGGCGTCCTTTCGATCCCTGCTCAGCCGCCGATTACCATAATCACGCGGATTATATGCTTAAGCTAATTACATGTTCCTACGCGCACACGCATACGTACACACGAGACTCCAACCGCCCGCAATTGACCGCGCCTCTCGCATTAATTTCATCGGAACTGCATCGACCAGAAAAAGCCGTCATCGGAATGTTATCTCACTGTGTTTACTCGATGCACTAGGGAGGCTGCGCCTGATAAATCTTTGTTAATTAGGCCTGTAGACCAAGTGGCGCGAGGGAGATGTAGATTTGTGTGTTTAGGTTGCAGAATAGCTTTTGTAATCCACCTGTTCGATCTAGAAAACGAGATAAAATATTATCCCGTATTTATTAATTGCTTCGTATGATTTTAAAGATGAAAGAATCCGTAATAATGGATCCATAATGGTATTTCATGAAAAATATTTTATGAATGCAATCGGAATTACGTGAAAAAAAAAGAGAGAAAGGGAAAAAGAAAAAGAGAGAAAACTACTTTGGACTTCTATTTACACCAGAGATCTCTCTCATCGACATATTTCCGGTCTACATCGATTCTTACACTTCGTTCCGTTTACTATGTAAATAATTCGTGCTCTTAGGAATTCTGAGTTAGGAATACACTATTAGCTTCCAAGCTACGGGCTCGTCGATAATCATCGAGCACAATGCGAAGACTGTACCGGGAGAATATATGATGCAAGTGGCTGACATTGCGTGCACGCATGCACGTGTGCACTTAGCGATGGATTCAAGCAACACGTGATAACATGTAGGACTCTCTACTTTGTAAAGAGTTTTGATATTGAAAGTTTAACGGTAGAATTCTTACCTCACTTGCATCACATCTTTTCGTATGATCTTCACTCTGCTCATTTCTGACGATTATCGAATTCGAAAGCTAACAATTTAATAAATAAGATCTTCTTATTCAGATGCAAGCAGAATCTACAAGGATTGTATATCCTTGATAGAAATTTCATGCATTTTTTGAGCAGTTACGTTAACTTTGTCTATAGTAACTAAAAAAAGTAAAACTATTTAACATTTTAATCAAGGTGTAACGTTTTACCTGCAATTACTGCGCACAAAAGACGTGCAAAATCTGATTTTATTTATTGAATAAAAACATAATGATAACAAATGTATTTTAATTAATAATAATCTATTAATATTAGATGATAAATTGGGCAAATGTTTGCGCAAGTTATACAGGAAAACTGTCTTCAGCCACTGAATAAAATACTTATCACGTTCTTGTCTATTTTTAAGCAATATTGTTACAATTAATGATAGTATAATAATACGACAATATCTAAAAAATATTATCTAAAAAAAAATTGTATAATATAGCTCCTTCTTGACGTATAACGATTACATTAAAGTAATATAATTCCAATGATTGTAGGATTACAGTAACACTGAATCGATATTCTAGGAATTACGCAGTTCGCGTAATGTGACCCGAATTTATCGTTTGGCACTTATTATGATTTATGACTCATAACTTTAATGAAAATTATAATGCGGATCGAAGCCATTGCTGACGCATGGACAAGCGTGGCTTTGATGCGTGCGTAGACAGGCAGACGTAGGATAACATTGCTGCCCGCTGGTAACCACTGCTGCATTCCGACCGCGCCGATATTACCCCATGCAAATTATTCAAATAAAATATTGTGCAATTACCGGTATACGTAATAATCGCATTAAAAGTAACTAGTGCGAACAGAAATTCCATAGCGTTGCCGTAATATGATAAGTCGTCGTGAAGACAAATAGGATGCTCTGTGTGCAAAATGTATGCGCATACATGTATATTGCATACATTTTAAATGTCGTGAATGTATGTCCACGGATGTACATACGTGCATTCGTCGAAAATATTTTACATCTCGTGTATCGAGAATATTTCTTTTCCTTTGACACAGATATACCGCGGAACATGGGCAGCGATGTCCATCGATCGTCAGCATGATAATTAGATCCTCCTTTTCAGTGTTGCGTTTCGATATATCTTGTGACATGAATCTTGCAAAATAGCATCGAGATTATAAATTCCTTATGGTTCTTCCGAATGGTTCGCGTATTATAATATAATTAAATGTACAGTTTCGCGATAAATCATTAATCTCGTATCTTTTTATGAGTTAAAATTGTAAATATATTATTACACATTTTCAATACACAGTTTGATAATTTAATTCGATTGAATCTTCAATCCAACAAATGAATTTACTTTATATAGTAAACATTATATACA
>Ga0157364_1007587_pt1 | contig 11226 bp, 7 predicted proteins | sample AttsexASBM2_FD_111476 | JGI IMG/M metagenome (GOLD analysis project Ga0157364, IMG submission 111476) | Fungus gardens microbial communities from leaf cutter ant in Ribeirão Preto, State of São Paulo, Brazil - Atta sexdens ASBM2 | ecosystem: Host-associated > Fungi > Mycelium > Unclassified ...
AAATCCGTTAATCCGTGAATCCTGCGCGTTTTATATGATACACGGTATTTTTTAGTTATTGTTCTATTTTGCTTATCGGACAACGTCAGCTCCGCCGCCGTCGAATAATATTCTATATCGACATCGATGACAAGCAGCAATAAACACGTTTGTAAACACGTCCGCTTTCGTATGAGATGACAGGAGACCGCGTAAGTACCACGCTTATCTTGTTTTCTTTATTTTTCTCATAACGCCATTATATAAAGTCGTTCGCAACCGAGGTCGTTAACGAGAACCGAGAAGAAGATGCAAGATCGCGAGAAACCGCGCGGCGGGAAACAACACACCCGGTGACGGAAACTAGAACACCGTGATCTAAATCCCAAGTTTATGCGTCTGCATTATTAGCATTAGCATTCCGTGTGTGGACCAAACGTGTGCTCGGCCAAGGAGTGTCCGACTTCCCCGCCCATTCTCGCACACATTTCTGTGGCGATTACGTAAACGCCCTCACGTTAGGTTAATGCGAACATGCAACTCCGCAAAAGCTTACATTCTCACAAACCTTCAAATTATTTCTAAAAAGTTTCTTAAAAAAAAAGCAATATATCATAAAATTACTGCAGTAAGCTTGACGCAATAGTAGACGTATGTATACAATCTACATTTTCTTACGTATTTTTTAAAAAATGTTTCGGTGAGAAAATCCTTCCGGAATCTCGCTTCCATCTCGGGGATTTCGAATCTCCGATGTAATATTAGCCGATATTTCTCCCGCTGTGAGTGATCGTCTCATTTTTCGCTGGACATTCAGGTGATGCGTGACATCACGTCGCTTAACAAGTTCTCGCCTCGGCAATTGTGCAATTATTGTTTGCCAATAATGTTCTCGATCGCAAGGACTGATCGAATGCGAGAGAATGCGGCTGATTGTACGACGTCGGCAATGTCGGCACCGGCAATCGGCAGTGATGCCGGACGTGATGTACGAGCCTCCGATACGCGCCCCGCTGCGATTTATTACGGCGCGTTATCGCGGCGTCGGGAATTGTAAAAGAATCGTTCCCAGGCGTAGAATGGAGTATCCCGAAATAAATCGACGAGTGATTTTTAGTCGGCTAAACGGAGATCGTTGCCGTTATTCCGCGAATGAAAATAGCATTTAATAAAATTAATAAAAGTAATCGTGAAATTAAAAGCGCGTATTAAAATTGAAATACAGCGAGAATAAAACATAATAAATTTAATTGCGAGAAGCATATAATGAATGCGTTGCTGCTGAGTAACAAGGAATATTGTGAATAGTACGCCGCTTGAAATGTACAAAACGCGTAGTGAAGAAGAGATCGGTTTCAATTTTTAATTAAGGTATAAAGTGTTCTTCTTCCTCTCTCCTTCTCTCTTTGACTTGGAATATGCAACCGAAGGTAAGCAAGCGCCGCCAGTGGTGCTTGCGCGTAGTGTTTTACTTGAAGGAGAGGAAACAGGAAACGTTTCCCCGATACGTACATTTCGCATTATCTCCGTAGCGACCGGAGGTTACCCGGAAACCACGCGCAAACCCCAGAGTGAGAGAGTGTTCCGTTTTCGTCATTCTGTTCTAGACGTGGTTAAGAGGATGCGAGAGAAATGAGTGCTTCTTACGCGGGAAAATGGAGCAGGAGCTTCTTTTTCTTTCTTTTCTCATCTTTTTTCTTATTTTTCTTTTTCTTTCTTTTTCTTTTTTTTTCCTTTCTTTATTTTGTGCACGTAATATACTTTCGACGATGGGAGACACGCGGAAGACAAGGAACAACAAACTGTCGGCCGACGTTGGCTCGGCTACATATTATTTTACACTCTAAGAAGATACGAGGGTGGGACGATAACTACGTAAAGAAGCGACGAGAGCGGAAAGGAAGCAGCAGGTGTAGCGAGCACTCGATAAACATCTTCCGGAGATGGGGACGATCTTCACTTCTCCTCACCCTCGCCCTCTTCCTCCTCATCAAACTCTCCCTCCTCCTCGGCAGTTGCCTCCTGGTATTGTTGATACTCGGACACGAGATCGTTCATGTTGCTCTCAGCCTCAGTAAACTCCATGTCGTCCATACCCTCACCAGTATACCAATGCAGGAACGCCTTGCGTCGAAACATCGCGGTGAATTGTTCCGATACCCTCTTGAATAGCTCCTGTGATGCAGAAATAATTACATTTTCGATATAATTAGTCCTTTCTGCTTTTTAAGTAATACATTTAACGAACCGAATGACGGATAATTTGTTTTTGGAAAATTTGCAACTCTGAGAAATCGATTGAAAATTTAATTGATTCACAGTCGAATTCTCTCTTTGTTTGACAACAACCAAACGGCAAACGAACCTGAATAGCCGTAGAATTGCCAATGAAAGTCGCGGACATTTTCAGACCCCGCGGGGGTATGTCACAAACGGCAGTTTTCACGTTGCTCGGTATCCACTCGACGAAATAGCTGCTGTTCTTGTTCTGGATGTTGAGCATCTGCTCATCCACCTCCTTCATCGACATTCTGCCACGGAATACTGCGGCCACTGTCAAATATCTACCGTGTCGCGGGTCGCACGCGGCCATCATGTTTTTCGCGTCAAACATTTGTTGAGTGAGTTCGGGTACCGTGAGTGCTCGATACTGTTGCGAACCTCTAAAATATCATTTTAGACTTAATAAGAATTATTAGTTACGGACTCTCGAAATTGAAATAATGTAGAAAATTAGGCAAATGAGAGTTCGATGCGGTACTTAATGCACAATCATTGATTTTATGTATAAATTATATTTTTGTCCATTAAGTACCGCACCGAACTCTCATTTGTCTAATTTCCTACATTATTTTAGAATTTCGTCGAAAGCAAGAAAGCCGGAAAATTACGTACGCGAATAAATTTTCCTCTAAATAATTAATTAATTAATTAATTACATTGATCTTATTGCATTGCAATTTAGAAAATTTCGTTTAAATAAAATAGCGATATGACATCGACTCTTATAGTACTGATGCTCCATTTAATAATTAGTTTCCCTTAATTTAATTAGTTTTCTTTGAGAATATGAGACCTAGAAGTTAGAGGGGCAAAGCCGGGGATGAAGAAATGCAGACGCGGGAAGGGGACCATGTTGACGGCGAGTTTCCTTAGGTCTGCGTTAAGCTGGCCGGGAAATCTCAGGCAAGTGGTAACGCCGCTCAGGGTCGCGCTGACGAGATGATTGAGATCACCATAGGTTGGCGTGGTCAGCTTGAGAGTCCGGAAGCAGATATCATAAAGCGCCTCATTGTCTATGCAATATGACTCATCTGTATTCTCCACCAGCTGATGTACCGAGAGAGTGCAGTTGTAGGGCTCGACTACGGTGTCCGATACCTTCGGAAGGAGGCGAGAATAAACGCTGACGTGGAACGTATGGTATCGGTCGCGCTCGCGTATCGCGCAAACATGAATACACAAACGAGAGAGTACAAGTATTGTATGCTGGCAACACTCAGTATTGTCCTATTAAGGACAAAAGGTCGGTTCCTGGCGGGTGCTTTGTCTCGCATCCATTGTACCTTATCCTGCGCGCATCAGAAAGACTTTCATGTTTGCGCCGCAGCGAGACACGCTCCGCGGATGATTCCCGATACACATGGAAATTCGAAACGTAACTCTTGACGTGAAATCCGATCTCGTATTGTTTCCGAAAGTCAACGAAGATTTCGTTCGTGAATATAGAGAGTACGTCAAAATTATTTCCTTTAAAATCATACTAAACGTGAAATCATAGAACCGAAAAGAGATCTGAATTTCTGATTTCAACAGAAAAGAGCGATTAAAGAATGACTGTGAAATTAAAATAAAAATTAAATTCATTCATGGAATAATATACCTTTGGCGAAGGTACCACGCTGAAAGTCATCATGATTCTATCAGGATATTCTTCGCGTATTTTGGAGATGAGCAGAGTACCCATGCCGGCACCAGTGCCACCACCCAGCGAGTGTGTGAGCTGGAATCCCTGGAGGCAGTCGCAACTCTCGGCCTCCTTGCGAACAACGTCCAAGACGGAGTCCACGAGTTCGGCGCCCTCGGTGTAATGTCCCTTGGCCCAGTTGTTACCTGCGCCGCTTTGCCCGAACACAAAGTTGTCTGGTCGGAATATTTGACCGAACGGCCCCGAACGAACCGCGTCCATTGTCCCAGGTTCCAAATCGACCAAAATCGCACGTGGCACGTATTTACCGCCTGTCGCCTCGTTGTAGTAAACATTTATTCGCTCCAACTGCAGATCTGAGTCACCGTGATACGTGCCAGTGGGATCGATCCCATGCTCGTCCGAGATCACCTCCCAAAACTGTGATCGTTGTAATGAGAAAGAAATATTTTATTCGAATAAAAATTTCTCAAGTATTTCTCGATAATTTGATATACAATCGATATTTTTTTTGCGTGTGCGTAACATATTTCAAGGTTATACATAAATATTTTTCGTCTCAATTTTCTTGGATAAGTATATTTATTTATTCTACTTTAAGCTCTGAGTGATATGTATTCGCATTGGACTGGATGGGACTTACATCTGAGAATTATTCAAGGACTTGAAATATACCTTTGCTCCAATCTGATTGCCACATTGGCCTGCCTGAAGATGTACTATCTCCCGCATGTTCGTTTAACTTCGACTTTGCAAATTCTCTTCTTCACCACGATACGCGAACCCGTGAGTGTAGCGAGACGATGAAATCAAAACTCTTCGTCGTCGTCTGTTTCCGTTACCTTGGAAATGCGTAACGCGCACGTATTCCGGAAAACGGGGAGGTGCGAGAACACACCGTGAGATAAGGTCGAGAGCGCAAAAGATCTCCGATACGCGACGAGACTCGTAATAATTCCGATGAAGTCCCTAACCCTAAGAACCCCGTAACTCGAGTAATTTGGTTGAGTCAAACTCGCGTTCCCATGGATACATGCCGAGCGAGAAGAGAGTATCTCAATTCCGCTTCTGTTTCGGGACAATTGAATGTAACGTTGATGAACAAAAGACTCACACCGCGACGTATCTACTCGTATTGTTCGTCGGTATTGAATTGTCGGAAAGAAATTCGTACGCCTTAGTAGATGTTAAATCTTAATAACTTGAATATCTCTTAGAATAAAATACGATAATTTCAATTCGAATACATTTATTTAGGTATATAATTCAATAACTTGAGACATTTTTAAAAAATCTTTTTATAAGATTTTAATCATCTTTATTGAAATCGCACAGTACATCTTTTTTTTTTAAACATTTATCCCTTTATTTTTATTGTAAAATATTGTATCAGAATACTCATCGAACGTTTATATCTTATAAGAACATTTTGAGCTTCGTAAATTGAATTCCGCGTAATGCTACTTAGGCGAGGTCGAGAGGATCTAGATGAAGTCCGCGAAACTCTTAGTCGTGAAGGCTTTCGCTATCTCGTTAACCAGCTCCATGTATACGATAGGATTGACGTTCTGTGCGAGTTGGTGCAATAGGAACCAATCGCCGAAATGGAATACTCGTACAACACGTTCAGCTTTAGATTTCTCGAGCCTGCGAACTGCACCTCGTAGAAGATACACTCTTGCCCAAGCTTGAGAAAACACTATGATCCTGCGAGGAGGATTGTATCAATTGCATATCGATCCGACGATACCATTTTTAACAGCTCTACGTAATGTTCTTTTTTAATCCTAGAATGCTGTCGATACATAACTTTAAATAAAAGTAAGAAAGATATTATTAAAAACTAAGCTATACCTTCAGTCGTCATTAGGAAATTAATATGACCTATGATCCTAAAAGTGCTAAAAGCTAGGACAAGCGGAGATTTAAAAAATTGTGTCCGTGTTATATCTCAGTTTAAACTCCCTGGTGATTAATATTATAACAGAAATAAGTGATTTCAATTTTTTAAACAGTTTTATATTATATATTTATTATTAGTAAGTGATTATGAGGAGACATTGGACACTCCATTTACAGATTAATTTCCAATTTGATAATGTTTTTATTCTTTCTGTCCTTTTAAATTAATAAATTAATAATTATTGGGTTATTCGTGTTTATAAATATTTTGTCATTAAAAGTGTGAAATGTATGAAATTTGTTACATTAATCAAGAGTGACCTATTTTCTTGTACGCAAAATTTATGTCGTATTGATAACATACTTTATCACTCAATAGCAACTGCATTCTAGGGTTAAAATATAAATAATGCAAGATTCGTAAATGTAGCACAAAGTGCTGGAAAATTGATGAATACAAAATATTATAATATTCCTGCGTAGAATAAGTTTTATAGATTGTTGGAGTATGTTTCTGACATTGTAATCAGAATTGCCATAATGCGCAGTCGTTGAAAGAACTTACCTATAGATTACCGCGAGGCAACCGACGCCCGCAAGAAATACCAGCCAGAACCAGAGAACAACGAAGATTTTCTCGTTTACCACGTTTAGTGGAAGTACGCACAAAGCATCGTGAGTTTGCACGGAACCCGCGGGTCCGAATGTGTGAATTGTACACTTCGTTACCTTCGGAAACAGTCGCGCCATAGGGTCGATCCTTTCGTGAGGACTTTCCTCGGCGAGGAACGCGCTCACCATGGGTCCGTATCGCCTAAATTGTCCCTCCAGAAATATATCCAACAGATATATCTGTCCTATCTGAATAGGATAGGATAAAAGATTTTATCGAGAGTTTTCGTTAATTTAATTCTCTCTGTAGTACTCTTAAAATTAATAATCATAAAAATAATCGATAAATGTCGAATCTTAACGATTGCATGAATTTGTTGATTTTTTTACTTGCTGAATCGCAAAGAAAATGAAATGGTTATATTTTATACATTAAGGGCCCTCGAGTTGTATTTTCGTGCGATATATCGGGTTCGTTTCGAAGCAAAGTTTCGACCACGTTTCGTTAGCCCGGACTCATTATCGAATCCAGAAATCAATTATTCACAGTTATTTCCGTGCAATTTCCTCGCTTCTGACGTCATAATCCCGGTTGGCCGATCGAGATCCCTTAAGTACCTTCCGCAGAAACTCTTCCGTTTCTAAACTGAAGGGGAATTATACTTACTGAATTTAAGAAGTTCAAGAGCTCGCACACGAAGAAACGCATGGCGTAGAAGTTGTGACTGTGCAGATTCGTTTTGGTGAAATATTCGACGAGCTGCTGCTTCCTCTCTTCGGTCCAGACGTCTCTCAGAAAGGGAGACGCAAGATCCCGCGAAAGAAGACTTATGGTGCCTCTCTCCCAGACGCCCCATAACGCGCGCGGCACATAAAAAGAAATGGCTTGTAAGCCGAGAACGAAGCATACCTAATAAACATTACATCCTTATTTCCTTTGATTTTTCTTAAATTAATCTTTATTTAAGAAATATTTATCTTATCTCTCCTCATTTTAAAGAGAGGTGAATTTTTAACAGAGATAACAAATATAATATTGTGTCTCCTATATATCGTCGGAAAGTAAAAAGAAACAAAAATAGAACATAACGTGTATAATTGCAGACAAATTTTTTTATTTCAAAAATTATTTTATTCCTTGCAAAAGGCTCAGCAGAAAATATTTATTATTTGACTAAATATTTTTCTATTGTGGAAAACCTAAAGATTTCATGGGAAATCTCTACTACTGTGCGTTGCCTTTCACGATGCGAATCGCGCAATATAAAGATGTAGGATAACGGTCCAGTATTTGCGCGATCTCTATTTCCATTTCCTCGCGCCGTCTTCCGTCCTCTTTCCGGATGTTTTCCTTCACATTCACGCGTTCACGTTTCAGATTTCATTCACGCTCGCGCAATACGTCTGCATGCGCTGGTGAGTCGAGAGAGCGACCTGACCATCGGAACGAAGTGCAGCCGTTATCATGCATCTCGCGTACGTGAACGCGCTATGTAGGTGTATGCATTCCATACGGAACTTATGCGATCGACCAATTCCGTCGCACACGCGCGTTCTCTCCCTCGCATTTCTCTCCCGTTCGCTTTCAATTTTTCAGAGTGCCCCATCGAAAAACAATTTAGGGATGCCTTTGACGAATTCCGAGTCGATCTTTCCTCGGCGAGAATTTCCCAGAGAAGTCTAACGGAAGTAGAAGTCTCTCGGAGAACTTTTATATCGAGCATAAAAATTCTTGAGCTTTTGGCCTTGAAGGGTACGAGTCAATAAAGAAACTTTGTGTTTCGGCTGAGTTCATAACTTGATTTTATCGGAGATTTGATTTAAGGTTCGCGAGAAAATGTAACTTGTACAAAATTTTATAACAAAAGCAAATATTTGACAGAATTGCAATGGATACATCGCACGACTTTAATACCGATAATTTATTTAAATAATACGTATATTTTCCGATATATAGTTTAATAAATATATTTTCTATGTTTCCATCAACAAACTGTTTATCAACTATATTGTATCGATTATCTCCTCATCCATATCGTAAACGTTCTAAATTCAGCTGACCCACTGATAATATCGATGATGACGGGCTTCATCACCTGGAAGGGCCTGTCCTACACCAGCACTGGCTACACCCCGTCCAGGAATACCTTTCAGATGTCGGGATACCGTGAATGTGCTGTAGATCCAGCAATACGCATTTACGGGATCTTTGTCTACCATAGCAACATGTCAAATCATCAATTATGACCAATTATCATTAATAAACTCTCTTGCTCAAGCAATAATTAAATATTCATACTAAAGAAAGAATCTAGTAATATCTACCAAAAAATGTCGAATGAAATAATTTCAATCAAACGTTTAGTTAATATAACTAAAAATAATTTTATTTTTCTAAATATTTAATATTTAATATTATCAAATATAATAATTAATTGTTCAGTAATAATTACGAAATATTAAAAAGAATTATTTTTGGTTATATTAACTAATCATTTGATTGACATTACTTCATTCGACATTTGATAACCAGATTCTGATTACTAGACTCTTTTTCTCAGTGTACATATGGAAAGATATTTAGAAAGGATTTATAAATGCAATTATTACGATTAATTTCTTGAGCACAACTTCTGTAAGAATTTGAAATCCCAAATGCTCACACACTTGAGGTCTAAAGGTTAGCGGAATTCGTACCGATGGAAGCATCGGTCATGCAAGAAATCGGTTCGCCGATGTATTGCTTAGCAGTTACGAGAATGGTGCAAACGAGCAGTAGAAGAACGGTGATGCGCGAGTGTAGTCTGAAGACGACATTGTCGACACGAACGGATTCTTTCTGTAGAAGGCATTTAATAGGTGCGAAGAGGTCCAGCATGGTTATCGCGTGTTCTTTTGTCTCGAGCACCGAAACAAAGCACAATAGAGAAAATTCCAAGTTCCAAAGCGCATTGTGAAAGAAAGCGTTTGCAGCGTCGCGTATTTGCTCCAAATTCGTCCAGGAATTTATCGCGAAAGACAGGCTTTTCGATTGCGAGTAAGTGACGTTTAAATCGATGCTCAAGGAAAATCGACATAATAAAACGAAAAATGAAACGAAAAATAAATCGAATTATGCGTCACGGTAGAATTTTGCAAGGCGAAAGATCAAAATTACGAACGACGCTAAAACGACGGGCGAGAAATTATTACCGTGTAAATCATCGACAAGAATGGCGGTGCCCAAAACTGCATCCGCCTTAATTGGTCCGCACTTAACCAGCGAGCAGACTCGTAAATCTTGAACGTAACGATCTCACGTTGTAATTTTTGCTCTCGGCAACGATCCTTCTTGCTTTTAATTCATCGTCGCGCACCGAATCCGGATTCTGAGATTTGTCGAAGGGATTCAGAGCTTTAAGCTACATATAAAGAAACCCACTTCTTTCCTTGACTCCAAGGATGCTCTTTATTAGTAAAAAATATAGTAATCATGATAATTGTTATTATCGCAATTACATATCGTAGTAAGATAATCGTTATATCGTCGATTAAAGATAGCTGCGCTTGTTAATAATGCGCTTAATAATCCGCATCGCTCGGTTGTATGCGTGTCATGTGAATCCATGTGAGTGTGTATATCCGCTATTGAGATTGTCGCTAAACCTACATAAATGTTTCCCTATATACAAGCAAACATCGTTCTTAGAGCGTGGCAGCCCCGGGGGCGGCGGGCCAAGTTTCCGAGTCTGTTTCTTGTTCTAATTATAATAGCCCTCCTGGAGGAGGAGGAGGTCCAACCAACGGGAGTATCGGATTAACAGGATTCCTTATCGCTGCGATAGCCGGCATTTTACCCGACGTCTCGCCAACGCATTATTTATTTACTCTTGTTTATTTTATTTAATTATTTCTCTTTCACCTAACGTATCGGTTTATTTCTAAAAAGCAATTGGTTTTACAAACCTCCTTCTAACCCTTGCCTTATTATATACAAACTGTTTGCACTGTCGACGATCACATGCATCATAATAGCTGCATATTTTAGTAGGCACGCTCATTCGGTGTCATAGAGTCCAGACATCTTGCGAATCGGCGAATCCATAACATTTCTCACTTTCTGTTTCTTCTCCCCTTTTGCTTTCTCCAATATGGACACTAGAACGATTATATACCTCGCAATGGATTCGATATATGTATATATGTATTATATTCGATACTGTCGCCGAACCTCAAGATGTTAAATCGACAAGGCGTGTCACGACCCGTCAAAAGTCACAATTACTGGATAGTACTATCAATTTCCGTCGTTCCCGCCATTCCCGCTGTATTTTAAGTCAATTTAATTGTATCTTGCTCGCGACGCGAGTTTCTCTCGAGAATTCACGAAGCAGGACAACTTTGAGCAACCGCTAAGGACTATATCCCGAAGTCGGAATCTACGACGATCGGTTCGCTGATTTGCATTTGTACGAGCGACAAAGGAAATTAAGGATCCATGCTATTCCGTACGATTTTCTAGAGATAGCAATAATGCCACCTGACAAACGAATCACAAATATATTATAATATATACAAACGAATCACAAATATATTATTACGTGTAATATATAACACGACATAATTAATTTTAATTATAAAACATTTAATATATTATAATATAGAATTACTTAATTATTCTAATATTTTTGAAAAACAATAGTAACTCCATTTAAAACTTAATCTAACTTAATCTAATCCATGTATAATCGTTTTTTTCCTTTTGTATTGTTTCGAACTTATTATTGTCAGACTTCGATGCTGATTATCGATGAAATTCTATAATT
>Ga0157364_1007588_pt1 | contig 11226 bp, 4 predicted proteins | sample AttsexASBM2_FD_111476 | JGI IMG/M metagenome (GOLD analysis project Ga0157364, IMG submission 111476) | Fungus gardens microbial communities from leaf cutter ant in Ribeirão Preto, State of São Paulo, Brazil - Atta sexdens ASBM2 | ecosystem: Host-associated > Fungi > Mycelium > Unclassified ...
GCTCCCCGAAATATGGCAAAAGGTCGTTGATGCAAACGGAGAATATTTCGCTGATTAATATTTTTTCGTTTGTTTTTGAATAAAGATTGAATTTTACAAAAAAAAGCTCAGAACTTTTTTGTAATATATCTACTAATATATCTACTATAAATCATTTTTTTTTTAATTAAAAAAAAATTTTTTTTTTAATTTCTATTTTTAAAAAAATTTTTTCACAACATTGAGATACTTTTGAAACCGTATAACCGTACGAAAATTACAATAAAAAAATTTTTTTTCCATCTTTTATATTATACTTCCAACAATATTTACCTTCAAAAGAAAAATACCATTTTTTTTTCAAAGGGGGTTTCACCTCTTAAACATGATTTAGAGCTCGTATAAAAAAATACGTGTCTTTTAGATTTTCGTGTTTAACAACATATATTTCATATATTTCATAGAGAATCAAATTTCTGGACAGTTGTGAAACTTCTTGTGAGTCGAAAAATCCTTTACTATTGTGCAATTTTTGCAATATTTTACTTACAAAGAGATATTAATTTCGAAATATCACTTAATGAGCACATTAGAGATGTTATCACCGCATGGATTATCACTAAGTATACGCCCATTGGTCGCGATCGCAAGTTGCGCGGGGAGTAGTGACTGTTTGGTAGGCGCGCTGCTTGAGTTATGGCGCTATTAAGCATGATAATCGACTGCAACTGATAGGTGTAGTCTTGACGGTAGTCCATACAGATATGTGCTTATTTGGATCTTTAGAAATTAATAAAGTATCGCAAAAATTGCAAAATGACAAAGAACTTTTCGACTTAGTTTTCCGTTCTACATTGATAATGAGATAAGGATTTTGTTAATTTAACACTAAAAAAGGTGTTGTTAATTTAACAAGTCACCAGTACTTTTAATAAGTAATCAATAAACATGTAATAACAAAATTGATTTGTTGTGATTGCTACTAGCCAACTACTACTAATTATTAGTAACTAATTATTAGTAATAGAAGCAAACTATATAGAACCTAACCTAACTTATCTTTTGGATAGTCTTTAGGATCGTTTATCATAGAAATCATAAGGTTTGTTCTTTCCACTCTATCAAGCGCGTTAAAATGAGTAAGAGCTATATGGTAAGAGCATATGGTAAAAGCATTGGAACATGCGACGCGAACAAATCTATAGATGATCCTGAAGTCTTAAATCGAGGGAAACTGAGCAGTCACAAGCAAATATAAAGAGAATACTTGATTAGAATTAGTCAATAAGATTTGAGATCCTACGATCGTCTACGACTTCTATGTATACAGGGTATCCCGCGAGACTTCTCCAACCGCCCACAGGAAGGGAGATGGGATTGAAACAAACATAAAAATTCTTTATTGTTTAGCGATATTAGTAATAATAATCGAGATATTAATGTTTGCAATTGTACTAATGAGAACGCATTGATAGAAACGCTTCGGCCGAAGTATAGTTAAGCAACGCTTCCTCTCTTACCTCTCCAACCCGCTACCGGCGCAGCCTATGTTTGAAAAAGTGGGCCGGGCTATACTTCGAGCGGACGGAGCGTTTCTATCGGCGTGTTCTCATTAGTACAATTGCAAACATTAATCTCGATTATTATTACAAATATTGCTAAATGATAAAAAACTTTTATGTTTATTTCGATTCCATCTGCCTTCCTGTGGACGGATGGAGAAGTCTCGCGGGACCCTGTATGAGCTTTTTATTTGCTAGTGATACTATTATTTGTTACATTAACGAATGAGAAATAATTAATTTGCAATAGTAATTAATTTGTAATAGTAATTAATTTGTAATAGTAACTAATCGATTGTTTTCTTATCAAATATCACATTTGTTTTCCCTTGATTTATTCCTATAACAAAATCATTTCTCTCAATGTATCCGTTCATGAGAAGTAATCTCGTAGGTTGGAAACCTCTTGAGGAGGATAAGAATGCAGCTTGTTGTTTTCGATTTAAATTTTCATTATCAAGACATTCTTTTATGTATTAAAATAAACAAATAAAATGTAACATTTTTGCTGTTTATATCTTTTCTTCTTTTTGTTTTCTTTATTATTTCCTATTTCCCCATTTTTCTTTTTTTTCTTTTTTTTAAGTACTTAAAAAGTATCTAAATTTTCGGATATTTTTTTCTTATATCTGTATCTTTTATGTATTAAAATAAAATGTAACATTTTTGCTGTTTATATCTTTTCTTCTTTTTGTTTTCTTTATTTTTTCCTATTTCTCCATTTTTCTTTTTTTTCTTTTTTTTAAGTACTTAAAAAGTACCTAAATTTTCGGATACTTTTTTCTTATATCTGTATCTATTGTATATCTGTATCTATTGTATATCTATCTGTATCTATACTTAAGTAATTATAAAAAATGTATCTGCACTTATACTTAAATACATTTTCTACGTAATACCTATACCTATATATCTTTCTAAATATCTTTCAAACAGTATCTGTTCCAACATTGATTACAAGTGTTATGACATGAAATACATATTTCATGTAATGCGTTTATAGCATTTAGTCTGAATTTAGTCACTGAATTCAATCTGCGTACTTTGTATACTTTGGGTTTAAATCCTGCCCGCTAAAAATACCGTATATCCCAAACAGATGTACAAGACAACAAACTAACCAAAGAATACAAGAGCAAAATACTTGTATTTTGTTATATAACATGATTTACTATTCCTCTACACTCACGAAATAACCACAAAGTCTTTTGCACGTAATCATTTATATAGATTATAATTTATGATGATACTATTTAACATAGTGACAAATTCAATAATATTCACAATAATTTCATTAATATTAACAGTAAGAAACTGAAATTGTAACACTATACTAATATAACATAAAGGCAGAGTAGTTGCGAAAATTATCCCCCCTCCTTCTATTTTTCTGACTTCTGTGGTAAATCCTAGCGCGGCGTATTTGCCGGAGTTACCTTATATATTTATAATATACAATATGTATAATTATAATTATAATTGCATATATATAATTATAATTGCAATATATATAATTATTATTACATAAAAATGTTTATGTTAAATGTTATTTTATTTACTATACGTTCTATATTTTACTATATTAATATTTTAAATTATCATAATTTATAGTATATAATAACTGTAAAAATGCTCCTAACCATAATTATTTTACCATGCAATTATAGTCACAAATACGATATATTTTTCTCTCAGTGTCTTGTTGCACATGCGTTTCGACTTTCCACGCGAAGCGTGACTCTTACCCCTCCCCCCCCCTCTTGGGGGCACATGATTTCCACACGACTTCCACGCGATTCTAACCCTCCTCTTCCCCTGCTTGGAGGCGTACACGACTTTCCTCGTAAAACGATTTTGATTGCTATATTTTTTGTTATTTTTCAGTTATTAATATTGGATAGAACAAGAAACTGGTATGCTTAATGATCGTGATGTGATAGTGAAAGTCGACGAAGCGAAAGTTGGTCGGAGAAAGTAATCATGGATAATTGATGGACAATTTTAATGCAAACGTAATAAATCTTTTTTTTATAGTTTCTATGAAAGATCGTACTACACAAACGCTAACGAGAATAATTCAGAAACGTATCAGGCACTATAATATAATTTACAGTAATTCGTGGAAAGAACCTGTAAAAGAAATTAATTATGTACATCAGACCGTTAATCAGACTCTGTTAATTTTACTGATCCTGAATCTGGTGTACATACGCAAAATATTAAGTGGTTATGACATGATATATGTTCTACTTTACGATTTGGTGTACGAGAGAGGACATCATGTGAAAATTATTTAGTAGAATTTATATTTAAAAAACGATATGATTACAATGAGAGAATTCCGCAATTTATTATGTTAATTTTGGCTTCTTTATACTCATTAAATGATGTATCATCAAGTAATGAATAAAATGTAATACATTCATGTTGAAATGTGTATGTTGTGTTGAAAAAGATCTTCTATTCATAAAAACATTTTTATTAATAATTTTTTAATGTTAATAACAAGCGACGGAAAAGATCAATGACCTTAATCTTCTCAAAGATCAAAGGTCACTCGGAAATTATTTGGGGCTGGCTGTGTAAAGGGAAAGTTTTATTTTAATTAGTTCTTGTTCGAGTCATATAAGATCTCATAATATCTTATATGAGATTACATAAAAAAACTCTTTAAGTTCTAAAAACATCTTTCAAGATTTTAAGAGATTTCAGAAATTCAAATAAAGTCTGTAAATAATTTATAAGAAAATTTATATAACAGGGAATTTTTTATATCTCAGCGGATTGATAATATCTAATATCATATAATCGTAACAATTTTATTAAACTTTAATTATTAGAGTTTTTAAATTTTTAATTCAATAAACAGGCAAATGAGAATAAACTGTGGTTAAAGATGTGCTATAATAAATTATTTATTTTCTGTAAGTCAAATGTATAATATAAACAATAATTTCCCATTCTCGGATGTTTCGACTGACTTCCCGTCATTTTCAACGAATTAATAATAAACGTAAATATAACACTAGGTTTTTAAACAATTCATTCTGATAATTCTTTAATGACTGCTTCTTAATGAACGAGTTTCCTGTTGGAGGAATACGTTAACATGGTCCAAATGACTCAGTGAACGCAAATACAATCCAAGAGGAAAATTATAGAATTTTAATAAATAATGTCAAATGTTAAAAATATTGTCATTGTTATTCTTTATTAAGTAACTTGTCAGATTGGATAGATACATAACGTATAAATACATATAAAAACTTATAAGGTCATATAAAAACATAAAACACCTTAAATATGTCAATTTCATGTATAAGTCTTCTGATCTTCTGATCTGTCTGACGACAACTAATTCCTATGAGTTCTTGCGAGATATTATAAAATCATACAATATAATATCCTACATTTTTTTAAACATATATTATGCTATTATAAAACATGTAAAAACTTATTAAATATAATAGCATATAAAAACTTGACATATTACGATAACTGAGACTCCTCAAAATGAAAGTGATTTTGAGAAGTATTTGTAGGCAGGAATATGAGAAAAATAATTAAAAAATTCTCTAAGCAACAGATATCAAAATAACTAACAATTAAACGGAATGACAGAAAAGACTTCGCGGTAATTATTCAGATTATCAGATCAGGGACACTCCGCTAATGACCTTGACATATGTTGTCAAGGTTAAGACTCTGAGTGACTTCTGACAGGTTTTAGGTGGCAATCAGTTTTTGTTAAAAAGTTATTAAAAAAAAAATTTTTTTTAAATAATGTTTTATTTCTATTACATTTTTCACCCGAAGCGACTCTCACCTTCCCCCTTCTTCTCCCCTGCAAAGGGGCGCACGACTTTCAGCAAAATTTTAAAGCACGAAATACTTGTGTTACATAGTTATATTATGTGTTATATAGTTATACAATTATATAATAAATGTATTAACTTTTTGACGAAGGACGACCACATAAAAAAATATACTTATGTGTATATAATAACTTAACCCTAATCCAACCATGTATCATGGTTAAAAAAGTTATTAACAAAAAAGTTTTAAAAACAACGTTTTATTTCTATTATATTTTTCAAAAATACTCAGAAATATTCGGAAAGTTTAATGGTATATAATATAACTATATAACACGAGTATTTCCTGCTTTAAAATATTTTGCTGAAAGTCGTGCGCCCCTTTGCAGGGGGGGGGGGAAGAGGGGAATGAGAGTCGCTTCGGATGAAAAATGTAGTAAAAATAAAACTTTTTTAAAACTTATTTTTAAAACATTTTTGTTACAATAATAACTTTTTAACGAAGGACCGCCATCTAAAATTATTTTTTTCGTATTCCTGCTCACAAATGTTTCTCAAAATCATTTTCATTTTGAGGGGCCTTGGTTATCGTACTCGTGTCAAGAACTTTAATGTGCCAATTTTATATGAACTAATCTTGTATGAAAATTTCATGTAAGAATTTTCGGCAGGGTATTCAGAGATTCATTATGAAGTAATTCTCGTTTTCTCAATTAAGTTTTTCACTAACTTCATTAAGTGCATTGTAATTTAAAGATTTTAAGAAATAGAAACCGACCGAATTAATGTAAACATAATATAGTAGAGAGCGCCTAAGGAAAGTTGGAAATTATGAATAATATAATATTCTAAGTTCTTAATTTAATTACTCTCAAATGTGACTGTGCGCCGAAACGTTCGGACATTAAAACACAATTAATTTGAAATGTCTAATTAAAAGATGCTAATTTAAAGATTTTAATCATTTTTAATCATCCAGCTTTATAACTGATGAGATCGTCTCTTCAATGGAAGAATTATCGCACAGTGATTACGACTGGATTAACGTCACTTATTGTAACAACTTATTTCTTCAATTACACTTACATGGATCGTCGTTAAGAGTCTCTATTTTGATAAAGAAGGCTAGAATACTAATGGAAACAAGTATAATTTATGCAACTTTACTATGTAATATAAAATTTTTTAAAGCTAATTACGTTACTGCGCTAATTCCCAATTGTCCATTTGTCATTTGTATTTTTTAAATTTGTCATCTCAGAAATTTTAATTGTTACCTTTAACATACTCGAATATATAAATGTACTTTATATATAATATTGTAATATTCAAATTATCTAAATATTCGAATTATATACGAAATATCAGAAAACTGACTATATTTATAATAATTCAAATATACAATTATGCAGAAATGTATTAATATTAAGAAATGAAATAATATTGAAGATGCCATATTCGATCAATAGTTTTTCTAATAATATTTTTTATGAATTTATAGAATTTTCAGTTCAAGAAACTGCGCCAATTAATTATTTGTCAGTCTTGAAACACAGTCCTAGATTTAACATGGATGGAATAATCAGAGTTGGGCATTAATAATTTTTTATTTAGAATATTAGTTAAATAAAATTTTATTTATTATTTGCGTTATTTATTTTTTATATTATTCGTATTATTCGTCATTGTATTATTGATCATTATTCGTATTATTTTTTATTCGCATTATTCGCTACTTATAAGAGAACACAACTAAGTAAATCTTTTCGATTTTAATATGTTGTTCTATGGACAAAAATAAGAGACACATATTTTTTTATACATACTGAGTTGCACGTTAAGGGTGTAAAATCCTCCCTTAAAAAAAAAAATCAATTTTTTTCTTTCAGATTGAATATCGTCAAAACTGTAAGAGATAGAAAAAATTTGCAGAATGAAAATTGAATGGCATTAAGAGTATTTTAGAACTACAATAAAAAAATTTTTTCTTTATAAATAAATAATTTTATTATTAATAAATAATTTTAAAAAAATATTTTTTAATTATAATTCTAAAGTACTCTTAAAGCTATTCAATTTTCATTCTGAAAATTTTTTTCTATCTCTTTCGATGATAATCAATCTGAAAGAAAAAACCGATTTTTTTCAAGGGAAGATTTTACTCTTAACGTTCAGTACGTATAAAAAATACGTGTTTTTTTTGGTCATATTGTTTCATACCTAAAAAGTTTAAAGTACGATTACATTCCTTTTCAAAAGTAAATTGTAATCGATTATGAAAACCATTGAGCACATCAACAGTATTTTGAATTTGATCTGAAGTTGTAGCTAAAACAAGCTAAAACAAGAAAAAGACATTAATTTACAAAATGATGACCGAGATGTTAAACGATTTCAATATCTGTTAAAATCGGTTTTAAAATAAGTATGTATTAAAGTTTTTGACCTTATTATATTTAACATAAATAGTATCATCGATGTATCTTTCGCATTTGTCTGTTAATGCTCGATATAACTTGCATCATTAACGTTGACGAATATTTTTTGTAGGTCTATATTTCAATTAGGTCTATAATTGCTTTATTTCACTTAGCTTTTCACAATTCTTTTATCATATAATTGATTTCATCTTTTTATACAGATACATATTGTAATGGATTTAAATCAATTTTTAATTACACACTTAATTTTATAAACTGACTCTTCTCTTTCTGGCTGTCTCTGCAACGAAGAAATAGTTTTTGACATCTTTTAGTTTGATATTTATGCAACATAACTATATACTTTGTAAATTTTATTCTTAGAATTCATCCAACGTTTAAACATTATGTATTATAACTTAAGAAAAATCTTTTTCAATTGGCTAATGAAGATTTAGTATAGTTGAAACGTTCCATAATATGATATCGAATATTAATTTATGATGTAATATAAAATATTACTATTTTAAATTAAATCTTCTTTTGCTCGTTTTTTGACTTATCTACTTTTTTAGTTTTTCTATAAAATTTATAATATAAATATTTTTATTCCAAAACAAGTTGAAAAATTCATAAAATTTAATATATACATATATTACCATAGTTCTATGTTAGCATGGAATATCTACACTTTATTCTCCAATGTTAATTATAAATTCATTTTGACATCTCTAGCTTTCTTTCTATTTCAAAAGCAAAATTATGAGAATAATAAAAGAAAGATGTTGATATAATTGCGATTATGTCCGAGGAATACATTTATTTATATTTAATTTTTATAGAGCCACAAAACAAAGAGACTAGAAAAGGAACAATGAGAATGCATTAAAAACAAATATATCATTTATAAAATATGTACAGAAGAGAGAGAGAGAGAGAGAGGGAAGAGAGAGGGGGAGAGGGAGGAGAGAGAGAGAGAGAGAGAGAGAGAGAGAGAGAGAAGAACAGAGAAATTCAAGCTGAATCAATCATTTTTCTTACAGCTTATGCACTGTCGTCCACATTCAATATTATTCGATTATTATTTGAAATGATATATCTTTGATGATGAACTGATATATCTTTTTGAAATTTATTTCCTAAGATTTACAAGCTATAAATTCGAATTATTATTTCGCATATTGTTGTAAATAAATATTACAGGTGTTATTTACATAATATTTTATTCATTTAGAACTTATTCATGCTTATACCTTCTTTCTTATACATATGTATATTATTTAGTGCCTTAACGGATTGTATGAATCAAAGTCTAACATTTAACATTGAAATCGCAATCTATCGTTACATATATACATCATAAAATAGAACACATTTCGTATAGGATTGTCGACTAGTAACGCATGTTAGTTTAATTATAATTGCATGTTGTAAATTTGAATCTAGTGATTTATTATACAATATATACTATAGATTGCACAATAACAAGCAAAAAAGTGTGCTGGGGTAGGGACGCAGCTATTCTTATGTATTTTAGCTCGTTGAATACGAATCTGACATCAAAATAGAATCACTCAGGATAAATTTTCAATCTAGGGCGAAAAAAAATGAGAAAAAATGAGTCATTCTTTCGCTCTAGATTGACAATTTATTCTGCATGATTCTATTTTGATGTCAGATTCTTATTCAGAGACTCAAAATAGCTGCATCTCCACCCCACAAGTATCTAGCAGAGGGTACTTTTTTTGTGGATCTGTGTATAATTAATATAATTAATTGTTAAATCTTACGATAAAAATGTCAATGTAGTATTAAAGATATTAATCTCAACTTTCATTCAATAATAGTACTATATATATTTGTTGCGGACTCTAATGTTGACTGATTTATATTTCATAAATATTTCATTTTGCTTTAAAACGAAGACCAGTAGTCTTCGTAGGAAGGTACGACGAATTTGATCCAATTTGATCTTTTATTTATTGATTCCAAATTATCCTATCTTTTTTTCATATTTTATTAATTTAAATAAATAAGAAAAAGTTTATAAAATAATAATACTTTTATACGTTGTCATAATAAAGGATTAAGCTCGTTACAATTTCGATATCTCAAATATTCGTAATCGACTATGATTCATGATAGCGATATATAACAATGATAACCGGTTTCTCATACTGTTTGCTCTCTCTCTTTTGATTTGTTGCCAACTTTGCGAATCATCGATGGTGAAGGTAATATTAAGCGCAAATAACCTTTGATCAGAAAATGAGAAGAATAGAACTAGATGTTTTTGATTTGTCATATATTAGTTATTATTATTACATTATCACAGATGACACCATAAATGAGATGGAATAGGAGTAAAACGAAATAGGAACAAGAATGTGAGAATAAGATTGGAAAAGATTCTGCGTACGAAGCATATGAACTCTATGCTATTAATGCTTATTCAGTATAAGCGAATGAATAATGGGCTGTTAGTGAAATACGTCGGAACATAAATATTGTATCTGGAGCGCTATATATTACCTGTATCGAATATATTATCCAGCGCGTTCTCTGTTCTCTGCTTCGCTAGTTCCTATCTGATTGAGATTGTTGCTATGGGAATAGACGGACTGCCCATTTGTTTGCGTCGCCATTTTCTGGTCACCACTACTAAGTCAACTATGTTTCGTTATGCAGTAAGTTTCCTTTTTTTTATTTTTTTTTATCTCTTTACTCGCCGTATAAACTTTTTTTTTATGCATATCCTATACAGCACAGAAACTTGCAGTAATATTACAGAAACGTTTCAAGATTGCGCTGTAATATCGCTGCATTACAATACATTATAAGTATTAAGAATTGGTATTAAGAATTGTAATATATAATCCTAAGTAGCACACAGCATTAACAAATCACTAAAAAAAACGCATATAATAGCTTTTTAAAACTTTACAAGCACTGCTGTGCTACTTGGGATACATATTACGGCGCAAGATTTTACAAATCTTGCAGCATTGTTACAGAGAGACGTTAAAAACATTATAGCTTTTTTTGAGTGGACTGCACATATGGAAAAATATGTCAATTACACGTATATATATTATATAATTGTTAATTATTTCTATTAATTCAAAAATTGTAGTATTTGTTGAAATATTTATTTTTGTTTCGCTGACGAGATTTTTCAAACTTTATAATCAATTCTCATAATGTTTGGAAATATTTGGATTTAAAAAGTTCTTTAAATAATTATAAAGAAAATGAAAGATAGAATTCGTGGAGTTTCTTATTATTTCCATATCACCGATTAAGAATATGTACAAAATAGGCATACTTACATAAAGTAATATATTTGCAAAAAAGTGTATAAGTATGTGTCCATATATGTAAATTTAAAAAAAAAAAAAAATATATATATATATATATATATATATACATACATATAAAATTTGAAATAAA
>Ga0157364_1007589_pt1 | contig 11225 bp, 6 predicted proteins | sample AttsexASBM2_FD_111476 | JGI IMG/M metagenome (GOLD analysis project Ga0157364, IMG submission 111476) | Fungus gardens microbial communities from leaf cutter ant in Ribeirão Preto, State of São Paulo, Brazil - Atta sexdens ASBM2 | ecosystem: Host-associated > Fungi > Mycelium > Unclassified ...
GAGAGAGAGAGAGAGAGAGAGAGAGAAGAGTTTGCGTGCTCTCTCGCCGCAGGCGGAACGCAATAATTAATTCCGCACGATCGTTTCTCTCAATTGTTATCGGCGTCGGCCGTAGCCGGGTCTCTCTCGACATATTCTCGTTATTATTTATCGTTTTCATCGTGGTCCCTCGTATATATGGTCTCTCCATACGCGAATCGCAGTCAAGGACGCGGACGCGATAAAATGCGAATTACACGCGTAGAAATCGCCACGGCGATTTGTTTCTATTTGTAGAGTGCGAGCGCAGGTATGATGTCGAATTACAGTTGATTGCTATCACTTGTTCGCGGTCGCGGCCGCGCCGACGCCGTTGGGGATGTAATGAGGGTTTTATTTATCGTTACGATAATTTATTATAGAATAAATAAGTGTACGCGCACATACAGATGTGTGCGCGGTGCAGGTATATGTGGCTGAGACAGAGAGAGTAAAATTCTTCTTCACGCACAAGAATCGATCTGCGAGGTAGAGGGTGGGACGGATGGCACCTTTTTTCTTTTTTTTTCCCTCCCTCTCGCGAGTTACGGAAGAGGGGGAGGAATAATTTATCGTCGGGTGTGCGGTGTTTACCCGCTAATAAAATCGTGAAAGTTCAAGCGCAGATGAAGATAAACCGTGCGGTGCAAATGCGTGCGGCCTTGGCACTCGCGAGATTTAACTCCTCCTTGGGATCTAAAGAGGGACGCGCGGAGTTACGTGAAATATTTCCTCGGTTAAATCATGGTTATCGGCGGCGAGACTTGAGAACATTATTACGCGCCCGTAAAAAGCGTCATTACAATCGATCTTGACCGTGTATAAGTCAGAAAGCGCTTAGGAGCTTTGGCAACGAAGATTCATTTTTATGCTGAAAGTCTGATAATTGCGAATGTATACACGATAATTATTTGAAGAGAAATTTATTGGAAGAAGATAATCTTAATACCTATTCAGATGTAGCCTCAGCAGCAACGCAGATAAAAAAATTATCATATTGATAGAATATTATTCCGTACGTATAGAAATGTAAAAGGAATAAAGAAAATGATCTATATATACGTATATAATCGATCTTAACTGTGCATAAGTCAGAAATTGAAAACGGGTGTACATAATAACCATTTTAAAGAGACATTTTATCAGAAGAAGATAATCTTACTTATTTAGATGTAACCTGAACAGAACGTAAAAAATTTGTCATATTTAAAGAATATTATTATATAGGATATTATATATATATATATATATATATATATAGAAATATAAAAGAAACAAGGAAGAAAATTATCTTCTCCACGTTTGTATGCATATATGCACAGAGTGTCGTATACGTATTCTGAACGTAGGAATACAAAGGATGTAAGAGAGTAACCTTTTTGCATCTCTATACAGGCTAATATTCTTTTGTCTATTATCTCTGTCCGCCTTCTCCGCGCGGGAAGATAATGAGCAGTCTCTGTACGTGCGCCCGTTTCGAATCAATGGCACCCTCGCGGTAAGTGACCGACATTCTCCTCTCCCGCTGCACGCTCGCACGTGCCGATGGCAGTAACCCCGGAGACAATGATATCCCGACAATGGCACGACGACGAGCTCGTCGCCACATGTAAATGTAACCTTTTGTAAAAGCCCGCGGAGGATGCCCGCCGCCGCGAGTGAAAGGTGCGACGCGCACCTCCTCGATTCCGCCACGAACTCCGTAGATCTCTCTTCTCTCCTAGTCTCTTCTGCGGATTAGGAAATGTCAGCAGCTGCTTGTCTGCAAAAAGTAGCGTTGTGAGACGTTTCATAGTTGATTCGCACGCGATAACAATATGATGCAACGTAGAAAAATCTTCTCTCAGGTATCGTCCGTTATGCGTCGTTATTTGTCTCGCAAATAGGTTGATGAAATGTAAATTATTGTTCGCGCAGAAACACACACAACTCGTGAAGATACATCATTTAATCGAAGAGGTGCTTATTTATACTTTCACTTTGGCTTTTATTGACTATCATAGAGTCAAAGTTGCAAGAAAATTTCTCAAGTCACGATTAAACGCACATAGATATGTTAAAAGATATTCGAAAATTAATTCATAATTTTATCAAGTGAAAAATATCGTGCCATTTATAATATAAAGATCACGAAAAGAAATTTAATATCATTTCTCTGAGAAATATGCGCACTTTGTTATATTAGATTGTCAAGAAAGTCCTGAATCACTTTTCGGCTTTTACCGTAAAATAATTATTAAACCGATAATCTTTATTTAAGGAATAATTGCCATGTTTCTGAATAAATTTATATGTAAATACAGAAATATATGATTCAGCTATAATGACTTTTTTGCCAACTTAGTATTATAATTGAGGTACAGCGAATTTATATATTATTATATACGATTATTATATGTGATTATACGATTACAAACATAAAATTGTGTGAGTACATGATTGATATTGATATGCTGAATAAGCGCAAAGATAAATACTGATTCGGCGAGTTCAAAAAGGGAACCATCGGCGTAATGCGATTTTATAGGATCGGCGACACAGTGACGGTTATATTATCACAAGGGAATCCTTTAAGCGCATTTGCAGGTATAAAGTAGTCATATACCGCGCCAGAGGAGTCAAACAAAACAGGCATTACTGTCACCATTTACCGCACTCGCGCGAACTGAGTGTGGAGAGTAACCTTCGATTCTCTCGCATCTTTCATCGTATTCCGTGAACGCACGTAGGAGAGAATCTTTTTTCAGGCTCTTCAGCTTCTCGTTATGTAATGAACGCGATTCTATTCGACAGCGAACCGTTAATTTAATTCGCGCTTTCTAGTTAATTAATATCAATTACACGTATGTTGAGAGCGCTCGTTCGTAAGTTAGCCATATATATTTCGAAGAACGAATCCTTTTAATCCGCGTAAACACCTTCAGCGAGATGTACATTAACACGTCGATAAATTAACGATAACAGACGTGGAATCGGTTGTACGAGTCGATTAATGATTGTAGGTTAATGACTACGGTATCGCCAACTGCGAAATATTAGCCTAATGAGATGATCACGATAGCGGAAAATGTGTATTTTGCAGTTTTAATTGCTATGATGAGATTAGTTTTGAATCAATGCAAATATTTCCTAAATTATCAGTACTAATTAGTTTTTTAAATTTATTAAACATTAAATGTCTTATTTAAAATACAACTTGCGGGGAAGAACTGCGACTATATTAATTATCCTTTAGATTCTTTGGAGTGGAATCTCATTCTAAAGAGTGAAAATTGAGCCAATTTTGAAAAAGAGTGACTCAACTTTTAATCTTGAAGAGTGAGATCTTATTCTTCAGAGTGATAATTCATTTTAGAAATTTTAAGAGTATAAAATTATCATATAGAAATTACAGAATCGTATGAGAATATACAATGAATATATTTTGCTCAAATGACATTGGATTTAAAAAGTTATGTAAATTATCGAGAGTTTTAGGTACTGAAATGCTTTCCTTTACAATTGGACGCTTTTAAGTTTGGATATGCTAATAATAACTTAGTTATAATGATCATTACAATTTTCTTTGGCTTTTCAATACTTGTTGATTTATGCGACGAGTTCAACGAACGCGTTCATCATACCTATTATAACTGATATGTGTTACTTATGTCGCATCATGAATGTAGTTTATGTTCTTCTTACAAGCTATTTTTTGTATTAACTTATTTTATCTGTAATTTATATCTTGCGGCACGCGACATGCGGCGACTCGAAAGATTCTCGAAATTAAATATACACATATATATAAATTCGCTGTAGTAAGAAATATTATTACACAGAATCACATACAAAAATCTGAATTAAGCACCAATTCGTTATTATATATTTAAAACACTATTGTGCATAAATGTACTACCTGATAATATTTCGAACACGGTCACCGAGAAAGCAATAATAATTTGAGAGCAGAGAGACCCTGGCGTGCAAAATTATTCGCGTGACGTCGCAGCCGTGTCAGATTTTACGCGACTCTGGGATAATTTGTTTAAAAGTCGTCCGTCTGGTTTCCGCCTCGGCAAGTGTAATGCAATCGTAATTCCCACCTGTAACATCGCGGCCGCTGGATTTGCATGTGAGCGAACCGAGCTCGAAGCTCGGACTCGAAGTCTGGGTTCGACGAGTCCCCTCGGCATCCGGACAATTAATCAGACTGCCATGCGCTTAAAGGACTGTTATTTTGCGGCATGTAACCGCATTTTTAAATGAGGTTACGTGTCAGCGTAGCCAGATCCTTCCCTTGCACACCGTGATAAGAGCCCAGGTTTTTTTTTTCCTTTTTTCTCTTCGAACGGTTTTTCTTTTCTTTCTGAGCCACCACGACCGATATCTTTCTTTCTCATTTTTTTATCTCCGATATATCTTATCGGGCGAAATTGCTCTTTCTATATCTGCGCAGACTCTCTTTTTGGCGTTTATTTTATCGCAATTACTTCCATCCGTGTGGTGCAGAGAGCATATCAGTCTCTTGTTATCTTAACGTAAAATAATTTATACCCTTTTAGCGTTGGATAATTAATTTTGTCTGATACAGAAAGACAAACGTGAAAATTTATTTAAAAGATCTATTCTTCAATATATTGCAATTATATGGTTATTTATAGAAATTGTTTAATTATTTAAATCATTTAATAATAACGATGTTTCATCATTCATTTTTATATTGATTACATTTTCTCATCAGTTAACTTTACTCTAATTTATTCTCTTATTTATTATTTCTATGTTTACCGTACACGTTTTCTTTCTCCTCTTCTCACCTTCGCTCGCATGTTGTGAATGTTCTGACCACAGTTCTAACTCATGCAGTCCATAATTTGTCTTTCACTAACAGAAAGATGAGAAAGCTCGTGATTCGTTTCTTGTCTTTTTCTCGCTCTTTCTTCCTCTATCACATTTGTCATATTCTTCTTTAGCTCTTGCGAACCGTCGTGACGTCGAATTTTATCGCACGACCTTAATTACGGATTTCTGTGTCACGCTGTGAAGTCGCTCGCAAAGATTTTTCGTATATGCTTTTCATTACACGTCGTAAGAAACGTAAAAACAGTCGGTCTTTCTCCGATTTATGGTCTTATCTTCTGATATTTATGAAACTGTTTGCGAAGTAAAATGTACATGACATTATATGCTATTATATTTTTATTTTGTACATGGAAAAACAGCTTTACTAAAATAATCAAAAATTTAATTAGATACAGATAAAAAATAATTTTATTGGATTATCAAAATAATTATGGGATGTATCTATTCAATACTGGGTTGCTAAAATCAAAAGTTTTTGCAGCATTTGAGTTTCCCACACAATTATTCGAATGATGACAAAATTGTTTTCAGATTTATATTTACCTAAAATTTTAGATTCAGCAAAGTCATTTTTCCATGTGTATTTAAAATGTATAAAATTATTTGATAGGAACATTTGATAAGAACATTTGAAAGATTGAACTTATATGCAGTTAGTTAGATATATTACTTTTCCCATTTATTCAATTTTTAAAAATTGAATTCAACTGAATTCATGATCACAGGATGCGTGTACATATGTACAACTAATATTCTTTGCCCGGGAAAATTACGCGAATTCGATTTTTTTTACCGGAAATTGAAGGATTTTCAGTTTGATTGTGATCGTCTTGATTGTCATCTTCTTGATTTGTGCTTCTCCATTGCGTACCTTCAATCGCGAATCTTACTTAGTGTGTCGGGAGAATTCCTTCCTTTTTCTCTTCAAGAGTAACCGTCGAAGAATTCGCGTGCGAATTTCATGGGAATGCATTCACTCAGGGGGAGTCGCCGCGATCGGACGCGAAAGCTGCGACGATCTTTCGCCAGAAGAGATGGGATGTTTTCGCGCGATATTAACTTTAATCCTTCATAAATCAGAATAGCTACCGAGTAACATACCGTGCCGTCCGTCCATCCGTATGTCTCGCGCGAAATGTGATGTATGTCCGTGTTTAACCTTTAACTGCTCGCTCGGAAGCTGACAGACTCCACATTTGTCCGACGTATGTTATTACTTCCTTTTGTAGTTTTGATTTATTAAGAATTACCTTGATGACTACATGATTATTTGCGAGATTAAGATGTAAATTGAGATGTAAGTCTAGATATTTTTTTATGAATATGTTAATGTGAATTTTTTACAATAGGAGAAAAGAGAGAAATAATACACATCGTGTCGTAAATTTGATAACTGACTCTGATTACGCGTAGTGCGATATGTATCTTAATTTAACTGTTGAGTAAGATATTTTATTAATACTGGTTTTCTAGTATAAACACAAGAATTGGGCGATATATAAAATTAAGAAACTTGAGCAGCGACAATAAAACTTCTCATAAAGCCTTGTTGCGGTGAAGTAATGTAGATTCCAGCGAAATCGTTACTTTGTTCCGAAGTGCAGAGCTTCTTTCCATAAAAACCGCGCATGTAAGAAATAAATAATGCATGCCTTTTTTGCATAATTTATTGCACAGTGGAAATATATAGCGATGAAGTTGGTTACGTATTTCGTACAAATTTTTTCATAGAATGTACAACAAAAGTTAGAGGAGGAAGAATTTATTCTCCTTTTAAATGAGCGTTTTGTAAGCTGTGTTGCTTAGCACGAAGAAGAGAAAGATGTTAATTTATTTACTCTAATGAAAGCGTATAGTCCCGTTATGACATGAATACGACTGAATATTTCGCATGCATTAGCAACTTTAAGTACGCTGCTTGTTACCAAACAGTCACGATGAGACAATACAAATTATCGATGTACCATTTACAACTTTTAAAATTTAAATAAAACGTTAAAGCGTTAATTTTAAGCCCTCTCATTAGTCCACTTATCATTTATGAATCGTAAATTATCGTTTTCTAGTATAAGTTTGCGCTGAGGATGGCCCGAATTGGAGCCGAAACGTTCACCATGGCTGTGTTTCAAAATCTACTATCACTACTGAAAATTTATAATGAACGTGACATAAACTATAGATTTTCAATACTGACAGTAAATTTTAGAATATAGCTTATATGTATGGTATTCCACTTGTAATTATATGAAATTAATAAAAGATATATGGCCTTACGATAAAAATACTTTGCACTCCATGAACTGCACATGACTCTTATCAGTTCTTCTTTTTTAATTAAATTGTTATTTGATATAAAAGATATCCTATTTTAATTTTTATTTCTTGTTTTCTTATTTTATTTTATTTTAGAATATATTAACGATATAAATGAGGATTTAATTAAATTATATTACTTAGAAATGATTTTTAGCTTTATAATTAGAAATTACATCAGAAGACAAGAATTTAGTAATTGTCATCTAATGAATGCGCTTCGTGAATCCTCGCGTAACATGCAATACGTTGGACGAAGTTAGCTCGAATTTTCGCAGCGAAAGGTCATCTCGTTAGAGGACTCGTATCATGCAATAATTTATTACGTAACCGCGGCTCCTCGTCGTCGTGTTATTCTTGCATCCGAGATCTCCGAGAGTTCTTTAACACATGCACGTTACGAGATTTAACATAACGATCGAATCTTTCCGTTGTCCCTCTGTCAGTCTAGGCATAAATCAGCTGATAAGCAGATTAAAATGATAAGTCCCACGAAATTGGATTCCCGTGTATCATTGCAACGGAGTGCGTGTCAGGCACATATTTTTGCACGAATATTTGCTGACGTATACAGAATGTAACTATTATTATCATGTTAATGACATTTCTTCACGAATCTGGAATAGATTTTTCTTTCGTGAACATTTTATGAGACGTGATCATTTACAAGATATGATTTATTGCAAATCTTTATTCAGATTTTATTTAAAAAAGCAAGATTTTATTATTTATATTAGAGATCTAAAAAGTTCAAGTAAATGCAAATTTATTTATTATTATTTCTTTTTATTTTACATAGATATTAATATTTAATATAATAATATTTATATGAATAATATTTTGAATATCTGAGGGTATATCCATTGTTATGACATGCTACATCTAATTTTAATCAAATAGTGCATACTGATATCTTAAATGGTATCACTTCTTTTAAAATTAATTAGAAGAACGATTTCACGATGCTTTCACGATTGGGCTTTCCTCTTTTCGATTATCACTGCATACGAGAATGGTGACATTTCTGGTTTTTACTTTATCGACAATTACACAGAAGACTTTCTTTTAACAAACGAAGATAATAAACCGGTATCACGCCTATCGACTTACCGTTGTCGATGACAGGCACATCGTAGAAACGATAGTTCAGCATGGCTTACACATTTTGCTACTTACTCCAATGTCCTCCTGTGAAACATCCTGCCCCGATAAGGATCCCTCGTCTCTTTGGCATGCGCGACGGACAGAGATAAGGCCACTTTTCACTGCCGTGGATTGTGATCGCTAGTTCGATGCTTGTTTCTAAGAGCGTCGTAACTTAACGAAGCTAATGTCTCTCTCTCTCTCTCTCTCTCTCTCTCTCTCTCTCTCTCTTATTGCTACTTTTATTTCAATAGAAGAAGAGAAACTTGCGGCGATTCCTTTAACTCGAAATGATTTTCTATCGCCTTTCCTTTTTATCAGTACTTTTAATAATATTTTATAATTTATCTTAACGTTAATTATAGTTAAATAAATAACAAATTTATTAATTATTTAGGTTGATAATTGCTAATGGTTAATACTTAGTTTTGTTCTTAGTAGAATATGCATATCTTGCTACAACTCTTTAAAAGTTTTTTAGAAAGTATATTTTGTATAGTATATAATATTAAAACACTTTTCTCGAATATGATATTAATATTTTGAATTTCTCAAATATTAAATATACAACGATTAAAATGAAAGAGAATTTTACAATTATATTTCTTCAAAATGAAGATGTATAAAAATAATAACTTTAATAATGCCACCATTTTCTCTTACATATTTTTATATCTGTCGGAAATCTTACATTTTTTAGTCGTTTTTTAGTAGATTTTCTAATCATCTACACGGAAAAATTTACACGGACTTTCTGAACAATCTAATATTTCTATGTACTTTGAATTTTATATAATTGATTTATCTATTTTTTTATTATTGATCCAAACTGATCTTAGTACCTATGCATACACATTTATAATAATATATAAATAAATATGTATACACACATATTTATTTATATATTATTATTACTTTTCTGGAATCCTAAATTCTTTGGAGTAGGATCTTAAAGAGTGAAAATTGAGTTAGTCTTGAAAAAGATTGGCTCAATTCTCAATCTTTAAGAGTGAGACTTCACTCTTCAGAGTGAAATTTTACAGAATATTATATTCTTTCATCATACTTACTTATGAAATCCTTGTTTCCTAATAGAGATTGCGGAGAAAAGTATTGCATCATTCCGCTGGGAAATAATTTTTTGCTTAAAGCATCAGTTGTAAAGAGACATAGGTAGGCGAGTGCATTTCTCTACAAGCTCGTTACAACGAAGTAATAATCGTACAACGTCGTTCTGTATGGTACACTTGACCGCTATTCGGGCTTTCTTTCTCTTTTCGTTGCAAACGTCGGATAACAACATCGGGATTCGCGATTGCAGACTGGTTGACGGCATAAAATCTAGAGATCGCTGAAAAAAAAATCGTGCATCATTAAGTGACATGGATCTTCGGCACGTTTCCCTCACGGTATTCTTAATTACTCTGATCATTTCCTCCGTGTAATAACTTATCGACAAGATAAATACTCGACGTGATACTCGAGTAAGTTGATTTAGATGCTATTTCTTTTTCTTTTTCTTCATTATTGCAATTTTCCATTTCATTCTATCATTTCTTTTATTATTGTAATTTATTATCCTTCAGATCTCAGAGGTGAGGAAGAAATTTTAGAATTAATGGTTTTTCGAAATTCTCTTGAAATTTTTGTTCAACTTCGCATTTGGAGTTTTTACGTTATAATGTCTCGATTTTTTTTATTATGGAATACTCGTTTTCAAGTAACGTTATTCGAGTTATATCGCTACAATATGTACATACAGTGTTAATATAGCGGTAGTTGCAACATTGTCGGTGATATTTTATCAAGACTCTAACCTGTTCGATTTGGCCTCATGGAATGTGTCTTACGTGACATTATGTTTACGGTTCTTCCGAAACGTGGCTGCCAGTCGCGACAGAGCAATCGCGGCGGACTATGCAATCTGCATAAACGGTTTTAGCGGCCCCGACTTCAGGAAGCCGAGAGAATTTTATTCAATTAACGGTACCCTTGCACTTCTCGTCGCTGAAAACTTTTTAACACGCCTCCACTCGATGCTCTACGTTATGGCGTGAGCGACTCGATTTTCTCACACCATCAGGTCAAAAGGAAAAAAAAAAGAGAGAGCGAGAGGAAGATTTCTTTCCTTCATAAGGCAATAAAGAAGCGTCGGCAACGAGTTGGAGACCTAGATTCGCGAAGCAAACTGACCATAAATTCAAAGATATTAATCTAATTACGATAACCCCGAGACGATCATCGTACTTATTTCCAACGGTACGATAAATCCGGAGTTCAGACATCTGTATTAATTACAGTCGCGGATATACCGCGCGTACGATGGATAAAATACTGTGAAAACCGGGGCGCAACCGTGAAAACTAAATCACATTAGCAATACATTATTTCGATTTCTAATCCGTGTCTAGTGAAGATCTACGAGGAGCGTTATGCTTTGTGTATGGAAGTAATAATATGGAGTATTCGATATCATGTAGTTCTTAGAAATACGAATTTCATCGTATTAAATATCGTACCGGAGGAAATACTAATAGCTTTTGCATTTTTAGCAAAAGAACGGAAGCTGTTATTATTAAAGTAATAATAAATTAAAGAACGGATTGAATGGGATTCGAGAAAAATAAAATATTTCTAAACAAAATTAGTTAGGATTCTTTAAATGTAGAAATTATAAGCTTAAGTTTTATTATTCCTCTATTAGTTTCAATTACTACTGTTATTTTAGATAGAAATTTAATGTCCTATTTTTATAACTTTTTATAATTATTATACATATTTTGTTAGCATCAACATAGTTAGCAAGTTGCAACTTATTTTTTTTAATATCTAACTAATTCGAAATATCGCTCATTATGTAAATTTAATTGTTTAAATTTTGATTTTGAAATATATTCTAATATTTA
>Ga0157364_1007590_pt1 | contig 11224 bp, 4 predicted proteins | sample AttsexASBM2_FD_111476 | JGI IMG/M metagenome (GOLD analysis project Ga0157364, IMG submission 111476) | Fungus gardens microbial communities from leaf cutter ant in Ribeirão Preto, State of São Paulo, Brazil - Atta sexdens ASBM2 | ecosystem: Host-associated > Fungi > Mycelium > Unclassified ...
TATATAAATAAAACACTATTTTTATTTTTAATAAATTAATTTTTTTTAGAAATTTTTTTTCTTATTTCAACAGAGAGAGAGAGAGAGAGAGAGAGAGAGAGAGAGAGAGAGGAAAAAAGGACGAAGAAAGGTTTTTCTCACATAAAGATTATCCATCGTTAACGAAATTCACAACAAACTTTTTATACTAATAATTCTTCCCATTATCTCTGTCTCCGATACTTCGACTCGTTTATCTTAATGATTCCCCGAAGCGAGAAGTGTAGCCGCGATAATATTAACATTCCACAGGGTTCGCTTTTGTCGGTGAACGGAAAATTTCTATCAAAGGCTTTTTAATCGTTTTTGATAAGCTTCCTGATCCAGGAATCTAAGCGGCAGATAACCGAGCGTGCCACGTTTAATCGCTACTATAAATCCGGGAGCAGCCATGGCCTTCGTTTCATCGTACCGCGGCACGATGCTCATTATATCAGTATTGTGACCGCCATTATTCCATATTCTCAGCATTAAGTCGTATAGAATTTCCAATGGCAATAGAATTGGGATATGAGCCAGACTCGCGAATAATTCTCGCTTCATAGTCGGCGCGCACGCTTCAAACAATCTAACGGATTTGTATCTCGAGCCAAAGTTGACAGATTTTGCTCATGTATTTAGCTTAAATGTCTACAAATATGTGTGAACCATTTCCAATTCATATCCATTTAATTAATCAAATATTGAAGTGAGTCAATGCCCTCGTTAATAAGTAATAGACAATAGAGTAATTCAAACTAAATGACTGCCAATTATATCTCGCCGATCACGCCAACTCTATGCTTTGTATGCAGTTTGCAATCTGTCAATTTATAAAATCAAATTCGCAAACGGAAATAGTAAACTGAAATTTATATTTTCCGCGAGATATGTATTAATAGACGCATCGCGTGCGACGTAAATTCGATTGGGGCAGTTTTGCGCAAAATTTATCAATGCTTTATTGTTCTTCGATACGGTCGTAAAATGCAGTGGCAATGATCAATTTCAATATAACGCTGATTTTCGATAATCAATCATAATACAAATTTTCAGGCCGCGCGTCGTGACGTTTTAGTTTTATTCTCACCAGCCGGTATTTTTTCACCAATTTTCAGTAAATTGACAAGAGAAGCGTGTAATCGCACAAATTGGACAGATCGGGTTGATAACTCAGAGCGCGCGCGTAATGAAAATTTTACTTATGAAATTCCGCAAAATTTTATCTTGTTTTACTTTCAACAAACTTCCTCGCCGAAACTCTTACATGGTCAATATGAATTTTAAATTTCAGCCTGAAACTCTTTCGGTCTCTTACTCTCGCTCATCGAAAATTAGCCGGAACGCGGAGTCTGCAGCGTGATTTTATCATGGAATCGCTTCCATGTCATTGCGTTTATACACCCGCCCTTGATTACAGTTCCTCGCGAATAAAACGTTATGTACATTTGCATTTGTTGTGACCTTTGTAAAAATGTAATCAACCTTTATGTGGTATTATTAAAGATACAATATTAAAGTACAAGTATGTAAAATGCAACTATAATATAAATGCAGATTCTCTCTCTCTCTCTTTCTCTCTCTCTCTCTCTCTCTCTCTCCCTCCTTTTCTCTCTCTTTTTGCTTAATATTTTGCATTTTGAAATCTAACGTAAGTTTTCTTCTATACTTTACAATAAACTTAACTGTAAGCGTTATGTTACTCAATTTGTATCAGAGTTCACAGCGATATACTGCTTCCTCTTTAAAATGCTGCATGGAATTTTTCAAACGTTCAAAAAGATGCATTAAATTTCTAGAACGGTATCCCATTTGATATTCGGAATGTTATTTCCATTATTGATTTCAAGACTAAACTGTACAATTACCTGTATAATTGTAATTAGTTTCGTGTGCTCAGATTTTGGCTTGTAAATAGCTTAATTTTCTTTGTTTGTTACATATATATTCGATTTTTAATATTTTTTCTTATTTTCTGTACTATCCCTTTCCCTATTATTTCAGTATTAATACTTTTGTATATAGCGCTTGAAAAGCTTTTTTTTAAAGCTGCATTCTACAAATAAAGATATCTCTCTGTCTCTCTGTCTCTGTCTCTCTCTCTCTCTCTCTCTCTCTCTCTCATATATTATAAAACCTAATTTTTTATTATAATCATCATAAAAATATACGACGAAAAGCTTAAAGTTCTCCGACTTTAAGCTTGTCAAATGGAACCTGTATCGCGCATGCAACTTGGAAAATGGATTGTAAGAGCAGCAGCGTATTGCCGATATGCATTCGATAAAACTCTACGAGCAACGTAAACCTGCACTTTGTCGAACGTGGTCGGGATCCCGGGCTCGATCCAGAGAAAAATGATAAGAAACTTGAGAGATATCAGGCGCGAGAAGACTCTCGCCGTTGTTTCAGACGGGAGAGGCAGCGTGGCGTGTCTCGATTGTCTATCGAAGTTTTCAAATATCTTGGAGGAGCTGCTAGGACGACAGTGAATTTATGTACCTAGCACCTGGAAGAAGCTGTGCCACTTTTACTGTCTCGTGTGCATATAACGTTTCGTATAAAGGAATGGAGGCAACGTCGTGCCTGCTTCGTCAAAGAAAGCTAGATATCGAGGTGAGAAGCCCTCGATCCGATCGGAAAAATGAGGTTTAGAAGCCGAAACGGTGTCGAGAAACGCAATTTTGTGCGCCGAGGGACTCGTTCGAGGATGCTCGTATCTTTTTTATATAGCGGACTTGGACGGTATCCAGAGACAGGACCCGTTTGCTACCAAATTTATCGAATACCTTCTGGGTCACATAAAAATCGATTGTTCCGCAACTTTTCTCCCTCAAATTTTCGTACACATTCCTTCGTATACATTCCTTCGATTACTTTGCACGTATGTAAAGCTTTATCACTCGGTAAAGAAGAAGAGTACAAAATAAGATAAGAATTTTATAGTTCAAGCTATGACTTAACTTTTTGATAAAGAGATCCGTTATCCTATTTCACATATGTTTACGTGAGAAATTTTTCACAAAAGTGAAATTGTGTGCAAAAAAAATATCATAGGATAGATCGAAGAGTTGTGTAAGCAATTTCGAGAGCTGATGCTTTTTTAACCGGAAATTAAATCCGTCGCCATCGTCAAGACGAGCTCCGATGGCAATTTTTCTCGCTGCGGCATCCGTGATCTTGCGGCTTCGACTTTACCCGCCAACGCAATTCACTGAGCAGCATTTAATCCGCTTCTTGTTGCAAATCGCTGGTCGCATGGACACGATAAGTTGTTGCTAATACCGACGGCGAAGAACCGAGCAAGATTAACTCGCTCTCGGGTATTATTCGTCCTCACGGTAAAGCCATGAAACGCAGCGCAATAAAAAGACAAATATTTGCACTAATTTGCGGTAGCAGACACTGTCATTGGATTACGGGGTGAAATGCGAGCGAACTTTACCGCAGGGACATATTATACGACAAGAAAACCTGACGGGATATTTTTATCTTGTTAAGGTGCATAAGAGAGAATATTCTGTCGCGGGTTTTTCTTTAGTCAAGAAACCATGCGACGGGAAAATTAGTAAAATGGTGGATAAGATTGAGTTTCATCCGGGACATTAATATTCATAAAAACAGTAGATAATGCTATAACGCAGAAAGATATTAATGTAATTAAAATATAAATATTGTAATAATTATTTGTCATATTTTTATTCATTCAAGTACAGCTTGAGTAAAGTGAGCTATATTAAACAGCAAAAAAAATAAATTACTCTTTTGTGACGTTAATATTTCTGTCTAAAAAAAATGATAAAAAGAAAAAGTTTGTATTATTAACCCATCTTATTTTGCCTCAATTTATTTAAGTATTTAGTTATTTTTGATCGATGGAAAATCACTCGCTGCGACTAATACGCTCTACTTTAAAATCGATTCATCGTCCAATTCCATTCGCCCTTACTTTGATGGTTCCCGTTTATCGCGCGCTATCGCTCGTCTGCACGACGGTCGTCAGTGTATAACGCGCGCGAGTTATCGATCCACGGAGCGACCGGGTTGAGAAGCCGTCAGACAGCTCGGAGATCCGTGTTCGACGTGGGCCATAACACAATTACGTTAATTGGCCGATGCTTACATTAGTATTAAGTGGAAGTCTGACGAGAGGAGCTGAGCCGTAGCACATAGCTCGTAGCTATTTCGGAGCTCCTTCGATAGCTTATACGTTCGCACCGGAGAATGAAGCTCGCTGCTTTGGCATGTGTATGCTTATATGCCTTGTGGCGAAATCCGGCAGGAAATCAAGGAAGCGGAATGAAGCGAGGAACAAGGAAGACGTTCATGTAATTTTGACTAAACATTTGATGAGAAACTCGTAAAGACATTAGAGATGAAAAGGTAAAAATATAATAAAGGAAAGCAAGAAATGCCGACATATTGAATTAATTAAAATCGAAATAGAAAAAAAAATGCGGCCATATTCGAACCAAAAAATGATAGGTAAACAAGATGAAGAGAATAGGATGAACGAAAATCGGAAAGAGAATAGAAGCGACGCAAAAAGGCTAGCAAGAAATAACGGATGGAGGAAATGTGTTGCGGACTTTGGCTCGGAAAAAGGGAAGTAGCAGAAGGATCAAGAAAGATTGTAGATAAAGGGATGCAGATAAAAGCAGGGATGGAAAACATGGAGGAAGATATCGCGCAGGAAGGAAATGCAAATAAAGGAAAAGCCTTGCGATAGTGCTTGAGGAAACAAGAATATATAAAAGAGAAAGAGAGAGAGAAGCAGAAATGGAGAGAATAGTAACAGAAAAAGGATGCAAAGGCACCGAGAGAAGATGAGAAAGAGAGTACGGTAAGACAAGAGGGTACGGTTGAAGGAAGGGTGGTCTACGAGAATGGTTTCGAGGCGAAGTTTGGCGGTTTGGCATCCCTACAGCGCAAACTACCACTACACGCCCTCGTTGGGTTGTGCACGAGGTTACTCTCTCCCGAATCACCGGCGCTGATTTCACAGCACCATTCGTAGGATAAGCGGAAGACAGTAGTCCCCCTAGCGCCAGCCGTCGTGATCCTCTGCGACCTCAAGCACAAACTTTCGAATCCCAAAATTGTCCGGGAGTTTCCGAAGGAAAAAGGAACGCGCGTCACCACGAAAATCTCCTTAGCATCAGAAAAAAAGGAACAATACCACTATATACTTTTTAAACTTTCAGGATTTCTCGATTATCAATAATTTTAACACAGTGCAGTGTCGTGATTACTTCGTCCATGAACAAATTGATAAATTTTGTATTGTGGTTTGATGGAGGTGAGAGACACTACCATTATTTCTAACGAATATACTTAGAATTTATTAATAAATTTTGTGAATCAATTGTAGGCGCGCTTAATCACGATTGCATTAAGCTAGCCGATTGGTTGCGTTTTCCCCAAGAAATGAAGATTAATCACCTTACATGGAAACATTGTATAAATAAAAAAAATAATATGAAGAACATGTGAGTATCGTAGTCTAATCTTATATATCTCATCCCTTATCACATGGATTCATCTATATGTACTGAGAATGGTTAAAAAGTTAGCCGAAACATGTTTACTAGTTATTAATTAAGTAGATACAATAATATTGAAATTAATCGCGTATTACAGCGCTAATGTCCTATTAGCCAAAATTATTATTATTATATTTTCTGATAAATTTTAATTCATTTATAATCATTATTCCATTATTTTTGCTTTTTTCATACAACATAGGCAGAAATATGATGCATATGATTTTATTTTTACAACTTCTGATTTATACAAAAAGAAAAACAAGATATAGATTTGATTATTATAGACAACAAAATATGTATATATTCATTATATATAAATATCTAACACAAAAAGGAAAACAAGAAAGGAAAAAATCTATAGAAGCCTTAACGTCAGTTAATAAAACTTCATAAATTAACACAATATACATTGGTTTGCCAAAAAGATTAATGATTCAGATTAATTATATCTCAATTGTGCCGTAATTAATTCATATTTAGCGGCCGACGGAATGCAACTCGATCGAGTCGGTACACAGCGACGAGATCGTGATATGCTAAAAAAAAGAATGAATGAGTCCGTGCAATCTTTTGCGTTTCCGCAGTGTTCACGTGAAATTCTCGCCAATCGCGTCGTCGCGTTTAATCATACACGCGGAGAATTCAGTCATCCGGATATTCGAATATTCACGCACGTAGGTCCGATAATTCCGATTAGAATCGACGACAGACAGTCGCCGTTAATCCAACGGCTCTGAAAAGGAATGGCGTGGAAGCGAACGAATCTGATTCGACGTTGTAATCGGCAGTGATTAGAGACACGTATTGTCGACACTTTGACAGCATCGATATCGCTTCAAGCATCAATTGCGGATGCTTTTGCCATCGATACTAATCTGCTGATAGGTGATGTCAATATCTTTTCTACGATATTGGCGATACTGAACGACAGAAGCGCGACATTTGTGTAAAACGATTCGTGATGCTTTATACCGAGCGAAATTTGTACTCGATTTATTTTGATTAATTCACGGAAAGAAATGATTTTTTTGAAAATTTGCATAATTATTTTGTTCATCATCAAAATAATTATGCAAAATGTTTGGTAACAATGATGGTAAAAAAAGTTTCAACGTTCTAGCAACGAGTTTGAGCGTTCTGCATAATTATTTTTATAGTTCAATAAAATTTATTGGGTTGTCCGAAAAGTTCGTGCCGATGTTGAAGGAAAATTGAAACGCAGAAAATTTTAATTTAATAAATGTATACTAAAATTTAAATTTTAGTCGGCACGAACTTTCCGGACAACCCAATATTTTTAAATCTGTCTTTACATAAAAAGATTCAGTTTTACTGGAGAATCTAAAAATTTAGTTAGATACAAATCTGAAAATAATTCTATTGGACTGAAATCTTTTTGTTGGACTTGAAAACTGAATCTTTCCATGTAAAGACAGGTTTAAAAATAAATTTTGCTAGCTAAATTTTTATGTTCTTCAGTAAAATTGCTCTTTTCATACAGCTAAATTTTCAGATATTTTAGAAAAATCATTCTTTCCAAAATCTCGAGTAATATTCTATTTAAATTTAGAGTTATCGCAAAATTCTGCGCACAGATTAGATAAACGTGGAAAATTTTTGCGTTCGCACATCCAATAAACAATCAGATTTTCGGTATAAATAACAATTAAATTTGTTTTAGGAAAATATTGAGAGAGGAAGTATCTGAAAGTGTTTTATTGAACATACTGCGGTTTCATTGAATCGGCGATCCGTTATGCAATCGTCGCAAAATCAAACACGAGAGTGCCATTTCTCGCACGTGTCAATGTTCGAAACCAACGAATCGAATTTCATTGATACATCCCCGCAATCCCCTAATTTCCCGACTAACTCTCTCATTTATTCGAAATCCGATATGTTATCTCGTAATAGCGACAGCGAGCTTATCGCTAATGTCGGGTCCGATCGACAGCGCAATTTCGGACACATCCCAACTTTTTGTCACGTGCAATGATAAATGATGCTTCGAGAATCCTCACAAAATTATATATTTCCGTCATAATGTCGGATATTTTGCCATAAAATGATATAGCAACCGAGTTGAAATAGCGAGGATTATAAAACATATGCACTCTTTTATCTCGTTGTGCTCGCGAAATATTTGCGTAGTACGGTACAAACGTGGATGACCGAATCAAATTCCAACGGTGGAAAATGATTTTCGTGATATTGCGAAACATTCATCTCGCTTAGAATTTTTTCCCGTGATTGAAGAGAAATCAATTGGCGATGGGTGTCCTTTGCGAGGTGTGATTCGTGCTCGTTGATATTCGTCCATATTCGTGAATTAAGCTCCTGATTTCATAAACTAAAAAAAAAAAATCACAGATAACTTTTATTGTCGCTGCACATTGAACTGGCATTGTTTTTTCGCGTGAACTATTTTTCGTAATGTAGTCATGAGGGAATTATCCTGTCTGACTGTAATATTTTATCCGTATTATCGCACATATCAAATAATCAATTTTTTTTATTCCTATTTATTTAACTTGCTATAACTTGCTTTAAATAATTATTAATGCTTTAATATTATATAATAATTATTATGCGACTATAGCTTGATATTTTGTAATATAATAATTAATTAACAGGAAGAAAGGAAGATATTAAAAAGAGAAACGATATCCAGGATGTATCATAATAAAACCACTCGGCCGATTTCTAAAGCCACTACGAAGACGAGCTTTACTTCCTGCCGACGTGGTTTTGCGATGAAAGATGAAACGCCGCGGCGAGTCTACAGTTGCACCGCTTTCCTGGCTTCTATGCTGCATCAAAGGAGTAAATAACGGGAGGCCTACTGTCTCGTCACGCTCGTGTCACGCTTAGAAGACGCGATTTCATCACCTGCCTTCTTCTCGTATTTCTTTTTATTTTTAGCAAGTCATATTATCCCTTTAATCTGGCATTTTTTAATAATTTAAGGAAATTATAATCTTGCAAAATCATACTTGTATTCGTTTATCTTTCATACTTTCTCTATACATATACTTTTCATTATATTTTTACAGTCTGACTGTAGTCAGACTGTAAAAATATAATGAACTGTAGTAATGACTGTAGTAATGACTGAGTCATTATATTTCTACAGTCTACAAACGTAGAGAAACCCATATTTGGATAAGATCTTAAAAATTGTTAATCTTTAAGTAGGTAAGTAGCCACAGCACCTCACATATAATTATCTTAAACCCTTATTATTTTATGTAAAATGAAAATAAAAAGTATTGACTAGAAATAAGTCTTAAATAAAATTCATTATTTTTACATTTCACTATCTTATAAATATATATAAATTAATTTCTATACAGAGATATTATTAGAAAATATAAGTATAAAAATACGATTTTTTTTTGTATTCTAAATACTCTTATACATATTTAAAGATTAATGAAAGTAATAATTAAATTTTTATATCCACAAACTCTCCTCTAAATTATAACGCATACAAATTTTACTGATAATGAGACAGGTTGTTACGTTACTTGCATTCTGCACTACATTAATATTTATGTGACACAGGAGTGCTTACGAGGCATTGCAAAGAGCTGGGCTCATCAACCCAGACTGACTTCTATACTTAATGCTCGCATATGCTTCGAGGGTTTTTATAAGAGAGAAGAGGGAAAAGCAGCCTGTATATCCATCCACCGTCTATCATCACTCGCGCACGTGCACGAGGCTTACGCGGCTTCGCGGGTTCAAGCAACGGCGTGAAAAATTCGCGACCGTTGAAGCAAAAAGCCGACGGTAAGGTGACAGCGTAAATTTTTCTACCGACCATGAAAGGCCCGCATTCATCAGTCTGATGGCCTCTACTTAATGCCCGCATACAGTGGCTAGGATATCAACCGCGTGCGTTTCCGAGAAAAGCTGTGCACATTTTAACGTGTAAGCTGTAACAGAGAAACAAAAAAAGCTTGTGCACGCAAAATTACAGACTTTGACAGATTTGTATTGTTGTCATTAAATACATATATAATCTTTGTCATTTCCAGATAATAACTAAGCCCAGTTAGAGAACTCATAAGCCAAAAATTAATAATGGAAAATAGGGTTGAAAAGTAATAAAGATTATCGTTATCTTTTTCTATCTGCAACGGTAACGATAATGTCGATATAGTTTTACAGTAATGATATCAGTTTTTATCGTTATTTTAGTATATGTTTCCTATTATTTTTATATCCTATTTAATGAATTGCATTATTTTTTATTGAAATATTTTCTTTAAATATTTAAATATTTATAAGTTTAAATATTTATAGATAGAAAAGTTTTTCTGTGTAGAACTTTCATTTTGTAAATATCGATAACAAATTACTTTTTCAAAATTAACGTATTATTTTAAAGTAACGTTTCCAATCCTAATAGAAAATAACAAAAACTCATTTTGCAATTCTATATACTATATTATGTATAACCTAAAGTATAAAAACTACACATGTCAAAGATTATTACCATATTTTACATGTAAAAATGATAAAGAAGTTTTATTCTTCAATTAAATTTGCTAATCAACTTCTCTTTCAAAGCATCTCTAATCTTTCAAAGCATCTCTAATGCATCTCCAATTTTGAAAATGATTTATGTGATACATGCGAACAATGTAAGGAAGGAATTGGAATCGGTCGACCACAGCTATAAACGTCGCATTCTTGATGTATACCCAAGCTTAATTAAGTGTAAATGCCAAGCATGAGTGGACTGATCCTCATCAGCCTGATGGGCTTTTACTTAACGTACGTGTTGTATTGCAACAACACATGACGCCCAATAGGACATGTAGTTACGTATACGAATTATATGTGGAAAGAGAATCTGACAATGTGTATTTTCGTGTAGTAAATTGCCAGAGTTAATGAAAAAAAAATGGCTAACGAGAACTAGAGAATAGTGCGAAAAGATTATAAGAATATAATTTGTTTTATATCTACTATATGTATTATAATATATCAATTGTAATAAATAAATTATATAAAATCTGTAAAATAGAATAAAAGTTATATATGTACCTCAACATCACAAAACTTGCAGCAATATTGCTGTAAGTGCTGTATATATTAATAATTATAATTTATTAATAATATTTTTTCAAAGATTAAAAATATTAAATTTAAAATAACACTGCATACATATTCAAGCTTCTAATCATAAATTATAAATGTGAAAATAAAATGAATTTAGAAAAAATCCTGATGCGAAAAGGATCATATCTTCAAAACATCCAATTGCTTTAGTATGGTAAATAACGTTTTTGCCGAAAGATACAATGCGAATAAATCAGGATTTAAAACTATCCTCCAATCGTTTCTCTCGTATCACCGAAAATTCACGGTCCAGCAGTATTGGATTTTGTACGACCAGACAATGCTGATTTCAGGCTTAATAGACTCTTGGATGAATGGATCTTGTAATAAAAATTGAATAAAACAATCGATAAAAATTATTGATTATTCTCCTGACGTCGTATATATATATATATATATATATATATATATATATATATTTTTTTTTTTTTTAAAAATAAAATATTACATTTTTATACCACAAAAATTTCTCCAAAAGCTATTTTTAAAAATACTATAAATTTTTCTATATGAGAAAATTTTTTTTAAAA
>Ga0157364_1007591_pt1 | contig 11224 bp, 8 predicted proteins | sample AttsexASBM2_FD_111476 | JGI IMG/M metagenome (GOLD analysis project Ga0157364, IMG submission 111476) | Fungus gardens microbial communities from leaf cutter ant in Ribeirão Preto, State of São Paulo, Brazil - Atta sexdens ASBM2 | ecosystem: Host-associated > Fungi > Mycelium > Unclassified ...
CACACACACACACACGCACGCACGCACACACGCACGCACGCACGCACGCACGCACACATAGGACAATATAAATAATAAAAATTATATATCTATATATATTTTTGTCGGTTCTTGGCATTTTCTGTATGCAAAGCTATGAAAATCGCCCGAAATTCCTTTAACAGAACCGCCAAACAAGCGATGAGTCTCTCACGCCGCCTTCATCCGACAACAAATTCCTCAAATATTTATCTGTCTTGCACCCTCGAATCTTTCTAGTACATCGCCCCAAACGCCACTTCCGTTTCGTACTCGGCGAATGTGTCAATTCTGACGCCTATCGACATATGACAAACACCCTTCTCGTCTCCCACTACTTGTCGTCTTGTCGTTTCTGACATGCCTGACAATCGGGACAAAGTAACGACGTAACAGGGAGAAAGTTGAAGGCGAAGATACGGCGATTTTGACATTCTTTTTTAAATAACTTGTAGAAAGTACAATATTAAAAGTCAATCAATTACATTTATATTTTGGTTAATATATTTGTTAATTCCCCCATAACTGAATATATTTGGTGACTTTCGAATAATTTCTTACATAATATAATTTTAAATAGTATAATGATTTGGAATAATTTTATGTTACACAATCTTATTTTTCACAATTTTATTCTGTTTAAGTAAAATAATTATCGTAATATATTTATATTAAGTTCAAGTATTGCAACTTTTTATAGTCAAAAATTTGAAAATTATAACAGAAAACATTTTAGCGAGTTCCAATGACCCATATATTTTTTTTAGCGTCATAAAATATATGTATTTCTACGGATTAATATAGTTTTCTTAAAAATCAAAATTAGCCAGTAAAAATTTCAATTGTTCAATATACGTATTCTTAATTTAATGATAAATTACGGACAATTAGCGATTTACGCATAAAGAATTTACGCATAAAAAATATATTCTAATCAGGAAGTAAATAAAAAAATTTTTAACGTGTCCGGCCCATTCCTAAATCTTCTATATCAGATAGCGGAATCTCCGTCGATTAAATTGAATGTTCGTGACATGTTTCACGCACCGGCTGCATGCAATTAATTTATTTTTCCCCGCTCGAGCGTTAATTGTTAAACTTAGATGAGCGGTCGTCGACGATTCCGCAGTTAGACTTCGAGATGGAAAGAAGGAGACAACTAGCTACTAAGAAGAGAGAAGAGAAGAGACAAGGATGCGACCGGACGTCCAACAGGACAGACTGTGAACAGGACGAAGAAAGACGAAGAAGGATGATCGTACCAAAGACGATGAAGAAGAATCGAGGAGGGTTGCCGCCTAGGCCAGCGGCAGACCGAGATGAGAGAATCGAGAAGTTCCGAAGGGAAGCGGGAAGCCAAAGACATGTCGCGACAGATAGATTGGGTTACTGAGATAATTAGAACGATGAGCGATGCACGCCTCGTTGAACGATTCTTTTTAGTCGGTCGGCGGTTGGTTTCGTGTTTTCCAAAGAAGCGATAAAGGAAAGTGCCGCCGAGGGAAGATACGATCACTGAGCGTGCCATGTCCAGGAATCACGAGAGGGTACGGCGCGTTTCCTCGTCGATAAGTCTCAACAACGAAGATATTACGGCACCCTAGTGACATATTTTTATGCGTCACAGCTACGACGTCGTCGTGTGATTGGTCGTTGAAGTCGGCGTCCCCGTGAGATCGCTTGACCGGAAATGTGTTGCCGTCGTAAAAACATCCACGGCACGTTTATTCGACCGGAATATATTTATCGCGATTTCTCCGTGAGCAACGATATTCCTTGGCAATCTTCTCCTCATCGGCAGAACTTTAGGAAACGCGATCTATTAGAGATACATCGTAACGCTGTAAGTAACGCTATAAGTAAATCCGTTATCAGAAGCAAAGATCTGTTTTTCCTTTCGATTTCGCACAGTTTTCAGATTACGAGCTCTGCGCACTCTGCGCACGACGTCGCGCTTGACTTTACTCTATTTGCGTTGAGGGACAGCTGAATATTTAATCGGCTCTTCTCAACCAACCCCGCCTCCTTTGCTCCTCCACAAACCCCGCTTCTCGTCCGCGACTCTCAGTCCCGGTTGCGGTGAATTATTTAACGCCTGCAGGGAGACAGTTATCTATGCGAACCGACGTGTCAGCGAGATTTTAGTATTGTTTGTTTATTGTTTCTCTATCACGTACGCAATCAATGACTGTACAACTCTCGAAGCACCGCTGTGCCATGAACTGCATTAATATGTAGTATAATAATAATACTTGGAATGAGCCGGTCATGTCAGAAATTCAATTTATCAGACGCACAATTGAATGAATGATTAAATTAAATAGATAATTAATTGAAGAAACAAAGTCTGAAGAGAGAGAATAAAGTAGAATATCAATTTTTATTTGGTGTATTCTTTTAACACGTATGATTAATTTGTACATATTTAATATTGTAATATAATATGATTATCTCATAAGACAAGTATTATGAGATTATATCAAAATTTATAATTATGAAAGAATTAACAATAATGATTTTATTGTGTTTTGAATAGATATTTAGAAGAGAAAAGTTAAGCTTAATTCTGTCAGCGCAATATTTTTATCTCATTCGTGCATAGAAATGCTGAAATATTCCGGTCCAAATAAGCCGAAGACGAGGTGGCAAGATATTTGCAGGAGTTTCCCCTTGTTGAAACCAAATCGGTAAATGCATAGGGCGATTGTTCGACAAATAGAGGTTGGGAGTAAATAATGTGTAAACACAATTTCTGCTATGTATTGAGAAACGTAGTCTTCAGCTACGCGCATACATTTTACACATGTTTTATGAAAAAATCAAATGTGATATTTACATAATAGAAAAAAGATTATTGGAATATATTTCAGAAATATTTAAATATAATATAAATATTTTATAATATAATATAAATATAATATAAATATAATATAAATATAATATAAATTAAATATAATATATACATCTATATATATTTTTTTTTTGTTTACAATATTAAGTGTTGCTTAATTTGAATATATAGTGCTTCACAATAATTCTTCGAATGTAGCGCTTCTCGTGGAGAATAACGGTATCACATCGGCGTCTACGTTCGAACGTATGTTGCTTAGTGAAATACCTTATTTCTCATCTACTGGTAATGCTCTTTTTCTTTGTATTATTTTTATTATTACATGATAGAATTTTATATTTAAGATATCTGATATAGCAACTTTGTGAGAGAGACACTACGATAATTTCTTACTGATTTATATATATTTATATTCTTATCATTGACGTTACCTTCTATCGCCATCTTCCTTTTTCTCTTCATTCTTTGAAATTTTCTATCTTTTCGAATTTATTTTAGTATCATAAATTCTAGAATACACACGGCAAAATTAAGATAAAAAATATTTTTTATAAATCTAGGAATTAATTTCATGGTGCTCTCAAATGCTCACCCATCCTAAGATATATCCATCCCATCTAGCGTTACTTGACTTTTGCGATCGTGTGGAAACTGCTACTTCGATATCCATGAACACTGAATGTTAATAGTTGCATAACTGCAAGAAATATATTTATATGTATTTCTTACGACTCAGTCAGAAACATTTTTTATACCAATCCATTATACCAATCCATGTATAATCATTGTATACATAAATTAATATTTTTCCTGAATTATATATAATTATATTTCTGTTGCAACTTTGTTTAACAGAATATTGATATAATAATGATTATATTAATATCCTGTCAATCAGTATATAATGATTTGTCGATGTCTCGTGAATCATTTGTTTGTACACAGTGTAAGTTATATTTGATCAGTAAAATAGAACAAGCATTCAACATCCTCTAAATAGACTCCTAAGTATATGTATGTTCACGTAATATAGGTAGATATATTTATATGTGCATATATTCGTGACATGCACATGGATTTGAAATTTCTACTTCTTACTCTCACGTGACCAATTTAGTTCGTTCAGATCAGAGTCCTATGACAGGCGGCGCTTGTTGCAAATTTTTTCAAGAGGGGATTTGAAGTAGTTTGATTCTGATTGCATGCAATAATTTCTACGATGGCGGAGGGGCCAGAGTTAAGTTTCTTCGATTTGCGAACGGTACATGATCATTTTGATCAAGCTCTCGTGGAAAATGACGATATTGATCTAAAAGCATATCTGGAGGCCTACAATGAACTATATAAGTAAGTTGGACTGCTGACTTGTCATAAAAACATAACCTTATCATACACAGATGTCAAATTATTCTTCTGATTTATTACGGTTGACATTTGATGAGCAGTCTTAAAACATCTTTGCAATATATCAAAGTAAAACAAATAATTGAAGGCAAATAATAGCTCGAAGAACGGCAGATTAAGTAATTCTTTATAATATTATATTAAAAATATTTACATTATATGTCATATTATTTTTATCCAAAATTTAATAAATAAAAATTTGAATCAAATATTTATAAATAATATGTTATATATTGTCATTACATAAATATGTCATTATATAAAAGTTATAATTCTCTGATATTATTAACAGATTCAAATTTTTTACTGTTATCATTTTATATTTGCTTCATTAACTCAGAAAATTATTTATATTATCTCTTATCAATCTATGATATCAGATTATTGATATTTGAGATTACGATAAGATTTGTATTTTGTAACATGCTGCATGCACATACAGATTTTTTCAGCTGATGGGCAGTGTCTTCAGTTTTGTCTCTTCTGATCTGAAACAAAAGATAGATGTTTTGACTGAATTAAAAAGTAAAGATGCTCAGAATTATATGACTGTTAAATCTATGATTGAATATGAAAGAGAAAACAAACTTTTAGAGAAAGCTGATTTTGTCAATGGCACACGTACTTTATTGAGACTTCATAGAGGCTTAGGTACTTATGAAATTTCATTTATCTCTTGATATTGTAGAAATTAACATCTGATTTATGTTATTCGGCCTTTTAGATTTTATTAGGGAATTTTTACAACAACTGGGTGATCTCGCAGATATTGAGAAAACGACTTCTTGTTGTCAAGATGCATACAATAAAACTTTGGCCAAGCATCATCCATGGATGATCAGGAAAGCTGCAATAGTTGCAATGTACACTATGCCTAGTAGGGAGATTTTGTTCAAAAAGGTAAATGGATTAACAGAATCATTTTAGAACTATGAAGTAGTTGATATATTGAACAGGTTATTTCACATACATTTATCTTCTCAGGTTTGCGGTGAAAATGTTCAGCGGAATATAGATGTTCTACCTAAAATGTTGGAGGTGACTGCCGACGTGTTTAACCGCACTGATAGCATTTATGAGATTTATCAGTTGCATGCTCTACCATAAACGATCGTAGAAAATGAAAATGATTTCATCTACTTTCGGCTTTTTGAAGTATTACATGCGATCATTCCACATTTTCGAGACATTGTGATATTATTGCATTGCAACATATATACTATTGCGATATTATAGGTTTAATATTCTTAATTAATATATAATAAATAAGCAGGAGCTTATTTTGGGGGGAAATTTGTATTTCTTGATAAATAATTGATATAAATAATTATTACATACAAAATAACGTACAAATAATGGCACAAGTGTACAATAAGTATATCACATTATGTAATGTGACTTTGTCATTTTAACTTATAATTAGTATATATTATTTGCGCGCGGAATTTTATTAATTTTATTAGAAAACATTTTGAGAATTTTAAGCACGACCGTATGTGTGATACATCAAATATGATAAAGAAAGTCATGATCGATCAAAGTTGGATGTTTCAAGTAATATATTATATTCTTATATTAATTTATTCCAGATATGATTGCGAGCCAATAACATTTGGTTTCAACACACCGGAAAGTTGAGGTCCCAGATTCGAATCCTGGCTGAGGTAATATTTTTCGTAATAATTTTTTACTTTCTTCCTTTCTTTCTAATTTAATTTAAAGGGGATTATTAGCGTTTTCAGAATGATTGCGTTGAAATCAAATGTTATCGACTTGCAATCATATCTGGAATAAATTAATTAATATAAGAATATGTAATATATTATTTGAAACATCCAACTTTGATGGCTTTCTTCATCGTATATTTAATTTTATTAGATTTAAACGTTTCCAGTCAGGATTGGTGATTTCGAATAGTACGCTTATAAGTTATATTTTGATGGTTATTAAAAATTACTCATAAAAAGGGTATAATAAAATTTATTTGTGTCTTCCTTCATTATTTCATCTCTCTCTCTCTCTCTCTCTCCATTACTTAACAATATAATTATAACACTTATAATTATTTAACAAGAACAGTTGTTTACTGTCATTTTTTTCTCAAAGAAATAATAAAAAATGTGAAAATACGAAATTTCAACAATACGTATAATATCTGTGATATAATTTCTTAATTCTGATATAACTTTTTACATTAATGAAGTTAATGTTGAAGTGACGTTTGATATTGTCATATTGTTTGGGACAGATAATACTGAAATATCATCAAGTAATACACCTGAAACAAAATGAAATAAAATGTGAAAGATGAATGCAATGTTTTAATGTAATCATTACAGAACTTTTATTCTGGCAGATTAATTATTTATTTTAGATATTAAAAGTTTTTAATACTTGAAATAAAAATAATTGACTGTTAATATATTAAATTAGCTAGCGTTAAATTGGATTTCTGCAAAGGAGCTGAAACTTGAGAAAATATAATGATGAATTGGGATTTCAACTTTACCGGCGATACTAGCTGTGAGAAAACAGGCGGCGCTACCAGTAACGAAGGCTCGCACAATGACTTTCGTTACTTGCTCTTTCTTTTCTGGCACCAAAGACGAAAACATGCCAACTTGGATGCCAATCGAACTTGGATTCGCGAAACCGCAGATCGCGTATGTGGCTATCGCTTCCGATCTTCCGTATATTCGGCCCTGCTTTATCAATTCACCCATCCTTTGATAAGCGACTAATTCATTGATAATTGTCTTCATGCCTATCAGCATTCCTACGTCTTCGCAATGTTCCCAAGGAACGCCCATCACCCAACTTAGTGGCATAAAAATTTTTGCCAATATAATCTGTAAAACTAGAATCCTAAAACTACAAGCCTAAAAACATATATTTTTAAAAGTTGGGAAGATCAGCTTTGAAAAATTTTTTTACCTCAAGACTCAATTGTTCACAACCAACCAGATTGCCGAACCAAGAGAGTATTCCATTTAAAAATGCGATAAAAGATACAAAAGCTACGATATTTGCGATTATACCCAAAACGATTGGAATCGCAGCTAATGCACCATTCGTTGCGGCATCCAAAATACTATTTTCCGATCTAATTTAAATTTTTATCACAATTGTTATTAAGATAAATGATTTGTAGAAGTTTCCGATTTACGAAGCACTTACGATTTTTCAAGCTTGATATTTTCGGATTTTGTGAGACTTTGTTCAGTTTCTGGATAAAAGAGCTTGGAATAGGCTAAAGAAGTTGGTGCAGACATTATGGAAGCGGTTATTAAATGAGCCGGTTTAGCACCAAATGATATATAAGCAGCTAATACCGTACCTATAATGAGTGCAAATATGATTAGAAATTGAAATTTAATGTTGCCAGCGACATGTACTTGTGAAATGTATGTGACAGAGACCAGAAACTGTGGAAAATCCCGAACTTAATACAGCATGCAATTCCGAGGAAGTCAATTGATTGAGATACGGTTTAATTAGAAGAGGAGATTCGGACTAAAAGACAAAATAAATCAGCTTTAAATAATAAATTGAGATTAGAAATATTTTACGAGAATATAAACGAATTACATTTATATAATTAAAATTACATTAGTTTTACAATTAAAATTATTTTCATTCAGACAAGATCCATGTTTGTTATAAATTTTTGGCTACTGAAGATAGTGCCATAAGCCAAATTTCATTCTCACATCACATTTCAAAATAAAGTTTAATATGAAAAAATTACTTTTTACATTATTTGAAATCTTTTTTAAAAAAGGTTAATATTTTTTTTAATTCCGATTAGAAGTGAATATATTGTTCATCTTTAAAATAAATGTTTTTAATTTAAATATCTTATTTTTATAAGAAACTTTCAAATAATTTCAATTGTTTTGGAAATCTGATATGCTAGTGAGTTTTTGGCATTGTTTTCAACATCTAAAAATCCATAAGAAGCACCTTATCTTTAAAATAATTAAAAAAATATTTTTTGTAAACTAGTGTTATTGTTTTAATTATTTAAACATTGTAATAATATTACCATTCCAATGAAAGGATTAGCAACAGCAACGAATGACTCACATAGCGTTGTACTCATTATGCTTTGCAAGATCCAGCCTAGTTTCATAATAATCCATTGCATCGCACCGAGGTAACACATAATTTGTACCATGAAATTAAAGAAAAAAATTACGGGCACGACCTAATGGATAGAGAAATAGATAGATAGAGAAATGAATAGAGAATAGTTAGTACTAATTTATGACAGTACAAAATTATAAATTAAAAGAAAATAATTTTACTGATAAACGGAGCAATGTAAAAATTTCTCCCAATGATAAAATTAATTGTTTTACAAAATTAATTTTCTAAATACATTAGTAGATCAACTAACCGTAAAAGCAAAGACTCCTTTGTTAACAATGTCTTCTGAGAATACAAACTTGGAGCCAGATTTAGCGTAATTCAAAAAAGTGGCCACTTTGACAGACACACATTGAAAAATACTACGACCAACAGGCCATCGAAGAATAATAAGTCCAAGTATAAATTGTAAAATCATTCCCCAAATGACAGGTTTCCAATTGACCTGTATATATTTAAGATTGTTAAAATAATTAGAAAAAAATAATGAAAAGAACTATACACAGCTGAATCATTTTACGTTTTATTAAAAGGATTAAGTCATTCTAAATTTATACTTAATAGAACAAAATAAAAAATTAGAAATATTATAAATAAATATTATAAAAATGCAAGCTCGCGCAGTGATTTTGTTATGCAAATATATTAATAATTTGTTACAAAGTTATTGCATACGTTTTGACCTTAGATTTGAGTCCTTTTAGGAATCGAAATGTATGTGATAATTTTGTAATATTATCTATTAATTTATTTTTAGTAGTAGTTTTAACTTGTTTTGTTATAATTTATACTTAATATTTGAATTTTTCTTTTTTTTTCTGGAGAATAGAATATCTTGAATTATATGTTGCATAAAAAAAAGTATACAAGAGATCCGCGTGCCTTAAGTACATTAGACGATTTAATGAAGTGGGTTAATTCCAGCGGAATTGGCGACGCGTCTATCCACTTGCCTCTAGTAATTTTCTCCGACAACACGCATGTATATGTCATAATAATTGGAACGCGTTTAAGTCGATGTAACAAATGGAAATAATTATTACTAAAATATAATAAAATGTAAAGTCCATGAATCAATTATTCTCTCGTAGATTTTCTTTAAGCAATAGAAAAAAAAATCCGTTTCTTATCAATTTAAAAATGATAGATATGATCGGAATTAGAGATTTATAATTTTAAAATTTACTTGCCTGTCCCGGATATTTAGAAAACACCCAACCTAATCCTAATAAGATAATAACGCCAAGAATACTAATTAGCCTGTGTCTGGAATCGATGGTATCAATAATAAGAAAAATAATGATGGCTATAAATATAACTAAATAAATTATTATCGTTGTGATGCGCGTTCCATATCTGAAAAATTTAAATGTTGGCATAAATTATTTATAAATAATTTCTATTATTCGGATAAGAATAATGTTAACATTTTACTTGGTGTTTTGCAAACGCTCCAAGGAATTTGTTGCTGGCCGGCAGCATTGTAAGATGTATTTGCTAAGATATCGTTTTACAATCAAAAAATAAAATAAACCAAGATAAATAAGTCCTGTAAGTATAAGTAGTAAACCATAGCCTTCACACCATTGAAAATCACAATTTTTTTCTAAAAAAAAAAAATGAAAAAATATTATTATTTTGTAAATTTTATCAATCAATTAGTCCAAATTAAAAATTGTATGGAGACAAATTAACTTACGTTGATTTTCCCAATATATACTAGCAAAGATTATATATGTTATGAAAAGAAGATTCAAAATTATTAAGCCAAACGTTTTAAAAATTCTTTGATGTTTTGAAAGATAAGCATGAACTGCATTGTTGTTGATTGCCCAAGGACTTTTTTCTTCGTGATAATTTGCATTCTGTGAAAACAATACTATATGTTAATATTGCTTTGAATTATTAGTATGTTATTTTATATAAATTTTTAACGCTAATAATTTGGAGTTACTATACTGAGAGAAAAGATCCCAATAAATTTTAAGACATTTTCAAATTTTTTTAAATTAGTCCGATATAGTTTTTCTGGTATTTTAGAACTACCACTCGATAGTTGTTTTTCGCATGTAAAATTTAATCGAGTTTCCTACATAATGAAAATCTGTACCGAAGCTCTGATATTATAATTATTTGTACGTGATTTATATATGCACTTATTGTGCGACATGTAATTATATGTACTTTATTTTATAGAGAGTATAGAGAAAATTAATAAATATAATAACGATTGCATTACATTTGCGTTTCGACAATATTTTGTACAATATTTCAATCTTGTAATATCCCTGCAATATTATAGCAACATTTCGTGGTAAAATTAAAAATCAAATGATACTTGGATTATTAAAGCGTGGATCATACATATTATTAGTCCTGTTTTGTAGTCATTAAGGTGTCAATGAAAATGATGTTTTGTGGATGTGATATATTGTGGATTTGATTTATGTCTAAATAGTCATGTGATGACCAAAATTTATCATTGTTTAAATGTCATTTGTTATATATAGGTATGCTTGAGAATTACTTATTAATTACTGTCGAGGATTATTTATTAACAGCAAATTATCCAATTTTCTATTCATATAATAGACTTAATATGTACTATACTTATGGTATGACTATTATTCTCTAATTGATTACGCAGAAATGTGCTTGAAACTATAGATAAACGATCGAAAATTTCAAACGAAAATCCTTTGCAGTGATAAAATGAAAACAATATACTTACCTGATATGTAATAGGTTCGCTTTTCCGACCATCTTCTAACATATCTAATTGATTTTCCTATTAATAAAAAA